>Ga0224501_10001189_pt1 | contig 20108 bp, 23 predicted proteins | sample SF_Oct11_sed_USG_4_FD_169105 | JGI IMG/M metagenome (GOLD analysis project Ga0224501, IMG submission 169105) | Sediment microbial communities from San Francisco Bay, California, United States - SF_Oct11_sed_USGS_8_1 | ecosystem: Environmental > Aquatic > Marine > Sediment | place: USA...
CCCAACCTCAAGGATATCGCCAAAGAACTCGCCCTTGAGATGATCGCCTACATGCCCCCTCAGCCGAAACGCTGAACTCATCACGTTCCATTGAGATCGCTCACCCGCCTTCGCAGGACGCCACGGCTGCATGGCCGTGGGGCTCCACAACACGATTCTCACAGAACCGCACAGGCCTATTCCCTCTCCTGCATGATTCATGAAGATTGGCAGCCAACCGTCATGGCACCAGACGAAACCGACACTCTACCCCGTATCCGCGCATAGCGTCTATTACCGTCAGAACCACGCTTCCTACAGGCACGACCATCCAGGAAATTGATAGATTGTTCACAGGCCAAAGACAGCCGCCGTACGATTCAAGGGTTTCTTGACTAGGCGCCTTACTTAGGCGCAGACTGTGGCATGGTAGTAAGTGTGGAATCCGGAGATGCCATACAATGGCCAAACTGAATGTGTCGATAGATGACCGGCTTCGAGATGAGCTGTTCAAACTGGTTCCTCCTCGGCGTCGAAGTCAGGTTGTAAACGAGGCGCTCCGTCATGAATTGATGCGCCGAAAACGGCAGCTCGCCACCGACGAGGTACAGCGTCTACGCAAACGGAGCGCGACGTTGAGCGAGGCGGAGATTCTAGAAGCCGTTCGCCGGGATCGGATAAGGACGGCACGATGATCATCGTGCCGGACGCCTCGGTCATCCTGAAGTGGGTCCTGGAGAAGGAGGATGAACCTGACTACGAGAAGGCGGTCCGACTGCAACAAGCATGGCTCAACGAATCCATTGAAATTCGATTGCCGACGCTCTGGCGGTACGAAGTGGGAAATGTATTGGGCCTGAAGAAGGCGGACATGGCCGTCGAGCTGATGAGTGCCTTATTGACCTACGAGTTCGACGAGGTGCCGTTACGGACGGAATACGGACTTCAGGTACTGGAGCATATGCGAGACGTGAAACAGGTGACGTTCTATGATTCCGCATACCATGTGCTGGCAATCCGCACTAAGGGCTTGTACCTCACAGCCGATGCACTCTATGTGAAACAAGCCAAGCGGAAGGGGCATGTGACGCTATTGAAGGACTGGAACAGCCCCATAGGGTAACAACAACACACAGTGTCTGGCTTGCATAATGACTTGCTATAGGTCTTGTCACAGGAGCAGTCGGGTATGTGTCAGCCGCTGGAGAAAATAGCACGAGGAGAGGAATCACCTTGCCGCGAGAACCTGAGAAGAGATTTCCCTGAGAATGCGTCAGTGATTCACCGGCCAGCTTGGCAGGCTATCACGGAAATGGACGGAACAGAACATTTGATCACGACTGCGCGGCCATGGCAGATTTCAGGGACTTGACGAATTCCACTACCTCTCCGATCATATCGCGGCCTTCTCGGCAAGATTCGATCAACCGCACGATGGCAGACCCGACGATCACTCCGTCCGCGACCTTTGCCACATTCGCCGCGTCTTCCGGCGTAGCCACCCCGAACCCCACAGCGATCGGCGTACCGGCAACTTTCCTGATCTTTTTCACGTTCTCACCGACGTCCGCAATATTCGTCAGCTTGGCCCCGGTAATCCCCGTAAGCGACACGTAGTAAACGAATCCATGGGACTCCCGCGCGACAAACTTGCGCCGGTCCGGAGTGCTGGTGGGAGCCAACAGGAAAATGAGTTCCAGCCCGGCCGCTTCGGCCGGTCCCTTGAGCGGCCCCGATTCATCCGGCGGCATATCGGGAACAATCAATCCGTCGACACCGGCCTCCTTCGCCGCTTGGCAGAAGGCCTCATGCCCCAACGCAAAAATGGAATTGTAGTAGAGCATCAGCACGATCGGAATGTTCGTACGCTCCCGAAGAGATTTCACGAGTTCCAGAATCTGTCTCAGGGATGTCCCGCTTTGCAACGCACGCTGAGCCGCCCGCTGGATCACCGGCCCGTCCGCGATCGGATCCGAGAAGGGCACACCCAGCTCGACGACATCGACGCCCGCAAGATCCATGGCCAACACAAGCTGCTCCGTCTGGGCCAAGCTCGGATCACCGGCCATGAGATACGCGATCAGAGCCTTCTTGTTCTCGGCCTTGAGTCGCTCAAACGTCGCATCCAACCTGTTTTGAACTCGTGATGAGTGATCGGTGATACGTGACGGGATCTTGTCTTCAAGACTGGTCTTTTTTGATGGTCTTCGCATGTTACTCATCACCATTTATTCTTCACTCATCACTTCTCACAGATCACTCCTCACTGATCACCCTTCACTCCTCACCCCTCACCGGCTGCTTACAGCTCCACGCCTCGCATGCGCGCGATTTGTTGGACATCCTTATCACCACGGCCCGACAAATTCGCAATGATGATGTGTGATTTCTTCAGCGTGGGTGCCAGCTTGACCACATGGGCCACGGCATGGGCGCTTTCCAATGCCGGGACGATCCCCTCCTCCTGGGCAAGCAGATCAAACGCCGCCAAGGCTTCATCGTCCGTGGCATAGGCATACTCAATACGCCCTTGGTCATGATAGAGGCTATGCTCCGGACCGACTGCAGCATAGTCCAGGCCCGCAGAAACCGAATGGGTCAAGTTAATCTGTCCGTTATCATCCTGCAACAGATAGGTCATCGTCCCTTGCAGGACTCCCGGCTTGCCGCCTGAAAACCGCGCCGCGTGCTGGCCGCTCGCAATACCCAGCCCACCGGCCTCCACGCCGACCATTTTGACCTTCTTGTCGTTGAGAAACGCGTGGAATAGCCCGATGGAGTTACTTCCTCCGCCGACACAGGCCACCAGATAATTCGGCAACTTGCCCTCTTCCGCGAGAATCTGTCTTCTCGCCTCCCGACCGATCACCGATTGAAAGTCACGGATCATCATGGGATACGGATGCGCACCGAGCACCGACCCCAGTACATAATGCGTGGTTCGCACATTGGTCGTCCAATCGCGCATAGCCTCGCTGATCGCGTCCTTCAATGTGCGGCTCCCGGCATCCACACCGGTCACCTTTGCCCCCAACAGCCGCATACGGAACACATTCAATGCCTGCCGCTGCATATCCTCCGTACCCATGTAGATTTCACACTGCAATCCGAACATCGCAGCCGCCGTGGCGGTGGCGACGCCATGCTGCCCGGCCCCCGTTTCGGCGATAATGCGCGGTTTCTTCATCCTCAAGGCCAACAGGACTTGCCCGATCGCGTTATTGATCTTGTGGGCGCCGGTATGACAGAGATCTTCACGCTTCAGATAAATTCTAGCCCCGCCCAACGCCGCGCTCAATCGGTCGGCACAATATAAACTCGTAGGGCGTCCGACATACTGCTTCAAATAGTAGGCCAGTTCCTGTTGAAACCGGCGATCTTTCTTCGCCTTGGCATACTGCTCTTCCAATTCAAGCAGCGCCGGCATGAGGGTTTCAGGCACATATCGGCCCCCGTAGGGACCGAATCGACCATGGCGATCAGGCAAAGAAGACATAGTAGATTTCAACCTTTAGATATCCTCCCTCAGATACCGGTCCGATACACAAGAGCCGGGTACTGAAGGCGCCGGGATTAACAGCGCAGTATAGTGCCGCACGCCCCTATGACACAAGCCTCACGGCTTCAAGAAACGCCTGAACTTTCTCTCGATCTTTTTTCCCCGGAGTCAGTTCAACACCGCTGCTCACATCCACTCCATAGGGACGAACTCTCTGAACCGCTTCAGCGACATTTGATGGAGTCAGACCCCCTGCCAAGAGTATCGGAACCGTCCCGGCAACCTCTGCGGCCAAGGTCCAATCGACGGTCTGGCCCGTACCCCCGTACGCCTTTTCTGAAAAGGCATCGATGAGAAACCCGCGAACACCCGCGCGCCCTTGAAATTCCGCCAAGGCGAGAAACGACCCGCGATCCCTCAAACGAAGCGCTTTCAGCATCGGACGGCCGAGCTGCTGACAATACGAGGCACTCTCGTCCCCATGCAGCTGAGCCAATGCGAATCCGCACTCATCCACAAGACTTCGAACGGTGCCGACCTCTTCGTTGACGAACACACCGATCGGCAAGACGAACGGAGGGAGTTCCGCAATAATAGCCCGTGCGACGGCCGGCTCGACCCATCGCGGACTCTTCTTGTACATTACAAACCCAAGCGCATCTGCGCCAGCCGCCGCCGCAACCTGAGCATCCTCACGATTGGTGATCCCACAAATCTTGACCTTGACCATGCTTCATTCCTCAGCGACTGACGATGGCCGCGAGCCTCACTCCGATGCCCCGAGCAGCTCCCGCACCTTCTCACCGGTGCGCTCCGCCTTAATAAGCGATTCGCCGATCAGCATCGCTTGCACCCCGCCCTCGACCAGACGCATGACATCCTGACGCGAACGAATGCCGCTTTCGCTGACGATCAGTTTGTCGGGAGGAATCCTCTTGGCCAACCGGAACGTCACGCCGAGATCAGTGGTAAAGGTTTTGAGGTCTCGATTGTTGATCCCGATCATTCGGGCTGTCGGCACCCACTCCAGCACCACATCCAATTCCCGCTCATGATGCGTTTCAAACAGGACATCCATCTTGAGTTCGGAAGCCAGGGCATGGAAGTCGACCAACTGCCGGCGTTCCAACGCGGCAACGATCAACAACACCGCGTCGGCGCCATGGGCCCGCGCTTCATAAAACTGGATATCCCCGACCATGAACTCCTTATTGAGCGCGGGAAGCGGCAGGGCCTTCTTAATTTCCGCCAGATAGCGAAGATCGCCCTGAAAGAAATCCTTGTCCGTCAACACCGAGACAGCCGATGCGCCATGTTCATAGTACGATCGGGCAATCCCCAGGTGATCGAACCGCTCGGCGAATTCCTCCCTGAGCAGCCCTAAACTCGGCGATGCCTTTTTGACTTCCGCAATCAGAGCCGGGCTCGCGGCCGTCCTCGTCGCATCCAACGCCACGGCAAATCCCATCGGCGCCGGTGCATCTCGAATCAGAGCCTTAAGTTCGGATAAATAGGAACGGCTCTGCTTGTGACGCAACTCTGCTTTTTTATGTTCGAGTATGCGATCGAGAATCACGGTCGTCTCGCCTTGTTGGTAAATGCAATGAGCTGCTCAAGCTTTTCGGCTGCGGCTCCTGAATTGATCGTCTGCTCTGCCAAGTGAAACCCGTCTTGCAGCGTCTTTGCTTTTCCTCCCACCACCATCGCAGCCGCGGCGTTCAGACACACGATATCCCGTTGCGGGCCTTTTCGGCCATGCAAGATATCATGCGTGATGCGGGCGTTATCTTCAGGCATGCCTCCGGTGATTTCCTTTCGCACCACACGCCGTAACCCAAATTCCTCCGGAGCGATGAACCGGCTCGCCACGACACCGGCCTTCCCTTCCGACACTTTCGTCCGATCCGACAGCGTGATCTCGTCCAAACCGTCCATACCGTGAATAACCAGACAATGTTGAATCCCCAGCTCGATCAGCACTCGCCCCAGAATGTCCGTCAGCTTTGCGTCATACACGCCCAATACTTGATGCGTGGCTCCCGCCGGGTTCGCCAACGGCCCCAGGACGTTCAACAGCGTGCGAATTCCTAAATCCTTCCGTGGTTCGGCGCAATGCTTCATGGCTCCGTGAAAGAGCGGCGCGAACAAAAACCCGATCCCCACTTCATCGATACAGTCGGCCACGCGATCCGGCTCCAGATCAATTTTGACCCCAAGTGCGGTCAACACGTCGGCGCTGCCGGATTTCGACGAGACGGACCGATTGCCGTGTTTGGCCACGGTGATTCCGGCTCCGGCCGCTACCAACGCCGCCGTCGTTGAAATATTGAAGGTGTGGGCGCCGTCACCGCCGGTACCGCAGGTATCGACCACGATTTTGGCGCCGACCCTGATCCGCACGGCGCATGACCGCATGGCTTTTACCGATCCGACGATTTCATCGACCGTTTCCCCCTTCTGTCTCAATCCCATCAGATAGGCGGCGATCTGCGCGGGCGTTGCCGCTCCGTTCATGATCTCGCCCATGACCGACTCCGCCTCCTGCGAGGAAAGATCGGTTCGGTCGGCCAATTTGGCAAGGGCATCTTTTATCATGTCAAAAAATCCGCAGGGTTGGTCAGAGTGCAAGAAAGTTCTTGAGCAAATCTTTTCCAAGGGCCGTCAGAATCGATTCCGGGTGAAACTGGACGCCTTCGGCACCCAGCGTCTTATGGCGAATTCCCATAATCTCACCTTCGGCGGTCTCCGCCGAAATCTCGAAACAGTCCGGAAGATTTGCACGATTGACGATGAGCGAATGATAGCGTGTCGCCTCGAACGGATTCGGCAACGACCGGTAAATCGTCTTGCCGTCATGTTGAATCAACGAGGTTTTCCCATGCATCAAGCGGGGAGCGCGAATAATCTCCCCTCCGTACGCGGCAGCAAGAGACTGATGCCCCAAGCAGACGCCGAGTACGGGAATCTTGCCCGCAAAGGCACGGATGGTCTCGACGGAAATCCCGGCCTCCTTGGGAGTACAGGGGCCGGGGGAAATCACAATTCGAACCGGCCGTAACTCTTCGATCTGCCCCAACGTAATCTCGTCGTTTCGGTAGACCTGAACATCCTCGCCCAACTCGCCCAAATACTGAACCAGGTTGTACGTAAAAGAATCGTAGTTGTCGATAATCAGGAGCATCGGTTGCTCCTTTCACGAGACGGGCGAGACTCGCACGAAATGCACGTCACGCCTTTCCCGCCCTTCTCGCACGTCGCGCACTTCATTCTAACCCCTGTTCGGCAAGTTCGATGGCGTTCATCATTGCCCTGGCCTTATTGCACGTTTCTTCATACTCATGCTCCGGATTCGAATCGGCGACGATACCGGCTCCGGCCTGAATGAACGCCCGATTCTGAGACACCACGACGGTCCTGATGTTGATACACATATCCATGTTGCCGGAAAAGCTGAGATACCCCACGGCACCGGCATAGGGGCCTCGCTTGGTGGGTTCGAGCTCTTCGATGATCTCCATCGCCCTGATTTTCGGGGCTCCGGACACGGTACCGGCGGGAAAGGAGGCCTTCAACACATCATACGCAGTTTTGGACGCATCCAGTTTCCCCGTCACGTTCGACACGATATGCATCACATGCGAGTACCGCTCCACATTCATCAACGATTCGACCTGGACGGTTCCCCGCTCAGCTACTCGTCCCACGTCATTGCGGCCTAAATCGACCAACATAATATGCTCGGCACGCTCTTTCGCATCCGCCAAAAGACGGCGCTCAAGTTGCACATCTTCCTCCGGTGTCGTACCGCGGCGCCGTGTCCCGGCAATCGGGCGGACCGAGACTTGTCCGTCTTCACAACGCACAAGGATTTCGGGTGAAGAACCGACAAGCTCCACTCCTCCGATACGCAAATAATACATATAGGGGGACGGATTCACGAGACGCAGCGCCCGATACAATTGAAACGGCGGCGCCTGCAGCTTCGTCTCCCACCGTTGGGACAACACGCACTGGAAAATGTCTCCGGCCTTGATGTATTCCTTCACCCGGGACACCATCTGTTCAAAATCTGTCTTGCTCATGTTCGGCCGAAAGCGGATGGAAGCCCGCCTCCGCTTCGGTTTGGCTTGCCGAACAGGGCGACGTAACCTCGCGATCATTTTTTCGATTCGTTCGATCGCCTCGCGGTAGGCGGCACGGATGTCACGATCCGAATCGGATCGGACATGAGCATTGGCCACAACTTTGATCTTTTGCGAGATGTTGTCAAAAATCAACAGCGTATCGGTCAGCAGAAAGGCAAAGTCCGGCAGATCGAGGTGTGCCTTGGGCCTGGAGGGAATCCTCTCGAAGGTTTTCACCATATCGTATCCGATATAGCCGACGGCTCCCCCTACGAACCGGGGCAGTCCAGGCACCGTCACCGGACGATAGGCCTCCATTAACTCTCGCAGTCGATCCAGAGGAGCACCGCCGCCGGGAATTCGCCGCCTGCGGGTTCCTTCCCGCACGCACACATCTCCCCGATCCTCCAGGATGACGATAGCGGCTCCGCTCCCTAGGAAAGAATACCGCGCCCACTTTTCTCCACCCTGAATACTTTCCAGCAAATAGGCCGACGGCCCATGATCGATTTTGGCAAAAGCGGAAACGGGCGTGTCATGGTCCGCCAAAATCTCCCGGTACAACGGAATGAGGTTGCCCTCTTTCGTGTAAGACCGAAATTCTTCCAAACTCAAAGAGTACGAAGGCGCCGCCATCAAGATCCGTTCGCTATTCCGTTCCAACGATAAGCCGTTGGCCCGCTTCAATCGTGTTAGAGGATAACTTATTCATCTGTTTCAACTTCTCGATCCCGACTCCATATCGCCGACTAAGACGAAAGAGTGTCTCTCCCGGCCTCACCACATGGACCATCGCGCCGGATTTGACGGAGCCGGAGGCCTGCGCCGCCATTGCTTCCATTGCCTTGCTCCCCGCGCTCTTTTTCGACCTAGCGGCTAATTCCTCAATATCGCCAAGAATCTGAGCCGGAGGCTGCGCGGGCGCCGGCTTGGGCTTTGCCAGCGGTGCGGTGCCTTTTCGCATGTCTTCCATGGCTTTTCGCTCAAGGATCGCTGATTCCTTGACGGCTTCCGCTTCCTCTTGCAGGCGAGTCATCTGTTCGCTTATGGTCTGAACTTGGGCAAGGAGTTCTCGATTTCTTGCTTCAAACTCGGCCAACTCATGCTTGGTTCGCTTGACCTCACTGTCTAATTCAGCGGTTCTGCGCTCTTCTTGCGTCAGCAGTCGTTGAAAATTCAAACTTCGCTGTTTTTCTTTGTCGAATTTTTCCTCCAACACGACACACCCGCTGAGCAGCGAACAGCAAAGGATCGCTATACCTGCCGACAACTTCTTTGACACATATCCACGTTCATTCGGTGTTTCATTCTGCATACCACCCTCCTTTGACACCACTGTCCCTTGGAGCCGAAGAACCGCCCCCTTGGCCGACTTCAACGAACACCAAAAGAAGTGATAAGGATAGTGGCCAACGCGGCGAAAGTCAAAGCGGACGAGGGACCGGGCAAGGACAACGCCGGTTTGACCCCTTCCACACCCCTGTGGTACGGTCGGCACCCACACCCGGTTCGGTGCCGTTTCGATGCAGCACGACCTTTTCGATACAAACCCTTCCCATCCGTCGGATCCCCCCCTTCCCCCCGACGAACGAATGTCCCTTCTCAGAGATCAGATCCGGCGCCACGACTATCTCTACTATGTACAGGATCGTCCGGAGATTTCCGACGGTGAATATGATCGCCTGTTTCGAGAATTGGTCGACTTAGAACAGGCACATCCTGAACTCCTGACACCCGACTCTCCGACACAACGTGTCGGGGCCCCTCCGTTGGATGAACTCGGAAAAGTTCCCCACGAACGGCCGATGCTGAGCCTGGACTCGCTGGTCGATCAGGAAGATGTGCTGGCCTTCGATCAGCGGATGAAGCGGGAACTCCAAGCAGACGACATCGACTACACAGCGGAACCGAAATTCGATGGTCTCTCCGTCGAACTGGTGTATGACCGGGGAACATTTATTCGTGGTGCAACCAGAGGGGACGGATCTATGGGCGAAGAGGTGACCCTCAACCTCCGCACCATTCGATCCCTGCCGTTGCAATTGCGGACAGACGGCCATCCGCCTTCACACCTTGCTGTTCGGGGCGAAGTCTACATGCGCCTCGACGATTTCCACGGTCTCAATCGTCTGGTCGTAGAACGGGGAGGTGAGCCGTTTGCCAACCCACGCAATGCCGCCGCCGGTTCGCTCCGACAACTGGACTCCCGGATTACAGCCGAACGCCCTCTCGTAGTGACCTGTTACGAAATACTGGCCATGGACGGGACTCCTCCACCGTCGCACGTGGATGAGTTGGACGCACTGGCCTCCTGGGGACTCCCCGTTCCTGTGCTTCGCCGACATTGCGCCTCGATCGACGGGGTGATGGCGTTTCATCGTGAGACCGATCAGAGCCGAGATCAGCTTCCGTATGAGATCGACGGGATCGTCGTCAAAGTGAATCGGCGCGAGCGGCAAGAGCAGCTCGGCATGAAATCGCGAAGCCCGCGATGGGCGATTGCCTACAAATTTGCGCCCCGGAAAGAAATCACCAAAGTCCATCAGATCATCGTCTCGGTGGGCAGAACCGGCACCCTGACGCCGTTGGCACTGTTGAATCCTGTCGAGGTCGGAGGCGTCACGATCAGCCGAGCGACACTCCATAATGCGGATGAGGTGGCACGGAAAGATGTGCGTGACGGAGACACGGTGAAAGTCGAGCGGGCCGGCGACGTCATTCCGGCAATCGCCGAACGGGTGCCCGTCCCCGGAGAAACCCGGGCAGCGCCGTTTTCCATGCCGGACCATTGCCCTGTCTGCGGAGCGGCCGTTGCCAGAGAAGGTGCCTATATATACTGTACAGGGCAAGCGGCTTGTCCTGCCCAGCTGAAGGGGGCGATTGAACACTTCGCCTCCAAGCCGGCCTTCAATATAGAAGGGCTGGGAAAGAAAACCGTCGCTCAGCTGATCGACCAAGGTTTGGTCCGAGACCTCTCCGACCTCTACCACCTACGCCATGAACAAATTATGGAGTTGGAGGGATTCGCCGAACGGTCCGCCGCCCTCTTGCTTGAAGCGATTAATCAGAGCAAGACGGTATCACTGGACCGGTTTCTTCTCGGCCTGGGAATCCGACAGGTCGGCCGGCATATCGCAACAGTGTTGGCTCGGGAGTTCGGCTCACTTGATGCCGTCATGTCGGCCGATCAAGAGCGCTTCTTAGCGATCAAGGAAATCGGACCGGAGATTTCATCAAGCCTCGTATCGTTCTTCCAAGAGTCGTCGAACAGACAGGTGATTGATCGGCTTATCCGATCCGGGCTGACCATCACACAAACCGATACTCACCACAAAGACGCCTCGCTGCCGCTGTCAGGGAAAAGTGTGGTGTTTACAGGCGGCCTTGCGGGACTCAGCCGCAACGAAGCGAGGGCTCTCGTGGAACAGTTGGGCGGGACTGTGTCATCCGGCGTCAGCAAACAGACGGCCTATGTCGTGGCAGGGACGGACCCCGGATCAAAACTGGAACAGGCGAAGCGGTTGGGTGTTCACATCCTTGACGAACAAGAATTTCTGACGCTCATCAAGGACAAGGAAAGAGATTAGCTGACAGGGTTCAGGTCGGCAGACTCAACCGGCACAGGAGCTTTTTCTTCTTTAAAGATCTGGACACTGCGAATTGAACGTGGGTCGGCCTCATAAACGACAAACCGGCAATTCTCGATATGGATTTCTTCGCCACTTACCGGAATCCGGCCGAGATGATCTTGAATCAACCCTCCGATCGTCAAGGCCTCGTCTCCCAACTCGACCTTGAAAAATTCGTTTATTTTACGGACTTCGGTTCGACCATGCACAAGAATCTGATTTTTCCCGATGCGTTTGATTAAATCCTCGGTAATATCCGTTTCATCGACGATTTCACCGACCACTTCTTCCAGCAGATCTTCGAGCGTCACCAGGCCCATGATCTCGCCGTACTCGTTGACGACGATGCCCATGTGGCGTTTTTCCTGTTGGAACTGCTTCATTAAATCATCCGCGGACTTTCCTGCCGGGATAAAGAGCGGCGGATGCGCAATGTCTTTCAACAGTACTTCGGACCGCCCTTTCGCCAGTTCGGTGAGCGCTTTGGTCTTATAGAGAATGCCCGTAATGTTATCGAGCGTCCCTTCGTATAACGGAATTCGTGAATACTTCGAATCGAATAACAGCTCTTGCGCCTCCTTGAGTGCAAGATCTCCGTTCAGCGCAAACACATAGATGCGCGGGGTCATAGCATCTTCCGCGGTAATATCTTTGAGCTGAAACACATTCTTGATCATCTTGACTTCTTCCGACTCAATCTCACCGGCTTGGCCTCCTTGATCCAGCATAATCTTCAGCTCTTCTTCCGTGACTAACGGATGGGTCAGGCCCTTCCCTCCCGTGAGCTTATAGATCAACGGAACCATTAAAAAGAGAATCGGCTTTAACATCACTTGAACCCAGTAGACCGGATAGGCCAAGTTCAACGTCACCGGAACCGCAAATTTGGCGGCCAGCGTCTTCGGGACAACGTCCACGGACACAAGGAGCACGAATGTCAGAATACCGACCATCACCGCGATGGCTTCCTCGAAGGCATTCTCACCGCCATAAATATTCAGGGTCATAAACGTGGCGAACATAGGGATCGCCGTTCCGACCAAGCGATCGCCGACCAGAATAGTTGAGAAGAGTTTCTGTGGATCGCTCCTCAGCTGAAGAGCCTTGGCGGCCCGCTTGCTTCCTTGTTGCGCAAGCGCACGTAGGCGTGTTTCATTGACCGAGAAAAACCCGATCTCGGCGGTGGAAATAATAACGGACAACCCGATCAACCCTAACAGGATGAGGATATCCATTGCAGTCGTTTGGTTAGAGACGTGTTACCGGATCGGCTGACCTGACGAGACGGCGTGTATCACTCGAATCATGCTGCTGGACACATAGCGTTGAGGATTTCAACACGGGAGTACTCCTTCTACCATGTTTCACCATAGGGGATACATGTATCACAGGGACCGTTTCCAGGCAAGGGAATCACATAAACTGTCAGTGTATTCAGGATGTTGTGAATTCTTACCTGATCGGCAACTCGCTCCATTCCAAACAAAACCTACCCATCATCCCGGACAACAAGAGACTGGATATTGAGCATGCGGTCCAAACGAGCCGATGCGGCCTGCGCGTCCCTCTCCTGTATGAACTGACCGACTTGAACCCGATAGAGACGCCCCTCAGGCAGGTCAACAGAGACAATCCGTCCCCCTGAATACTTTTTCCGAACCCGATCAAACATGGCTCCGGCATTCTTGGGGTCTGAAAACGCCCCGATCTGCACACGCAAGAAGCCCATGCCTTTCGTCCGCGGAACGTAGCCCACGACACGAAGCTCGACCTTATCTGTTCCATTGGCGGTCATGCCGATGGCTTTGGCTCCCGCCAACGACAAATCCAATACACGCCCCCTGACAAACGGTCCACGGTCGTTAATCCTTACGGTCACCTGACGACCGGACGTCAAAGAACGCACGACCGCGACGGAACCTAAGGGCAAAGTCCGATGTGCGGCGGTTAAGTGATGCATATCGTACCGTTCGCCGTTGGCCGTTTTGTTCCCGTGGAAGCCCGGCCCATACCATGAAGCCACGCCTCGTTCGACAAAACCGATCGGATAACCTGGAAAGCGATGGACCGGAGGATGGGACGAGGTGCAGCCTTGAAACGCAACACCGCTGAGCAAAATGAACGCGGCTGCAAACCCGCTGGTGATTTGTGGAAGCGGCTCCTGCCGCATAGATTAAAATTCGTCCAGTGATTTATTGCGAAGGATCGTCAAGGCCTTGACCGTATTCGAGACCGTCAAGACAACAATAGCCCGCTTACCTTCCCTGGAAGGCGTACAGTATCCGCACTTGATATTAATGCGGCTCTTGGTCAACAGGTCGGCCACTTTCTTAAACGCACCTGGTTTATTCTCCAGGCTCAGAAGGAGCGCCGTCTCTTCCGAAAATTTGACCTTCGCCGCCTTGAACGCAGCTCGAGCCCCATCGGCATCCGCAACAAGTAATCGCAGCTTCCCTGTCCCGGTCCCGGTTACTTCCGGAGCAGAAAACGCCTTGATATTGACCCCGGCTTCGCCAAGTACCGACGCCACCCTGGCAAGGACTCCGGGCTTGCTCTGACCGCTGACGACAAACTGTGTAGTAGTAGGCATAACTCCGACTCCGTCTTCGATTACCCGGGTACTATACCGTCTCTATCCTGATCGGTCCAGTTTTGCCGAAGAATATTACGTACCCACCGAACGAATCACATCAGGACTCACGCATCGCCGCTCACCCTCTGATCATCAAGAGAGTCGGGCCTCTATACCTTTACTTTCTTTGCCAGCCGATTCAATTCTCGCTGCAAGGTGGGCTCTTCAGAAAACCGCGCGGTCAAGCGTGTCAGCAGAGTACTGATGGTCGCCGGATCTCGATGCAACGCCGCCGCCACGTCGGACAGACGATAGCCCCACTGCCGGACGAGGAGGTAAGCGGCTTTCGTCCGTTGCTGCGACACCGCCCAACTCCGGTCCGCACTTCGTAGCTCGGCCACATCCATCCCTACCCCCGTGGCAATCCCTTGTAGGGCACGGGTCAAACTCTGTCGAGGACGCGGAGACGGCGCAGCTGGGATTCGGTTCTGCCACTTCTCGACAAAGTGCTCGCTCCCCAGAAACCGTTGATCTGCTACGGCATAATAGTCGGGCTGATGGCCCTCAGCCATCCCCTCCCGTACAAATTTCCGATAGGCGCCTCTACCGCCGAAGGCTTCGAGTCCCGGGGCGGGATCTAACGCCTCATTAGCCCGGCCGGTGAGATACGCCGTATGCCCGCTGTACGGATAGACATCGGGTCGTTTCACCAACTTAGCCCGGACGGGATTGAGATGGAGATAGCGGATCAAGGTGAGCAGATACGCGTCCTTGTCACAGACGATAGCTTTGTACCGTCCTTGAAACAAATGCCCGACTTTCCGATGGGTGCGATTGAAATACTGGGTATAGGACTGCTGCAGCCGTTGCATGAACGTGGAGAGCGGCTGATTCCCCGTTTCTGCCAGCAGATGCACGTGATTGGGCATGAGACAGTACGCCCATAACCGCACCTGACATTGCGAGAGATAGCGGGCCAGCCGCTCCAGATAAGCCTGATAATCAGCGGGAGTCCGAAAAGTCACCTGCCGGTGATTCCCCCGGACGATCACATGATAGAGCACCTCCGGTGCGAATACTCGTGGACGACGTGCCATGGCAGGACATAGTACTGGGTGAGCCGCACAGAGTCAAGATAACAAAGCCTGACCCTCATTTATGCACCACTGCTCCGGCTCATACCACATCTTCCAGAAGTTCCGAATCAGAGACGCGCCGCAAGGCGTCCCTGCCCCCCTCTTTAGTTGTACCTCGTTCAGGTCTAGGCAGAATCGCCCCGACTGATACGATTGTTCATCCACGACATGTTGGCCAGAGGAGGGCTACGATGAACTGTGTACGCTGTCACGGGTTAATGCTTGAAGAGCACCATCTGGACCTAGAATCAAGTTATGGCGGAATCTGGGCCTGTGCCTGGCGATGTATCAATTGTGGCCATCGGGATGACGCGGTCATGCAGCAGCACCGAGAGGCACAAACGGCGCAGCGAGTCGGATGTATCGAGGGTATGGAAACTCAAGAGGAGTCGGTAGTAAGCTGTACATCAGACTCCGTCGAACCGCTCGCGGCGTAAGGCGGCACGCCCCCCACACGCGAGCCCTGAACAAAAAGAGAGGCAGTACGATGTCAGCCACCATCCTCATCATTGAAGATCAAGCGCCCGTGCGTACGCTGGTGAGGCAGGTGCTTGAGGACGCCGGATATCAGGTCTGTGAGGCCTCCAATGGCCGGCAAGGACTCGAACGGTTCCACGCGCAACCCGTGGATTTGGTGATTACCGATCTGGAAATGCCCGAGATGAACGGCCTGGAGGTCATCTCGGCATTGACCCAGGAGTTTTTGAACGTGAAGATCATTGCCATGAGCGGGGTCTCCACAGACGATTTACAAAAGGCCAAGCTGCTCGGTGCGCGGCACACCTTCTCGAAGCCCCTGGATCTCCAGACGCTGCTTCGTACGGTTCAGCATGAGTTGCAGCATTAGTCCGTAGGGATGAGTATGGGCCAAGCCCACAGTAGCTGCTGGACCTACCGTCGCCGTGGAATCAAGATTTTAGAAGGTCTGAGTGTTGACTATTGCCATCCCGCACTTTCTAACAATTTCTATAACTCAATCGTGATGCCTGCCCCCTACTCTTGCTCATTACCCAGCCGCCATTGCTACGACTTATCATCAGCGGCAGTCCGAAAGGTCACCTGCCGGTGATTCCCCCGGACGATCATATGATAGAGCCCCTCCGGTGCGAATGCTGGGGGACGACGTGCCATGGGGCGACAGTCTACGCAGGGAGCCTTAAAGAGTTTAGAAAGCAGCGCTTGGTCCCATTTATATGCACGAGTGTGGAAAAAACACGAGCCAGTTCAGCCTGACATCTATTTTGACCACCAAGACAGTTGCTGCCTCACTCCTAAGGACTCTACATGGCATTACTACTTAGACGGCGCAGGCAACGCACTTCGTTGCATTTTGATTGCTTGTTGGCAGGCCGAAAGTACGGTTTGCACTTCCTCTAAGACAAAGCTCCCCATGACAAAAACCCACGCGAGCGGATGCCCGGTGAGCGTCAAGTTCCCGCCTTCACCGACCACAGCCAGTCCGGCATTTAAATCACGAGGGAGCAATTTTATAATCAATTTCAGCACTCCATCCGTCATCTTCATTAATGTAAGAACCTTGAGAAAGAACATATCGACATCGCACTGATCCTTCAGATCCTTTGATAACACCTTCTTTGTCAATTCCTCGATCAATTGCGAATTGGCATCGGGCTGTGACTCCCATCCGGACCGACTATTGAGTGCTTTCGACACAGGAAGTAATACAACGTCGGGAATTCTGCCCATCACGTTGTCAAGCAGTTCGTTTGCGAAAGGAGTATTTTCGCCAATTTGCGGAAGGTCACCACCTACGGCCTTTGTAAGTTTATTAGTCTGCATTATGCAGTTCTCGACTCCATTGAAATATATTTTCAATTGTGATCGTAATCGTTCACCTTCTCCTCTAACCGCTGCCCCCTCAGTAGCAATGTACCCTATCAACTGTGCGGAGCATTCAAACGGTTGTTTAAGGGACCCCACGTTCTTCACCAGCGGCTCGGTCACGCCAACAATACCTCCAGCCGCCTTTTTCATCATCTCAACTATGGTGCGCGGGACTTTTCCCAGTGTGGCCGGAATTTCTTTCACAATTTCATAAATTTCGTTCAAAGATGGCATTACTCTATCTCCTCCAAGATTCTTGGTTATTGGTTTCCATTACACATAGGTCTCCCACACCAAGAGCAGGAGTATGAACGTGAGCTTTCTCTATCCTGACTTTCTTCGCTAGCCGCTCCAGCTAGGCCTGACAATCAGCGGAGGACCGAACGGTCACCTGCCAGCTATGGTTTCGAACAATGACAGGATAGAGCACGTGCGGCAGAAACACTCGGGGACGACGCATCAGGATACCCCAATCCATCTGGCGAGACCAGAAGAGTCCAGATACAACAGCCTGACCCCATTTAATGACCCATTAAACTCGTGAAGCTCATTGCCATGAGCGGGGTCTCCACAGACGATTTACAAGAGGCCAAGCTGCTCGGTGCGCGGCACACCTTCTCGAAGCCCCTGGATCTCCAGACGCTGCTTCGTACGGTTCAGCATGAGTTGCAGCATTAGTCCGAATGGATGAGTCTGCCGATACAATAAAGGGATCGCCCTGCGCTGCCTCTTTTGACGTGTCAGTCAAACCCAGGCCGGCTCATCCCAACCCCTTCATATTGCCCGACGTGGTGATCATGTTATCTGGCTTGCTGAATCGCAGAGAGCACCCATGTGCCTTCTGACGACTGTGTAAACGTCCACGTTTCCGTGGATTCCGTCGATTTCTTCTCACTGCCCTTCACCACATACCCTGAGTCGCCAGGTTGTTTCGTCAGCGAGACATAATAGTTACGGGCACTCCACCAAAGTTTCGCTGACGCATGGCGTGTCTCCTGCGCGACCCATACCTCGACAATCTCTGCACGGCCCAACACCACATCTTCCACCTGATGCCGAAGATCTTGGCTTGTGTTATCGGCGAGGGCGGCGCTGAAATAATTCAGCATGTCCGGGGTCACGAACTGCCTCAATTCCTGCAGATCCGCCTTACTCCATGCTCGATACACGTCGGTCAGCAGTTGCTGAAACGCGGCCTTGTCGGCCGAAGTAATACTGTCGATCGACAAACTCTGTCGGTCCTCGGAAGAGTGTCTGCTCAATTCTCTCTTGCCGGAGGAACCTTGCCCAATGGGCTCCGAAAAGTCCGGAAGAGAGGGCCGCTGTATCTTGAGAAAGTAAAAAAGCGTCGCGGCAATAAGCACAGCCAGGAGCAGCAGAACTCCGCCAGGACCGAGATCTTCGCGCGGGCGTGCCGGAGCCGATTTGCGCTCGGTCGTCTCGGCGTCGGTGGTCTGAACCTCGCTGGTTGCGACTTGGAAACTCGGGTAGTCGGTCGCTGATCCCTGTTGTGCCTCGGCAATCGGCAGAGCAGCAATGCCCAGGCCCGCTACCATGACACAGGACAGCATGAATCGTATGATATTCACATCTTCCTCCTGTAATACGTTGTGCGCCACTAGCCCGCATTATTCACGACAGTTCGTCGCGAAATCGCCAAGCCGCGTCGCGAGAGCGGCGCGCGGAGGCCTGAGGCCCTGAGGCGTACTCGTGCAGTACGTCGAGGGGCCGAGGGACGAGCCCGTCGCCCACAGGCGTGTCGCAGCAGCGGATCGGCGATTGCAGCAGAAGTGCTCATGAATAATGTGGGCTAGGCTAGCGAATGCGCATACGCTCTGGCAACAACGATTTCTAAACATGGGAGTAGAATATTGGCTAGAGTACAATTTCTGAGCGAGCCATTCCTTTCGGCCATCCATGAGTCACCTCGTTCTATCACCTTTTGACTGAGGCACTACCCTTTCGATAAAAGCACTTGCTCTCTGCCCATGACTGCTGTATTAGCTAGTCGATATAGCAAAGCCTGACCCCATTTATCCCAGCTCATCCCGCCCCCTTTGTGGTTTCTATTCTTCCTCGGGTCGACCTCGATCAGGCCATAGCTTTCGGTTGACTAGGTTGGCGAGATGGGCGAAGGGCGTGAAGGGGCGCTCTGGTTCTCGGGCCGACTGCGATTCGTTCGCCTCGGCAGCTACCAGATCGCGCTGATGTTCATTGTCGTGACAGTAAAGGCAAAGTAACTCCCAGTTACTGCCGTCCGGAGGATTGTGGTCATGGTTGTGGTCCTTGTGATGGACCGTGAGTTGGCTGAGCTTCTTCTCCTCAAATTCGCGTCCACAGTGGGCACAAATCCATGGGAACAATTTTAACGCACGCGCTCGGTAGGGCTGCTCGTGGTTGCTCCGTACCATGTGAGCCTCCTCGAAAAGGGCGACCCGTGACCGAAACATTGTACACCACATCTTGCACACCTCACCACAAGCCGCAAAACAGTTCATGCCATGGCTTCCTCGCCCTGAAGACAGGTTACTATGGGAGATTGGTGTCGGGGAGATTTGGATGACCCTTGACAGTCTTGTCTTGTGCACTTCCCCATGCGTCTCTCAGCGACCAACTTGGTTAACATTAAAGAAGCGGAGCCAACCGCTGATAGCCGCAGGATGCTCTGATTTACCGTCAACACCTCGCCGAAGCGTAGTTTTCCATCTAGGCGAGTGGAACAATAGCGGTCGAGTACGGCCGAACACAGCCTTCGGTGTTGTCAAACAACATGGCGTTCCACAGCTGTTGCACACGTGCAGTGAGAGTGGGCCGAAGAATAGGGTGGCTGCTGCAAGTATCGAGGGCGAGACCGGACCCGCTCATTCATCTACGAATAAGCCGATAGTTACACCTGCCCCTGATTCGCGCTGGCTCAATCAATGGTTCCTGCACCTTTTCCTACGCCCACCAAGACAGTCAAGATAGAAAAGCCTGCCACCGTTTATCGATATGATTCGGCATCAGACAATAGCTGGCGATTCGCAGCCGAGTCGTGGCGACGGCTTCGGCTAAGATCTCTTCAAAGGCAGTATAATCCGCTGGTGTTTCAAACAGGGGCAGCCGTCCCACGCGCCGGTTCAGCACATGGTAGGCCAACCCTCCTGCAGCCAGACGTGGACGACGTGGCATAGCCCCTCTTTTAGCGGAGTTGACTCCTCCGCGTCAAGAAACGACTCCCGACCCCTTTTTTTCTGTCACCTATAAATTCCTAAGGGAGACGCCATTTGTGGTTCGACTCACTGCATTACCCGCCAATGACCGTGAATTTTCGCTCGAGCCGTT
>Ga0224501_10001190_pt1 | contig 20105 bp, 24 predicted proteins | sample SF_Oct11_sed_USG_4_FD_169105 | JGI IMG/M metagenome (GOLD analysis project Ga0224501, IMG submission 169105) | Sediment microbial communities from San Francisco Bay, California, United States - SF_Oct11_sed_USGS_8_1 | ecosystem: Environmental > Aquatic > Marine > Sediment | place: USA...
CTCTCTAGCTTAGCCACCTGTGGTAGACAAGAATAACCTCTCTAGCTTAGCCACCTATGGTAGGCAAGAATAACCTCTCTAGCTTAGCCACCTATGGTAGGCAAGAATAACCTCTCTAGCTTAGCCATGCACCTACGGTTTCAAAGCACAATTTGGGATTTCTGGAGTCTATTGAATGAGTATACCATCCAAAATTTTCCCATTTCGCTGTATATCTATCTAATTTCTAGCGTTCACGTTTAATGGAACTGGGCTAGACGGCGATTCATTAACAGACCCTCATTTATGTCGAATAGAGCTTGATGACTTGGAAATTTATCATGCTCACAGTGTAACCAGTTAAATGGATTAACCGTGTTGATCTGACCTTTTCACGTTTCGGTTTGACCTCCTTCAAAACCGCACAGTAGAGCATCACTGCTTCAACAAATTTGAGCAGTCCGTATCCAGCCGTACTGATATTCTTCATCTCCTCCAAGCTCATATTACCTTCTGACAGCAGTGCTTTTGAAGGAAGCAAAGAGTTGATTTAAAAACAAAGTTGTGACTATGATATTTGTGTGACTTGTTAGATGGCATTTAAAACCGGCTCTGAAAATGCAGATCACTATAGAAGGTACGCATCACTGATGCCGTTCTTACATGGCACCGTATATTTATTTAATCTCATCGGGGACTGAATATCCATTTTGGGCCACTCGGTTCCACGATGATAATAGAGTTTCTTACTCTTGACGGCAGCCACTTGTTTCTGTGTGATGTGATCCACATCAAGAGTCATGAGAGCCTTGAGGAAATTATTTTCAAACATCATCGCCTTTGCTGATTTCCAGGATACTTCTTTCACTCCTCTCAATACAACAATACATTCACATACCGTCTGTACTGGTCTGGGGGGCTTGGCAAAGGACCTGGGGATTCAAAGGAAAAAATCAGCATGCATTCTCCAGTTAGAATGATATGAATACTACGAGCTGAAAATTCTCTCAAAAAACAAAATTAAAGGCAGACGGTAGTGCCAAAGAGATTTTCTTCCTTTTTCGTTAAGCTTCATGTAAAGTCTTGGTACAACTGACAGAACAAAACCAATGAGTAAATCAAAAGGCGCATACCGGTAACTAATATTCAAAAGTACACACCCCATACACATATATGAAGGCCTATACAGCATACACGAGTAATCTTTCTATGTCTTTATTGCAGCTTATGTGACACTGACCTGATTTCGGTGACCTCATTCCTGTCAATATCCTCCAGGGCGAGTTTGGCAGCCTCGAGTGCCGGCATCGCGTCCTCCAATGCCGTTTCCGCCTCTTTCTTTTCTCGAGCGATCACATGACTCTGTTCTTCTATCTCCCGGCCCTTCTCCAACGCAATTTTCTACAATTATCACATTTGAGCTGAGATGCTGCCAAGAAAAATACGTCCATTCTGCTTTACAGGCGTTTGTCGTAAACAGCAGTTGCAACTATTTATTCGGGTTTAAAAACCTCAGGGGCTGACACTTTCATCTTTTGCTCCTCATTGATACACCTATTAGGTCCTTTTATAGTTCACTTTGTGTCCGATCTGCCTCGGACTGTATGCTTGAGACGGACAGCTAACCCGTCAAAAGTGGAGCATTAAAGATTCATCCAATTTGCCTCGGACAGTCCCTTGGTGTCCGAGCGTTTGTCTCCCAGTGAGTCCGATATGCCTCGGACATCTGACTCACCTACCAATCAAATCATCTTCCACGTATTAATTAGCAACATTCGCTTGTTTCCGGTTTCGGACTAGGATCTTTGGAAACTTGAAACTATTTGATTTCACCTCAATATTCACCCAAATAACAGTACGAATTTGCATTGAAAATAGATGCTACTCGCAATGAAAGCATTTAATATCGAATTGACTTTCTTATGAGTCAAAATGGTTACGGGTTACGGAAAGACAACTCTGTCACCATTGGTTGGCTCAAAAGTTATTTGGGATCGGGCGTCTGAGATCGGTTTGGAGTGTAAGAGGTCCTTGAATCCTAGGTCAGATGCCAGACCAGACTCAGACTGCATCCGGTCCGAGGCAGACAAGACGCAAAGTGAACTACAAAAGCGCCTTTAACTGCTGCTCTAATGATACGGCCTCCAACAGTCAGCACCGGCAATCCTGCACAGGGAGAAAGCCGATAGAAGATTAAGCTGCAGCCCAGCTGTATAGCTTTGTCATGCTGTACTTTTTTTTCTTCAGCCTCTCGTGTGCCTTCGGCTATTGTTCGCAGAAGGGCATCACAGCTGATGGACTTTTCATTGACAGCTTTCTTGGAGACGACCAGTTTCCCATTGAGTTCTGCTAACTGCGCGCTTGCTTCGGCCAGCTTGTTCATGCCACCGCCCAGTCGTTCACACTGTAATTTTGTAAAACAAGTTAAGTCAATGAGTAACTTTAACATTATGTGTTTCATGAAAACAGTCAGGGTCCAAACAACACCAAATGTTTGTTAGGGATTCTTTTCATAATTTATTTGGTCTGAAGTTTTACAGCGAATTCGTTTGTCAGCCAGCTTAACAGCAAAAAATTCCATGGTTGCTCTATATGGAGGAATAATGTTATCCCAATGAATATTCGACCACGTCCAGCATCAGCAGTGGCTAAACTTGCGCTTCATTAAAGGGTTATCATTGACACAGTCTTCTGCTTGTTGCGTGTGTTCTCAAACCACCATTCAGTATCACAGTTTTGACTGTCCGAAAGCGCTTCTAGAACACACTGCTCAAACATTTTGCAGCCACAGATCTCATAAAAACAAGATTGCAGTTAATAATACCCAACTGAATCTCCATTGGACCATTAGAACTTGAAAAATTAGATAATCCAAGAGAAAATTCTTGTGTCTACTCTAATGTCCATACCTGACCGAGAATATATTTGTCCTTCTCCTCAAGTAGCATCAGATATCTGTTGATGAAGTCGAGGAAGTTTTTGGGTGTGGCATAGTTAGGGCGTCTCCACTTATGGCGGAACAGTGTACTGTATTCCTCTACACTCAGGTGTACATCCACCACATGCGATATTATCCCTTCAGGTAACAGAATTCTGTGATGAAAACTACATAGCTTCTGATTTATGGGATAGTGGGATGGCTCACCGGTTAGAGCTCTTGAAGATTTCTGGCCATTCTGGCTTCCTACTGCGAGTATGAGCTTCTCACATAAAGGGCCTGCCACTGCGAATCGCAAGTAACGTCAAGTGAAAAATCGCATTTGCGATAGCCGTTTTGCGCAAATGCAGTTCTAGCATGCTAAATAAAATACAAGACACACGCTGATTGGCTCAATCACTTCCAATCCCTGTGGGAATCCGGTCGCTATAAAGTAAAAAGTCAGAATGACCAACTACGTTTAACTTGAAACCTATTTGAGCCAGTTTGGGAGCAGCCATCAAAATTGCCATTGTGTGGCAGCTAAGCCCTTAATTCCTAGCTCTAACCACCCTGGAATAACCCTTAGGCTTTGGAGGTCTACCAAGTAAAGTGGTGAAGTATTGCGTACGACAAGGAAAAAAACTAACTCAAAACATGGTGCACTGCAGGCTTCATTATTTTCATCACAACCCTTTACTGCTTTATCGCTGATTGCCATAACTATCTTTCACAGGCAACTTCACCCGTATTCTACTTTATTTTAAAGCACTGACCTTCTCTATGGTTCTCTGGAATGAGTGGGTTATCCTCAGATATAAACACTCCGGCCACAGCTTCCAAAGCCTGCTGGGGCCATCCGAAGAACCAGTCAATGCTTGTATTATTTACCAATCCAGGAAAGTTTCGACATCTTCAACAAAACCATAGCATAGCACATCATACATTACCCAAGTCAGTCATGATAGCTCAGTGGGATAGCTCACTGTCTGTCCTCCCCGTGGCCCGGGTTCAATTCCCAACCGCGGCGGAGTATTTCAAGGGATTTTTCCCTGACTGATCGCAACCCGTCCTGAGCCAGCGTGGCAGAAAATGGCTCAATCTCCTTTCAATGACACCACACAACCTGTGGACAACGAGGAGGAAGGCCGAAGTTCAACAATGGACAAACAATGGCTGATTTAAAAAAAAATGTATTCAGGGCTGAAAGGTACGCCTCCAAATTCGACCATTTGAAGTGGGCATGAGACATGTTATAATTTGTGCTTAAAATGATTTGCACATGAGTGACTGAAAAGAGTGATTGGGCTTCTATCTACAACTGTGTATGTGAGACAGTCAAAGGCTGCAAAACTAGAAGACGATTGTGTTCGAGTTTTCTAGGCCAGAGGGGGCCATCGTTGGATTGCACCCGGTCAGCTACCCGGATTATTGCTATGCACCGCTTGAAGGAAAGAATTCACTGGAGTTCTGATGGTGACATGATAAAGGAAGCTTATTGACTGTATGCATACAGGGCACTAATTAATGCTGATTTAAGAATTTGAATGTGTCATTAGGCCGTACCTTGTTCTCAAGGTGTCACCAACGGGTGACATAGCCAACACGACATGAAGGTTGCTGGCACACTTGCGAATGTAGTATTGCCACAGTTCATCCCTGCTAGGAGCGCAGCCAGAGTTAACGGCTTCAGTCCTAATAGTGAGTATCAATGAGTCCCTTTCCTCATCAGTATGTAGAGCTGGTATCTATACTCCGGGAAAAAAGAAAGTCTTCGGAAATGTTGTTCAAAAACACTATGCGTTTTCGGAGAAGTGAACATGGTTAAAGCTAACGAGAAAGTTTTCGTTTGTAGCAGAATATTCCCAGTCTGAAGCGTTTTTATCATTCACGCCGGGCCATCTACTCTTCAAAGTGTTTCAGTGAGCAGAAAGTTTCAAAGTGCATGAAAGTTGGGCTAACATAATGTGTTTATAGCTAATCAGGCCAATGCCACTCACTGCTTAAAGAGGCCTACTATCAATTCACGATTGACGAATCAAAGTAGGGTAGGGAGTAGGAACCTACCATTCCTGAGGTAAGCATGTTGTTGACCAGCTCTAAAAATCCTTCCTCTGCCACATGCTGGTCAGTAAATAAGAAAACCACCTTCTGGTTGTTTGTTCCCAACATCTCATATAATGTTTTGAGATCTTCCCTGAAGCTGGCTTCATTATACCCACGGGTCAGGCAGATACTGAACATCTTACACTCTGCGGTGTGAGCTGCCAACTGTAACATGTGACTTTTTGATTTGCGTCTTTTTCTTGAATGAATGGTAACACCACAGATCCTTTCTAAACTACGGTTCATGAAAAGCTGTAAATACTAAAATTAGTCGAAAGCGGTAGGCAGCAAAAAGAGTCCAGTAGACATTCAGGTCAACAGGTCCAGGTGACAACAGGTGTATGCAGAGATGTGCATAACAAAAACACAAACTCAATGTTCTTACTTAGATTACAGGGTGGTTGTGGTCATATTGCCGGGACTCTATACACCTCAAACTCCTCGGAATCAAAATTCTTTTATTACGGATCAGCTGTTGCTCTACTCCAGGTAACCCGAAAAATTCGTTCTTCCCTCAATGGCACTATACAGCCGGTGGAAATTGAGGAGGAAGACCTAAGTCCAACCATGGACAGATAATGGCTGAAATAAAAAAACCCGAAACATCTTTAATGTACTACACCTCCACGTTTCCTTGGTCTTCCTCTTCCCTCTTTCCCCGTCGATACCCATCATGTAATAGGTGCATTCGCTTGCTCAGGTGACCGGAATCTGCTAAACTGCTCAAGAGCGCGACGGAAAGCGCAATCCAAAAAAGCATCTTTGACTTTCGGTCGCGATCTGCACCCGAAAGCACGCGAACAGATTCCGCGACTGAGGGTAGGTGGTAGCCTAGTAGTTTAAGCAAATGTCAAGGTTACCGGAAAGAGACTTGATTACTACATTGAGATAACGAATCGTGAACGATCGTTCGGCTCTAACCGATGAGTTAAAGTTGGGAGAGGACAACTTTGATCCGAATAAAGTCCATCCTGAACCCAACTGCGTTTCCTCGCAGCGACCGCGTGTTTGCGTGCTCGGGACAGAGATTTTTCCAAAAACTTGGATCACGAGCGCGCGAATCATATTGTTATATGCTAGACTTAAATCATAAATGGAGTGCAGAAACGTGAGGTGACCGGCCAATCTAGGCAGATCAAGTGGCAGAACTGAACTGGGATAGAACTGTCATACCTTAGTAAGGGATTGTTTTCCACCTCCACCTGGTCCTACTAGAAGAGCGTGACCAGACTCCATGCGCAGTATTCTGTGAATTCTAGTCAAATGCTCCAGCGCATCATCAAACAGCACCAGCTTGGTGGCACCATGAGTGGCGCAGTAATCTTCCATGATCTGAAATCAAGGGAAAATGGTTTCATTACTAAATATAGAGTATGAAGTAATATTAATAAAAACGTGTATAAAAATTCATAATTTTTTGTTTTTGTTCAAGCCCCTGTAACACAAAGCGTTCAGCATCACATTTTATTAACCCCACAAGGTAACAGGATGAAGAACAATTGCTTAACGTACTTCCTGGAAGAGAGCTTGCGCAGTCTCATAGTCCTGAATATCTTCATACAGTCGCGGCTCAGTGGAGTCCAGCATTGTTCGATAGTCAGCAAACAGAATGGGATCCTTGCATATGTACGGCATGGTCTCAGCATAATTCATCTCCACCAGATTATAGATAAAGCCCTGAAGGAAAGATTGTGTCAAATTGAAGATCAATTCACAGTCTAATGATGTGTCTATGTACATGACGCCGTATCAGCCAGCAGCTCATCTTATATTTTTCTCACCCTGATATTGCCTTGATCTTCCTCACTGATAAGTCGATCCGAAAAGACTCTCAAGCACTCATTCCTCCATACTCGCAGGAACTCATATACACGTTTACAAACATCTTTAGTCGTCTGACAGAGACCGGCGTACACACGAGATAAGTCTCTCAGGTTGAATATGTAGTGAAACTTCGCGGGAGTAGGTAACAGTTCTTTCACCACAGCCCTGCACAGAAGCCGCACTGATAATAATAATGACAGAACAGATGACAGGGTTCACCAATGGGCATCATAGACATAGATCTGATTGTATTTGTCTATGGTAGGCACTCCGGGTTTGTGCAGGATTTTGGGCAGTTGAAGATTTTTGTTCACCGGAGTTGTCTTCCCACCACAATGCGAAGAAACTCGTCAACAGATTGCCTCACCAAAGAGACACATTACAGTCTATTAGAATCTTGAGTTGAGACATTGGTGCCATTTGGGTAGACAACTCCTAATTGGTACCATTGTGCGGCTGAGCCTTGAGCATCGGTTAAGTAGTTATAGTGGTTACTAGTAAGAGGTCAATACTATGACATGGAAAAACACATTGCGAGGAGTCAATAATACAGTGATGAGGATGATGGAGAAATAATCCTCCTAATATAGCTTTGCTCTCCTAGTTTAACTTACGCGTACAGGGTCATGGTCATTCTAGTGATGGGCTTAACGGAATTCCTTATCTCCTCACTGAAGTCGAGTGTGTGACCGTGAAGTATGTTGACGTAAATACGATACAAGGTGGCGTTTGAGGGAAAAACCATGTTGAACACACTGAACAGTGATATGAACCTAAAACAAAAATGACACAGCTTGATATCATGTGTCCATCTTTAGTATGATAGATGGAACTGCTAATGAAGACTGAGATTACAGTCGGCATTCATCGTCTGTAAGCGTAGGTTAAAGATTGACCATTTATCAAATCAGCTGAACACGTCTTTGTACACCCATCGCCAACAAATGTTAATAGTTCACATTTTTTAGTCATGTTAGGTATTTTCTGAATAACCTGTAAGTATGATAAACTACAGCACACAAGGATTCTGGTAAAACTATCAGCCTGGCTAGTTAGTTTGAGTCATACAGCTTTAGGTGGTCTGCCAAATGGGATGGCCAAGAGCGTAGAACAATAAAGAATAGATGGCACTATCTGCCTGGCTAGGTAGTTTATCAGAGACTGGTCAGCTGGTCAAAGCAAACCGGGCTACATTGTCAATTACTGATGTAGTAATTAAGGTTTGGAATCTAACTGAGAGACCAAATCTCATATGTCTATTCAGTGTGAAAGGAATTTCTCTATAAATTATTGAATTGTTCTGGCGCTCTCAACAGAGTGCTACAAATTTAAAAACCACTGTACCTTGGATCAACCTCATTTCTACCACCACCAGCTTTGCCCATCGCAGCTATGTATTCCATATCCTTCATGTGTTTCCAGTGGAGATCTTTGTTTCTGTCATAACAACCATGCTTCTCCAGCAACAGTTTTAGCAGGGCAATCGGCTGCTGGGTGCCATACGTATCCACCTGAGACAGTCACAATAGGGATTGCGTGATACAGTCACAATAGTGATTGTGTGATACAGTCACAACAGGGATTGTGTGATACAGTCACAATAGGGATTGCGTGATACAGTCACAGTCACTGAGAGTGTGACCCCCTCACATGACTCCTAGTTCTTACCAGTTCTTAAAAAGCGTCAGACTTACAAGGGTCACTGAATAGGACAGTCGAGCGCCAGCGTACAACAATTAAGTCACCAAGTCACTTGGATCAGGCATGTATAAAAAGTTGGAGGTGAGATGCAAGTGACTCATACAGCTTTAGGAGGTCTGCCAAATGGGATGGCCAAGAGCGTAGAACAATAAAGAATAGATGGCACTATCTGCGACAGTGGTCTCTGCACCATCTAAGTATTATCTATTACCTGGGGCATGTTCAGATCATCTATGAAGATGAGTAGTTTCTTCCCTTGTGGAGGTCCGAATGTATCCTTGGTACGTTTTTCTACATTTGCTTCCAGATTTCTTTGTACATCCAGAGACGTAGTACGTGATGAGAAGTACATTGTGAGCACCATCTGTAATCACATATTGTATTCACTGCAGAGACATTGGAGACTATGTGCATGAGAGAACGACTCCGTAACAACTACCATTACGAGGGCTTCAACGTCGTCTGCTTTGTAGTTAATCGTCAAAATCTTTCGAGAAAGGTGCTCGTTTCTCATTAGCTGTTACGATTTCTAGTTATTCCCATCTGTTGCATTTTTCTACAGCTCCAGTAAATCATTAGTGATGTTTATCATCTCATCTATCATACAAACTTGTTTATTGTTCATGAATACCTCTGAATTAACCTTCAAGTGTAGTTTAGTACGAGACTTATGATAGCTTGCTCACGCTTCAACTGGTGTACAACAACTCCCGACTCCTGTTACTATACCATTACAGCAACCCAAAACGCGTTCGTTTCGAAGTTGTTCTCCCCTGCGTAAGGTCTCTAATAGCTACTCAAAATACCATTCAGTGCATGGGAGGAAGTGCAAATTTGCTGTGGTGATTTCATAATCACATTTCAATCTGATTTGATGATTAATTTTTACTGAGACAGCTTAGGTCCTTGGTCAACGGAAAGCAGAAATACTACAATCTAGACCAGAACACAGCAGGAGAGTCCAGTAGACAGACAGCCACGGTTACATAGAATCCAGGGAACCACAAAAACAGTACATCGTGATCTCATACTCACATATTTTTCAGGATCGAGTGACCTGTTAAAAGCCTGTATGGTTGCTGTCTTGCTTGTGCCAGTATCTCCAACCAATAGAACAGGACAGTTTATTTTGTTCATAAGTCTCAGCAACCATGTTGTGCGTACAGTGTCAATAGTAGGAACTAGTATCTCATTGAATTTCACCTAAAGTCATAAATCAACATTGCTTATACATTATCGACATCTTTTTTTATGACAGGTTCAAATACATAACAAAGTATGTGCATGGGAGATTTATGATTAAATAGGGTTGCTTTCGTGTAAAATTTTTAACAACTTGGGCAGTGGTAGACACCAAGGAGGAAGGAACAAGTTATGTCAATTTCAAGCACTGGCATATACCTCTGGTCTGTGCACATAGTCTGGTACCAGCTTGCTCCATGGTATCCATCTTTGTTTGTCTGTATCCCAGAAATACTCATAAAATGAGGTATCACTAGGTGGCAGCTCACCTAAAACCGACAGACAACTAAAAAATCTCTATAGCCCATGTCGGAATTTTCAAGGCAGACAGACAGGCTCGTGCGGTTACAAGCCGAGCGCTCTACCACTGAGCTAACCACTATTCCCATCATCAAAATGATATACTATGATCATCCCAGCATCTGCATACCCTATTCATTGACAGGCAATACATTACCAATGGATGGAGGTCTCCCTTCTGGTGCCTCCATGAAGCAGGCGATACGTCTCGCATATTGATCAAACACGAGACGGGACTCTTCAATAAGTGGTGCTCCCAGTGACCAGTACATTGCCATGATGAAGAAGTTCTCTAGGTCACCCGATACATCGGAGTTATTTCTGTCTAGCAGTGCCGTCAGCATACTACACAACTGTGTCACCTATAAAGTATGCGCATTGTTACAATCTACGTCAGCCATGCCGTAACGTCACAATCTACATCAGCCATGCGGTAATGTCACAATCTACATCAGCCATGCAGTTACGTCACAATCTACATCAGCCATGAGGTTACGTCACAATCTACATCAGCCATGCGGTAACGCCACAATCTACATCAGCCATGCGGTAACGTTACAATCTAGATCAGCCATGCGGTTATGTCAAAATCTACATCAGCCATGCGGTAACGTCACAATCTACATCAGCCATGCGGTTATGTCACAATCTACATCAGCCATGCGGTTATGTCACAATATACATCAGCCATGCGGTTACGTCACAATCTACATCAGCCATGCGGTAACGCCACAATCTACATCAGACATGCGGTAACGTCACAATCTAGATCAGCCATGCGGTTACGTCACAATCTACATCAGCCATGCGGTTACATCACAATCTACATCAGCCATGCGGTAACGTCACAATCTAGATCAGCCATGCGGTAACGCCACAATTTACATCAGCCATGCGGTAACGTCACAATCTACATCAGCCATGCGGTAACTGTCTGTACAAACAAACGCGGTAGCGAGTAAAATATTTTTCTCACCACCATATTGTTTGCCATGAGTTGTGTCCACCTTAACATGCATATGTTTGAGCAATACAGCATTGACCTTGCATAGAAGTAGCGGGGCGGGGTACCACAATAATAACCAGCCTTCGAGACCCACTTGATACTTACCAAATTAAGATTGGTGAGGGGAATAATCATTTTGAGCTTTCCCTCTTGTCGTCCATCAATGATTCCATCAAATATCAGCTCCATAAGAGGAGGGATATACTTCTCAAAGAAATTCTCAAGCAGGTCAGCCTCTGAAGGACGTCTATCTGTATTCAGATAGTACAGATGGTCAGTGTGGTACTCAACTTCAAATCATGCAGGCATACCAATCATTGGGCGTATTCAGATGCCTGGCCACTGGGGTAATTATAATTAAAAAATGATAAACTCCAGTCGTTGAGTATGAATTTTAATGGTATTGAAGAATGGGCAGCCGTGAATTCTTCTGACTAGCAACTCGATAAGTAGATTTGATTATTTTTCATCTTAGGTAAACTAAATTAGTGAGGTTTTTCATCCGACTACCAAAAATAATGGTTTAAAATAGAAAAAAAATTTTATGAAGACTAGTATTCTAACATGTAGTTCCAATCTATCAGTATATTTGAATGCCTTACACCAACCGGCTAGGTTACAAAGCACCCAGTGGGTAATCCAATTAAAAACTAAAAAAGATATTATAGCTGCTAGATATCCGAATTCATCCGTGATGTTTACAGTGTTAAAAACTGAATACGCAACCTGTAATAGAAACAGGTTAATAGCCCTACCTGCTAGCCATCTTTTCCAATAGGGTTTATAACCAAGGTTCTGTGGATCCACAAAAACCATACCACACCTCGATACAGTAGCTGGGGATGCATACTGTAAATCTGATACCTGCAATGGTAAAATGTCAGTGACAAACTACAATTTCATTCAATAGCATAATTATAATGATATTAAACCTTAGCTGCCAGACAGCGTGGCTTTTTTTTACCATTCAGACAGCTTACTGATTCTCTGAATTCATTTTGCCTGGCCGTCAATCAGTCTGGGAGTTTAGCCAACCAATTAGCCAATGGAAATCATCAACTAAAATGGTGTATACTATGGTGTATATTTGGATTCAGACTAAGGTAACTAAAACCGGCGATTCACACCGAGACCCACTAACCTCAAACAGCAGTGCACAGTGTTTCTGTAGCCGGATTCGCTCCCCGTTAGCCAGGGTAAGCAGGCGATTGTCGTCCATCACAGAGTTCATATTCTCCACCCATAAGGCATCCACATCCCCATCAAACAGAATATATTTCCTCTCATCTCTATCGGTAGGCTTGTTGATGTATCGGAAGATGGAGCTTAGCAAGCCTGTAATTCCAGATCTAACCCTGCACTGATGTCAAACCAAACTTCGCCAACATGAACTTAACAGAGTTCGCTGATATTTCTCGGTAAAAGCGTAGATATTTGCAGACAATAGTCATTTGGTCTTATTTTCTTATAATGGCCCATCCCCCATTTTAGTCTTTCACCAGTGAAGGTTTAGCATGAAGCACCACTGCCGGACCAGCGTCACTGATCCACTTGACAGGGAGGGTTGTCTTCTGAGTTAGGCTTGATGCAAGGAATTGCCGCAAGCTTAGGGAAAGGCGCTACTCTTTGCTAATAGCTTCACATGTATCTGACATTGAGTAGAAAATTACAGCATACAATTTAAAGTTGTCTACTCTTAGCACTCTTTGTTTAGATGATAGCCTAATTGAATGCCGTCCACAGAGTCAGCCTTGCAACATGGACCAATTACTAATTCAACTTTTCTATCAATACAAACCATCAGTCCAGTCCCTAGTATTAGGGTCTAGAATGCCATATAACTCGACCACACTTCTGTCTTTAGGATTGAGCATCCATATTTTGGTAGGAATGTTCATCCTGCAAAATTTAATACTGCTTTGTTAAACATAGAGATGACCCGTTGATCGGAGAGTTACCTCCTCTACTTCTGGGGACTAAACTAGCTCGGTTGGTAAAAATGTCGAGTTGCAATAAAAACCTGGGTTCATTTCGATCCCACTACCGGCGGAGGTTTTTTCTTTAGTACAGGCCCTTAGCAAGCCTCTCATTCCAATTTTTTCACAGAAGGCTTTGGAATGAAGTGGATAAGATCATGTTTGTTAAGGGTAGCCGAGTTTCTAACGGTGTTGTGTAAAAATGATGGCTATAGCCATACAATATCGATTACCTAGTATGCTGAAACTAACGAAGCCTAGTAGCCCAGTTTTCAGTATAGAGGCGCTCGAGACTGGTTTTTCTACCTTTTAGTTCGACCGTATCAAAAAATCTACCGTGGATAATATATTAATAAACTTTGTACTGGATGTACCTGGTTTGAGCAGCCACCAGTGCACTGATGACTGTAGATTTGCCTCCACCTGTAGGCCCCACTACCATAACAGTGTGCCGTGTCAGCATGGTTTCGTAAAGCTGTACCACCTGATAAGAAAGAAGGTTCACTTTCCCATACAACTCTTGTATGCATGCATGGTTCAAAAAGCCAGAACTTCGCTATTAAAATTTGAGATTGTGTGAAAGATACCTTATCAACTTGTGAGTCGAGAAGTATCATGCCTTGCTCAGCTAAGCTTTCTTCAACGGCGTCATTGAACTCTGGATAGCGGACACGCGGACAGTCCAGACCAGGAAAGAGATCGTTAATCAGGCCCAGGAATAATGGCACATCCTTATACACAAACTTGGGTAGGTTCATGTCACGGAGAGCTCTCATCAGGACGACATCCTCTGGGAGGTCAGGTGAGGATCGCTTCAGATCACCAGCCATTACCAGCACTGATTTCAGGGCACGCAATCCGAAATCGTAATGATACTGCTTAGATAGCTGCTCTTGGGCTAGTTTATATAGTACAGTCATCTTTTTTGCTAAAACCTGGAAATTTTATGACATGAGTTATACATAGAGACTCGACAGGCCATACATACAGTGTGTAAATGTAGGCACTTGACATCTGTAGACGGTCTTGGAATAAGCCAGCTGAGAACAATCACATTCCTCAATGTCTGGCAACAACTAGGCTGACAAAGTAACCAAGCAACTATGGTAGCAAAAGAAGCGCCAGTGTTATACCCACCTTTGCAACGAGAAATCCGGCAGAGAAGAGCATGATTTCACAGATTTGCTGTAGATCGGGCACAATGACCACGACTGGCCTAAAGAGAGCCTTAACAGACTCGGGTAATTCAGTTCGCCCAGCGTATCCGGGATTCATTGTGATAAACACTCCCACTCTCAAATCTATGGCAATCTCCTGTCCTTCAAACTACAACCAAACCAGCAGAAGAGACAGTGAAAACGGAGGAGGAAAACCTAATATTTTTATCGCTTTTTTCGACCAAGAATAGGGTTATCCCCAGTCAAGCCCTCCGGCCAATGAGCAAACCCATAACCCATAATATTAGGTGTTTATGCCAATTCCACTATCTCCCTGATCCCTGAAACACAGCAAACAACCACAATGCATGAACAGACGACTGTCTTGATATCATCAAACTGCGCCAGTATAGCACACAAGGGAATTTAGTACGGCAGCATAAGATACCTGACAGACCTACCAAAAAACGCTTTAGCTTGTGAATAAGAGCATTCTGTATGGTTCTCAGTTGGGTAGAGATGACGGACAGGACAGATGCATCAATTCGGTTGAACTCATCAAAGCAGCTCCATGCCCCACACTGGCAGCATCCTGACAGAATCTTTCCTACAGCCTTCCAAGCAAATAGGTGGATGAGCATCATGAAATCTGTGAGAGAATGTAGTTGCCAAATATTTCAGTCTAGTGGCTAGAGCGCCTGGTTCAAGATCGAAAGTCCAACAAGATAAATAAGTTTTAAGCTGTCTGATCCTGGGTTTAAGTCGTGATCAAGTTGGTTTGAGCTCCTCTCATAATTCCTATCTCCTACTGCTAAAGAACAAATCTCAGGTCTAGGAAAGCTCACTAAAGAGGATCACCAATAACAATAACAAAATAATGCAAACTCACCATGAAATCCATTCCGTCTCCGCAGTTAGTGACCACACATAGAAGTCCCAGAGCCTTCGCGAGATCCTTGGTAGTCTCGGTTTTCCCTGTGCCGGCAGGCCCAGCTGGTGCACCACCTAGATGCATGCTCAGTGCTTGGGTTAATGTTAGATAAATCCTAAAAAGTTAAAAATAAGAAGTTTTAAACCAGTGACACCGCTCAAACTACACCAGGGTTTCTCCAGGGGTGCTTTACAATTTCCGGGCTTGATAACAACAGCAGCGCATGCACATCATGGAGTTATACTCCCTTCTCTAACATTAACTCAATGGTGCCTGTGTACTCACCTGTCTGTAAGGGGCGTGACCACCAGGCGACCATTTAGCCCCATATACTCGTAGCCGTATTCGAACTCTCCAGTACACTGACGCACAAACAAGTTATCACGATCTCTGACCCAGTAGAAACGCAGTTGGCTTTCCCATTCAAATTCTGATGCATCCACGACACTTTGGGGATGAAGACAGTCAAGATTGAATAGGCGGAGACACAATCGTGATCAGACTTGATCTAAAAGCTTGCAGGAATGGCTAAGAATGGTCAAGAGATCAAAATAGTCGTATCTGTACAGTGTCAATAAAGCAGTTTCTACTTACATGGATCAGAGAGCTGCGTTTAGAGTTATCCCCTAGTCAAGAGGCCTGGGTAAATTAGATTGTAGTAACTATAGTTGGGAAATTTAAAAACGGCTGTGGGTATTTTGCTGCTGGTTGTCAAACCAATGAGTTCTTACAGTTCAAGTTGATTCAATCCGTTTGCCAATGTTTTCGCATTGTGGTTCTTTTAGTATCAGATAGTGTACACCACTTCCATATACCAGACCCAGTGGTACTAACCCGGAGAGAGGCACTTGCCGCGGAAACGTTACAATCAACAGACTACTTGTAGAGCCCCTAGTAGCCAGGCCTCTAAATGACAGTCACGGAAATCCATGCCTAAATAACTGTTGCCTACTGAATTCTTTCACAGATTCAACAAGCCATGAGATTTTTTGTGCATAACCTTAAGGCCCCGGAGGGACTTTATGTCCGCTATTCGGCTACTAGATTGAAAAGTTTACATGGCAAGTGCCTATCTTCAGGTTAGTACCACTGAGTTTGGCATGTGGTAGTGGTCTGATACTAAGAGAACCACACTGCAAAAAACATTAGCAAACGGATTGAGTCAACTTTGAACCGTAAGAACTCATTGGTTTGACAACCAGCAGCCAAAAAGCCACGGTCATTTTCAACTTTCCTGACTATAGCAAACTGCTGCAAAAGCTTTAAATTTACCTGTCTCGGACAAAGCTATCCAGTATATCCCGAGCATGCACATCAATGGTGAGCACCTGATTGAATTTCATCCTGTCATTGGGACTCAACGGTGATCGTACCTAAAAACATTATATTAAAAAATACATTTGACCCTAGTTCTATGGTGGAATTAAGCCGCATCGGTCTCGAATACAACCTTATTACTTACCTGCATAACCAAATCATCAATCTGTCTATGATGTTTCTTAGAGCAGTCTTTTAGTGCAGCCTTTTGATGCCTTTTTTTCATTCTGATGAAGGTATCTTCGCACTCCCATGTCCACCAGACTTGATTAGCGGCTAAGCAAATCATACCGTGATACTGAAACATCCACTCCACCCTGTAAATGCAATATAAACATCCCCTGAATTGATACGGTATATCTCCAGCAAAGTAATGTAACATCTCACACCTAATTTGATTTATGCACTTACAGCAGTTCATGTCATGTCATGTACCAAATCACATCACATTACACACCATTTATTTCCCACCATAACACATCACGCCCCATCACGCTACACCAGGTCATACATCACATCACAACATGTCACATCAATTAATCATGTCACATCACATCAGGCTATATGTCATGTCACATCACACCACATCAGGTAACATCTCATCACATCATGCCACATTCTGTCACGTCACGTCACGGTACGTCGTATCACATAGTATTTAATAACCAATATTTTTGTATAACCTGGTTCTTTGATAGCAGTAATAGAAGATTGCTTCCTTGGTGATTAGTCGGTTAGTGCTTCTCATCTCCTTCACCACACGATTCATCCAGTCCTCTACTCTGCCTTCAGCTGTCACCTGACTTCTAAAGTCCATTCTCTCCCCTTCTGCTGACACCATAGCAGTAGCGCACAAATCTCCATTCTGATTCTTCACAAAATTCAGTGAGGCTATGTTATCAAACATCTGCAATTGAGACGTGCTCTACAGTCACTATTTTTGCGGATCTAAAGAGGTAAGCCATGGAACTGAAGTAAGCAATACATTGCTTCTTTTGTGATTTACAAAACCTTGAACAAATGTTAATTGTATTTTACATGGATAACAGAGATAAGATCATAGGTTTTGTTTACATTAAGGTCTACGAAAACCAGAAGAAATCTATAGTCAAAAGCAGAAGACAGACACCGGGCAGAAAAAGGAAAATGCGAATGGCGACACCGGCTGACACCAAGTTAGAAGTGGTTGTGCATGGCTGAACTAAGGCTTTAAGGCTTTATAGCTTTAGCTGCCAGACCCTTATTACCTTGATCATGTGCTCCTGCACACAGAGTGGGTCACTGTTACCCAGTATACTCAGCAGCTCATCATCGGATATAAAGAAGAAGCGTGGAAACGAGTTCCTCTTTGCATCCAGATAGTCGTTAAGGGATTTCTGGCATACCTCCAATCCATGGGAAATCTTCATCAGGTCTTCCAGACGACTGGGAGCATGACATGCGGGCCGAATCACTGGGTGTTTTGCCGTGTCATTCTGAATCTGCAAAGGTAAAGGTCATCAGTAGTGCCTTTTTCTGAATGCTGATCTTTGGGTAAATGCAGGAATCATTGTGGTCTGCATCATGTACGGCAATTTGAGGACAAGTAGTTGAAATGGTTTGCCCTTTACCAAGTTACAATGTACATGGGCATACATGGCTGATGAGCCAAGTTCATCTCTCTTAGCATGCTAGACTCACCCTCTTGAAAAGCTGATCAATTTGATCAAAATGCTTAGCACCTTCTGGTAGTTGTGATCGAATGTCGCCGCCCAGGAAAATTGCCTCCAAGTACATCCACTTTCTTTGCACCAACATCCAGATCTGTAAAAAAGTAACACAGATCACCGATTTTCATCCGTGTTGTCAAGCGTTTCAATACAGCCAGAAAACTGCAGAAAGTTAGTATCTACAGTGAAACTTTTCACTGGTTTCTATAGATTGTACTTACATCAATGACCTCTGAGATATGAGAGAGGCTTCGTTCCCATTCGTACACAGTATTTCTGAATGGGCCGATATACCGTGAGGCTGACATGCCCTGTAAGTTCATTATATGCTCGTCTAATAAGGCGAGGACATCATCCACTCCACCCAGGATGTAACCTCTCTCTGATGTTCCCTTGAAGAATTTGATGACATTAAATCGTACCAGACGCCACTGCTCTTCAATGTCCTTCACCCCCTGAAACATCAAACCAAGAACTCATAGTGCCTTCGTGCATTGGAGGCCTAGAATAATAATTGTCCCTTCAGTAATAAATGTTGAATGTTACACATTCTTTCTTCGGTTGCGGTTCGAGTATATACATGTAGTGTTGGATCAGATGACTCTATTACTGAGTGAAAGAGAGGCTTTATTGGTTTTTTTGTGGGAGACCCATTCCAACCTTAGATCTGGGCACGCGCTGATGGAAATGATGTAGTTTCTAGAGAGCGGTGACCTTATGCAATAAACCGTGTCCTGTTTTAAAGCAAAGATTATCTTCCTGCTTGCACCAGCTTTTTACACTGTCTTCCAATCATACCTTTTCAATAGAGAGCTCCTTCTGGGCAGCAGCTACTACATCACCTATAGTGTCCTTGTACTGGTGCAGCTCCATAGCAAATACATGTTGGAGTGTGAATGTATCTGGATTACTGTCAAATGATTGACCGGTTTTAGCCATCAGCTCTTTCCAATGTCTGCAAAGATTACAATACAAAATTACACAGAAGAACAATAATGTATGTGGATAGCTGTACTGGGATAAGCGTGATCACTCGTTCGCACTGAGCTTAGGTCTGAGCCTCAAAGGGTTTATGAGGTGCTGTTAAATTAGACAAAAGTAATCACAAGTTTTACCTCTCTCGAAGTGCCTCATGCTTCAAATCAGTGAACAAAGGTAAAGAGTCGCGGAACTCCCTCATCATTTCATCCACAGTCCTAGTCAGTGGCAGCATTCTAATATCCTTGGGAAGTTTGCGCACCCGCTTCGTGTATTCCTCGATTCCGTTATTCAGCACTTTCATATTGAGATCGCTCCACAGAGTCTCACTCCACTGTCGCTTGGAGTTCTATGACAATAAAAATTGCTGACGTTGCACCAATGGATCGAGTAAGGCAATATGGACTAAACTGAAGAAAATGCGTCAGTGATTGATTCAATAAATTGCACACTTATTTCAACAACAGATCTGAATAGCCACTTACACAGAACTCTTTGTATAGAGCGTAGACCTTAGCGAGATTGGTCAGCTCTTTTTGAGCAGCAACCAAGTTGCTATACATGGTGATAGGCAAATCAAACAGTTTCTCCGCCAGTGAGAGCTCGCGTTGCCTGATCTCAAGCTCTGTAAGTGCTGCTTTGTAGGCATCCATCAATTGCTCTCCTCTTTTTAAATCCCTCTGCACATGTCCAGGCCCTTCTGAAGTCAATCGATCATAGAAATCTTGCATATCGGCCTTGAAGTTGGCAATCTGCTGCTTAGTGAACTGTTTGTATAAAAAGAGGTACTTCAAAAATGGGTTGCTACAGGTGCGGTAAATACACCACTGAGAGAGCTCCACTCTACACGTTTTTGCAAGACAAATTTATACACTTACGGCCATAAACTGCTGTTTTGCTGGTATAAGAGCTGCCTCTACATCTTTTGTATGGTAAAGGAGAGCTTCGTATTGGGTCATGAT
>Ga0224501_10001191_pt1 | contig 20104 bp, 11 predicted proteins | sample SF_Oct11_sed_USG_4_FD_169105 | JGI IMG/M metagenome (GOLD analysis project Ga0224501, IMG submission 169105) | Sediment microbial communities from San Francisco Bay, California, United States - SF_Oct11_sed_USGS_8_1 | ecosystem: Environmental > Aquatic > Marine > Sediment | place: USA...
TGGGCCATCCTATTCCCCGAATCTCCTTAACCGGAGGCTTGTTGGAGCAGTAGGAGCTCATTCCTACTGCGGGCGCTCAGCATGACTAGGACCTCAACCCAAGATCTTTCATTATTGACCCACTGAAGGAGACCATTTTGTTTTTACATGGATGGAATCACCGAGCCAATGGCCTGTTTTCAGGATGGTCCAGAGTTGCCCCATAGAGTTAATACTCTACGAGTGGGCCGCTGCGATCCGACACAAACAAGTGACGCACAAATATTAAATCAAACCTGGTTAACCTGACTCAAACCCGAATGCACAACCCACTTAAGGCAACCCTTGTCCCGTAGCCAACGGCCGCGTGTGTTTGTGGCTATGTGGGGGGGGGGGGCTGCACTCCTCTTCCTCACTGCCTTCACCTTGCCCAGCTCTTTTATTGGATAGCTTTATTTAGCCGTTTGCACACAAACTGAAAATGAAAGTTACTAAAGGAGCCATCCTATATCACATAGTTCGGGCAGGACGATAGTAAGTGCTTTGCCGAAAGGCACTTACCTTCTGTGGGACGGGGCTCTTCTCGTGTCCAGCCACTTGACCTGTTGCCACTGTAACACCATCGGGGTGGATAGCCAGGCTGAAAAACGGGATAGGATAAGACAATTTTTTAAATGGATAGAATCACGGCGAGTCAACGGGTTATTTCCGCGAGAAGGTAACTAACTCTATGGGTGGATCTCCAATTAACATTATGCTACCTATATACGGGTATGAATAATTATGAGATATGATGAAAAGCAAAACAGTGTCAGAGATTGCAATGTTTATGTGGTGCTCCTGTGTGGTGATGTCTATTTCGAAAGATCTCCGTGCCTGGAAGGCTTCAGTCCATTTAAGCAAGCGAATAAACTCTTCTTCGCTGACCAAGATATTTAATGGCATTGGTTGAGAAGGATGTGCGACACAGAGAGCGATAATAGGTGGACCACTGCTTTTTATAGTGCAGTGGGTCATTAAGAATAAGGCGTGGTTTAAATATAATTACAAAACCATGTGGTGCATGGGATCACCACATGACAACGGAATAAGATCTTTGTTATAAGGATAGTATCCCGAAGTCATCAGGTAATTTCCAGGATGGTCCACGGTGTGCCACTTCACTTTGAACCACCAAATTATGCCCACACTGGGCTGTGAAAACGCAACCCTTTGACCAAAACCCTGATACCCTGATCCACAAAGCCACTGCTTCACCCAGCCTGGACCACGACGAATCATGGAACCGACCCACAATCAGTAACAAACAGAGTTGGACAGGTCAGGTCCTAACTAAACCGCTGTAGAAGGCGCCGGACCATTCTAATATAGCCAACTGTTCGAGAACACTAACCGGGTCTCCCTTTCTGACACTATATTCTATACATTTCGCTTACCATTTGATGTCATCCGTATGCTCCAGATAGTGTCGCTGCGCATTGTCTTTCTGCAGTACGCAGACAGCCGCTGTGAAGTAAATCATCTCCCCTGATGGCAACATGAAGATATTATTCCTGCAATCTTTACCGCGATATCCATATCTAAACGCGACAGGTCAAGGATGTTCACTTTTCAAGTAACGGGGAAACATTTTTAGCTGGCACGATTTTTCACCTTAGTACATGATAAGAGCCCCCTCGAAATCGGGTTATTACTCAGACAGGGCTATGATAAGATGCCCAAGATGGAAATCATAACTAAACAATTAAGAGTTGTCCCATTTCGACAATAAGTTGAACAATGTAGGACAACTCCGCATTTTATAAAACATCCTTTCCTGTTCTAATTGTTCTATGCAGGCATTCACTTGGCCATTCAGTGGATCTCATGCCTAGATGGAAACCAGGTCTGACCAGGCCTGGAACCTAGCGTCTTGAATTTAAAAACATGCACTCTAGCGATACAGCCATCCATACTGTTATATTCAACATACATACACTGCCCCTCACAAAACTGTAAACTCATTTCCACATCCTCTCCACACATTATCCCTTATCATCAACCATCCTAGTCATCCTGCATACGTACCACCACAACTCCACAATGAGGTTTACAAGCTCGCAGAACTCAGCTTACTCTCGTCAACTCACCCTCCCACTCTTTCTCTCCCTTTCCCTCCCTCTCTCCTACCCCTCCCTCCCCTTCTGTTTCTTCCACCCTCCTTCTCTTCCTCCGTCTTCCCTCTCCCCGGGACTATGGCTAGTATAGGATACACCCAGTCCAGTTTCAGAGAGTTCTCTGGCGCATCCAGTGGTTTAGCATCAGCTGGTGCTTCGTAGCCTTCCGGCTGTCGCAGGGAAATCGGACGACCCTTCAGGTACATACGATATGTGCCCGGCTCTACATCTCTGCAACATACAATCAAACAATGATGTACTTCAAATGCTATTCAAGAACGCACTGCTGATGGGAAAGTATTGAGCGGAGGTAAAAGTTACAAGAGCAGAAATTGGCCTATTGAGTTTATTTGATTTACCGTTTCCTAAGGTGCGTCATTAGGAGACTTTCTGCTTGCACCCACGTGCGCCCAAAAAGAAAGTTGCTCTATGAAAACACCTCCTTTATTTAACATCGCAATACGAATCAACGCGGGTGTTGCGAGCGACAAGCGAGGGATCCCGGGTCCAAAGCTCCGTATTCGATCCACGAAGCCATCACTTCACTCCAGCAAGCTGACATCATTATATGAATAACTGAATATGCAGGTAGGAAAGGATGACTAAACGGACGGACTTCCTGTCTGTCCGCATCAATTATTAGGCTGGGGGACAGCCTCAACTCTTCTCCCTTATAAATTCTCTTATGCAACTTTTGCTTTTAATGCTCCACTTGAGTACTTGGTGATCCTAATTCAATGGATTTCCTAAGCCTGAGGCTTGTTGGTACGAGCTAGAATCAAAGTGAAGAGTTCATACTCAGAACGGGAGCCAACCATGACTGGAATTCCAGCCCATGTTCTCACTGTTCCAAGCCGGACGCTCTACCAGTGAGCTATTCTGTCATAACTATCAACTCGTGGGCAAACTAAGAAGGGTTTCCTAACTAAGCTAGATTACAATACACTTCCTACGAAGAAACCCAGTGGAAACAAGCCTATTATGAATTACCAAGAGTCTGTCCGCTAATTTTACCAGTTAGTGAATCAATAATACCTGATGATAAGCTGGTGTAAGTACTGGCCTGGTAGGGTAGGGAATCTATACTTTCCAGCGGGTGAATGGCTCGACAGGCATACTAATCATGTTTAACTACAAACCCAAGGACCATTCATTAACTCGCACAGACTAAATTTCCAATTTCTATTGTAATACAAATTCATTCTCAGGGGTTTTGGATCGCGAGCCTAAACGTGCCTTTTCACTCCATTGAGACGAACGTCTGACACCCCCAGAAATGGAGTGAAAAGGCGTTGGTCGATCGGTCTCGGACGCCCGAGCGTCTGTATCCCGGGGACAGAATGAGTTCGATTGGCCTGGGACACCCAACTCATCAACCAATCAAATTGTCATTCATAGATTGCCTAGCAGCGTTTACTCGTTTCCGGTGTCGTACTACGATCATCGTTGGAGAAGGAAATTTATTTGATCTTACAATAATATTCACTCGATGAACAACCCAAAGTTGCACAGGTAAGAGTGGCAACATGTAGTGAAAGAATTGAATAGCGGATTGACTTTTAAAGTTATGAGCACAAAATGGTTGCCATTTCCGGAAACACAGGTTCGGCAGCATTGATTGGCTCCAAAGTAATCCAGGATCGCGTGTCCGACCGATCCGTTTGGGAGTGAAAAAGGGTCCTCGGATCCAAGTTCAGACGCGAACTGCGACCGGTCCGCTTCGGGCCAGACGCAGCTTGCATCTGATTGAGTGAAAAGGCACCTTGAATGAAGGTGGCTCTCCATAGAATTACCCAATTTATAGGGCACACAAATATAAGCAGCTCGCTCTAAGAAATACCGAGACAAATAGACTCAGCAGGCCAATTTGACAGCTGTTCTGTCATGGAGACCTAACTTAAACCCAGGACCGTTCAAACTTGAGTGAAGCGCTCAATTCGTTGACCCATCCCACTGTCCCGAAATAAAACTATAAAACCAGGCTTATCAGCAAACAGTTTGTCTCCGCCTAGAAAGCATAGGAAACACACATTCCCATGGCCCAAATTCGCTATTCATAGCAACCTGGCCTCTTACAGTCTATACTGACAGCTAACAGTCATGCTTGAGAAACAGTGGAACCTATCTTGTGTCACAACTGACCAACCGCTGCTATCTACATTATTGGATTCCGCAGGCAACGGAATAGTAAAATCGATAAAGATATAAGCTATACAGTCTTTCAATTAGCGTTTGGGGACTAATTAATATGCCAGAATAATTCGGAACAGCGGTATATGCGACTTCGACTTCGCTATTAAAGTTGGACTCTCTGTAGCCTACACCATAAATAGGCACCATCGTTAGTAACTAGCAACTTGCTAACTACCACACCTTGACTAAGATATCATTTAAAATCTAATGCAAGACGCAAAACTTTGATGTCTCAGGGGGTTTGAGTAAGCACCATACAATTTTACAGGAGCACATCTAAGGATCAATCCAATTAGGCAGGGAATCTTAAAGCAAGGAAGTTTGAATTCGGGCGGAGGGGTTTCCTTTATTTCGTCTGAGTGGTCTTCAACAAATCACTCACAACTTTTACAGACCCATGCGAGTAAAAGCGAAAAGTCTCCTAATAATGACTTGCCCTGGGGAAAACGCTTAGTGAAATAGACTCAGCAGGCCGATTTCTGCACCACTCCTGACAGCTGTTTCGTCTAGGAATCACAAAATTTTATTTTACCGTACTCACTTTACAGTGGGCAGTTTATCCTTGCTCTTGGCATTGGAACCACGTCGTGGCGGGCCCGCCATCGATTTCCTCATAGCACCACCATCAGTTTTATCCTGTCCCGCTGCTGCTCTCATCTGCCGCGGGTCCATCGTCTGGCGACGAGAGGCAGGCGGCGCTGACTTTGGCGCGGCGAATGCCTTCATAGGCGCACGACCATTGGCTGAAAAACAATCGGACATCACCTAACTAAGGTCAGGGGATAATGGGACCGCTCAGTGGTAGAGCGCTGGGCTCACAACCATGAAAATCCGGGTCTATATCCCGGTCATGATGGGCTCTCGTTATGGGTATGAGATTCTCATATCACAATCCAGCCTCGAAACAGAACCAAACTATGGGGTAAAGCATTGATACTGACCCTGTTATGGAGCTCCATCAGGAGAACAAGAAACAAACGGAGGTCATGGCCATAGAATGAATGACACCAAAGTATTTAACTATACCGAGAAGAGTTACAATAGTCCTTTGAATTGATACTGGGCCTGGAAAGCAAAGCCTCAACGCAAAACAACAATGTTATTGTAAAGAGAATTCGAACTGATGAGGTGAAGTCATATTGGAAAGGACATATCACAAGCAATTTACACACACTCTATGCACTTGACAGCCACCTCCTAACATATTGAGAACACGCTTGCCTGTACTTCACTTCTTATGATTGCAAAATGAATAGTCTGGTATGCATGATGTTATATTCAATTGGCCTAAAATGATCATTTCCTAGTTCTATGGCAGACAATGCTGCAATATCTTTCTTAACATCTATGCGGGCACTTGGGTCTTCCTATTTAATTTACCGCCTAAGCCCGAGGCTTGTTGGCGCAGTAGGAACCAGGAATTATGCGAGCAGCTCATTCTCGCAGTGGGCACTCAGCATGACTGTGATTTGTACCCGGCATCTTTCAATCGTGAGTCACGCGCTCTAATCATTGAGCTATCCCGCTATCTCCTTCTATATTCACGTTTCAATGACATCTTCAACTGAGTTAAACAGGTTACTCATATACGGTTCTTTTTAACCAGGGATGGATTTCCTAAATCTTAAGCATGCAGGCAAACAACTAGCCCAAAACTACTGAACCTGAACAACTAGGCTACGAATGGTATTTCTCCTTTGTTACATTGCTTAGCCCCTATGACTACTCATGATCAGTAGATTTGTCAGCCGGGTCATAGCATTCTTTAGTTGCCAAACGATAACTTATCTAGGATGCATGGCATTGAATCTTGAGTGGGTGATCTAATCTTTGCATTAATCAATCATGACAAAAGGCTAACATCAGCTTCCGTACACCAAATCAAGGCTGCTTTGTTCTGCTGAGTTCCCTCATGAGAATCAAGAGGTACCAAAGGTTATTTTCGAAGGGCAGTGGTGCCTTCCGGTCGAAGAAGCAAAATCAAAGCGCCCCCTTTTCCATGACAAACATGGAAGGTCTTTGTGACACAGTTTGTTGAGGTTTATGGCAGAAAAACCCAATTTAAGCAGGTTTGAATAATGGTCAGTTTAAACTGGAGTTTACTGGATTATCTTTACCACAGCCAAACCACCTCACAGTTCACAAGATTTCACAATTTGAGCAAAATATGTGCTTTGTCGATGAAGCAGAAAAATACATAATAGCTTTGGCCTCTACTGTTTAGGAATACAAACCATTAAAGTGGTACAGCTAATCGTTTCACATGTTTATTCAGATAAAGAAAACAGAATAGAGCAAACAAGTGTTTCCATCATGTATGCTAATCATGGCTAGACCAGACGGCCAAGGTCTTCCAGTACACTGTAAGTTGGTCTGTGTACAATGTCTGCTGAAGTTCTTTCGCTGCGCAGACTGCTGTTGGAATAGCGTGCAACTGCTCCTAACCGACATGCACACCCAAATTGAACTAAGCACCAATCGTCCCTGTACATGTAGATGAATCATTTAACGTTCAGTACCATATGGTCTAGGCGCCTGCCACAAGACGTGACAGCTTTTATGTTCACAAGCCGGTCAGTCAGGTCAGTCGACTGGGAATTGGAGTTGACATTACCCAGTCTGTCGCGTTCTAAAGACTAGTTCAGTCTGGCTGGTGGCTGAGTAGTACAGCTGATGACAGGTTGATTACTCCCGATTTGTTTGTTTCGCTGCTTTGCCGTTGGGACTGAACTGAGCTTTCATGTCACTGGCCTGTAGAGCCATTGGCATAATCACTATCATAAGTCATGAGTCAGGCCAGACTGCACCGTGGATAAGGGGAGGCGTAATTGTGGAGCCGGACCAGTAACAAGATTGCTATACCGTCTAGAAAATCATCCAACTATCTGATATGACACTGTTCAGAAGGTCATTAACAGCAGTCCCTGTTAGTTCAGTTATCCCACCTACAACCTGGCTGCCCAGGCATCATTACTGCATCCCTAATGGGTACATTCACACCACTTTCAGTCCAGAGTAGCTAGCAGCCATCCCTGTATGTATTTATGCAATTCATGCAAGGAAATGACTCTGATGCTTGCCAGGGTTTCTCTGCACGCGACAAACTAGTACTGAAAGCAAACTACTAACCTACCCACCATACTATGTCATGGCTTTCAGGTAATATGCCGACTGAGGTGACTATAGGGTATGATTACACACACCATAGGGTTTCTGGAATCCCATTCACGCTAACAAACAAAGGGGTGAGGATTCAAAGCCCAGTTTCTCATCCAACTGTCAAAACCTGACCATTAAAAAGCCCCCAACTCCACTGAAATCTACTGAACTGTGGTTGAGCTCGTAATGTATGGTGTTAGGATTGAGTCGATCATCCAACACGGTGTCAGTCACTAGTTGTAGTAGGATTTGGAGCCGCCGCCGGGTGGTAAGGATTAGCTAATATAAATTGTTGGGGGGGGGGGGTGACACGTCAGATTTGGTATTGACAAAGGTTCAGTGACTCAGAATTTTACTTATCAGCATAGGTCTAAAAGACTACTTTAACTGATATATAAGATAGACCTCGGCTGTCAATCCAAGATGTTAACTAGCCAGAGTAGGTTCTGTCATGAGTCAGTCAGCTGGAAAAAACACAGTCGATCGGCTGTATAGTAGTAATTCAGGTTATTTCCGCACACAATTAATCACTGTGTTATGTGATAAAAAGTTACCTGGGTAGTCTGGACAGGGTCATTCATTACTTCATTCGGCCATTCATACGGGGCCACTCCTGTGTCCACAAATGTTGAGCTTACATATATATTCTGCACGCGGGCCAGTCAGTTCAAAGATCGGCATGCAATTTTCTAGGCACAGACGTGTCTACCAAATATTAATCTCACCAGATTGCTTTGCTCTTACCGAGCATTATACAAGTAAATTGGTGATGAAAATTCAATGTCAACAAAATACAGATGGGAAATTGCAAGGTAGTCGCGAAAATGTCCAGTAGTTTGAGTGACTCATGCTGACCAAATAATACCACCAAGACTCGAGGTTTGTTTGCACTCCTGGCACAGAGTGCATGATATTCTGGGTGCGAGGACAACTGGACCTGGAGCAAACCTCAGGTTTCTCCCTCTTTCCTAGTTTTCTTTGGCACAAAACAATCTGATAGCTCAATGAGTTGAGCACTAGACTCAAAACTGGAAACTCCTGGCTCTTAGCCATGCTGAGCGCCCTCTGTGATTATAAGCTCCTCGCATATTTCCTAGCTCCTATCCCTTCACCAAGCCTTAGGCTTAAGGGATCCATAACATATGATGACCAAGTGCCCGAGTACCACAACAAAAAGACCAAAAAAAAGTTTCCGCTTTTGCAGATCAGACAGATGCAATAGTCGAGTGCGCGAGTGAAATAAAATACCCCCATAACTTGAGATTTCGTTCGCTCTCCCGTAGTGCAGTGGCGCAAGAGATTTTGGGTTTCACAACAGCTGGCGCACACCTAACGTTCCTCTAAGCGCGATGGGAATATTCCCGGAAAACTCCGGAATAATATGTCCCACTTACCAGTCGGTTTGGACTCCAGCGCCTCGAGACGGCTCAGAGCGGCGGTGAGTTTCTCCTTCAACCCATCGATTTCCTTCTGCTGTTCAGTTACAGTCAGCGTCAAAGCGCTGACCTGCGCTGCCACAGAGTCACCCCCTGCCGAGAGAAAAATGGGCAACATCAATCAAACAGCTTAGTAGCTAGATGCTGTCGGGTCGCATTGCTACACATTGCTACAAACATCGTTTCAGCTTAGCGGTCCCTAGTTTGATTCTCAGTTAGTAAAAAGCTGCATCTCATGCAGGTACGTGTACAGTAGTAGCGATCGATGTTGCCGGTTGCATTGCGACAAAGAAGGCTTCATGTACCACTCAACAGCAGCTCGCTAGGTAGCTAGTGTTACCCAGGTTGTTGTGTTCAACAGTTTAATGGCAAACAATCCAACAAACGACCGACTATCTGTATTGACTGTTCAATTCAAGGGAACAATAAATCCCATAAACCTTCAATCAAACCGCCCAAGCATGAGGTGTAACTGAAGTTTTTCTTTCTACATAAAGGTTTTGTTTCCTCTTTCTGGTTGGGGAGGTCATATATTGTTACTGGAATTATGCACAACCACCGACATTTATGGATATACACATATCAATTCCAGCCGATATACTCTTCTTATGAATCAGCATTTGCAACTGCATTTGGCTGAAGGATTAGCTCTGTTCTCACGTAAACAACCCCATGAGTTGTGAAAACTACTCATTTACTACATCTAGTACTATACCACATCTGTTCAATTTCAGGTGCACTGCGCATTGAAGGGATTGTGCACAGATTGCTGGTTTATAGGTAGTACGGGTGGTAATGAAAGGGTACCACCTGTGACTGATGTGATGCATCGTAATTGAAACCCGGCGTAACGATCTAGCTATTAGAATTTTGCTTATTCCGGCTTAATTTTGGGAGCTGAATCACCAAAAAACCTACATAACGAAGCTTGACGTGGCTTCCTGTCTATAGTGGCAATTCATTTCCAGATACATGTACTGCTACTACAACAACTACAATGTCTACATTGCAGCAGCGTAGGTTTTCACGATTGTCAGTTGACACATCAAACTGAGTAACTGAGCATGTCCATTTGCTGGAACCATTGAACTTGAAGCAAACTGGTTGCCTTGTCTTGGAAGATAATTCATGGAGTGAGCAAATCATTGCAATAGTGTCCATCCAGCAAGGCAACACACCATCATGAAATGAATGTAAATGATCGATGTACCGAACATCATCGACTTCGGGACTGAATTTGGACCCGAAGAACTGCCAGGGTTTGGTTTCATTTTTGGGATCTGGCAATAGAATCGACTGACCAAGAAATTGGTCAGTGGTGAGTGGGAGAATGACTGGGTAAATTGTAACCGGTTGATTGGTTCAGTCTGCCCTTCCACTGACTGAGTCTGACACTGACAGTGACGAGTGACTGCGAGTGACAATGAATGAATGATTGAATTGAATTGATCCACTCCTCGCTGATGATACTGTTAGGAACGTCTTCTTGTCGTAAAAATCAACACTGAATTGACAATCACCTTCATAACCGTTGCCGGTTTCACCATATCCTTCTGTGTCCATTTTGAGGAGTTTGAGGAGAAGAGACGCCTCCGCGACAGAGTTATAATCCGTCAAAAATCAGAGCCACCTGTCACTCGTTTCGTCACTGGTTTTCGACTTCAACTTCTTCGATGTGGGTCATATGGAAGGAAATGGTACATTTGGCGCGCCTAGTGTCATAGGTCAAAAAAGCCGGTTTCGACCAATCAGCAGCAAGCCGGTCGCCATATTCATTTCTGCAAACATGGCTCTCTTCAGAAATATTCAGAAGATTTCTCAACTTTCTAGCCATATCTCCAAGGCAGGAGCCGCTGTCAGCAGACGTGGATATGCAGATCCGGCTACTGCTCTTTCTTTCACATTTGCCACTCCCAGAGAGTGCTTCTATAACGCAACAAATGTGAAACAGGTGCGCTCAATCAGTCGACATCGTGTTTTGAGACTGTGGAGTGGACTGTCGCCGACTGAGCGTATTACGATTTACTGGCATTCGCTCACTTATTTACCCAGTAGTAATGAGTACATGTAGGATTTGCTCGCTTAGTCTTCAAGGTGACATTTACTACCCAGCCAGAGTCATTCAGTGAAGTAATCAGTGACTCAATCATCAGATCAATGTAACTGTAGTAGGTCACTCTACTCAGCTAGTGAGCTACACTTACTACTTAGTACTTACAGTTAGTGTTACACAGTTACACTGACTAACACTGTAACTGTAAGTTACAGTACACTACACAGTTACTACTTACTTACTACAGTCTTGGCTACACTACTCCAGACTACAGTCTACAGACTACACTACACGTCTACAGTTACAACTACAAGTTACTGACAGTGACTGTAAGTGTAACGTCAGTCCGTATGGCGTATACTGCTAAATTAAATAGTGAATTGTCTGTTGAAACTGGGATGATTGATATGAAATATGAATGATTGACTTTGAGACGGCTAGAGTTACTAGACTAGTACTAGTAGTAGACGTAGTAGTACTACTGCTAGACTAAGGCTGGTGGTGGTGGTAATATTGACTTAAGTTAATAATAGTTTTATTTACCCAGTGGCCAGTGACTGACTCACTGGCTCTGAGTGAGTGGGCAAGTCCAAGTGGCAACAATCTGCCGCTGTAAGTCATGTTGATTGCTATTTGCAGGTGATTGCTATTTGAGTATTTCGAGTTTGTTTTGAACTACCGAGTCGCTCACTCATTCAAATCATTAATTTGATGATCCGCTTGGCACCCAATATCATGCTTCAAGTTCAACAAAGTGATGAACTGCACAGAAATAGCAGGCTGCCAATGACTCTAGTGCCAGAATCTAATCAGTTTCAGCATCGGTGTAGCTGAGGTGGGGTGCCATCCTTTCCCAACAGTTCTTTCACCATCCCCAACTCTGTCGAGAGCGCTCTAACCAATCAACTACAGCACCTTCCTAATATGATGTACAAAATGTGCATTGGTGTAGGCTGTGAAAGAGAGGAATGGCGCAACCACCTTAGTTACACCGTTGCTGGCACAAGTTGGCTCTTTCCCATTGGCTAAGGGACAGACTGACCTTCACCTGACTTGCAACAATGCAGTTATGTTGATTTTCAGGTTGACGTGCCGTCTCTGTCGGGTAACTTTGGTATCCTCGTACAGCACGTCCCCACACTCGCCGTCCTTAAACCCGGCGTAGTCGCCGTGCATGAAGACGACGGCAACGTAAACAAATACTTTGTCAGCTCGGGCAGCGTCACCGTTAACGAGGACTCAAGTGTACAGATTTTGGCTGAGGAAGCCACCCCACTAGACAGGTAGGTGATTGCGTCAAAACGGTGATGGCCATGGCTCGGATCAGTGACAATGCTTTAGTTCTTACTAGTATTAAGTCGCCAACGGGCAGCTCAATAAAAGTGAATTTACACACCATCCTCTCCTGTGCACTATCTTCCTTCTGCGTGCAACTTAGGGATAATGGGATAGCTCAGTGGTAGCTAGCAACCATCAGAACCTGGGTTCTAATCCCGGTTGTGGTGGGCACCTGTTGGGAGTATGAGGCCCTCGTATATGTGCTAGCTCCTGCCGCTGCAACTAGCCTCAGACTTAGGAGGTCCGTTAAATAGGATGGTCGCGTGTCCAAGTAGAACAAAAAACTATATAAAACAGCTCGAAAGTTACATTTGCATGACACACTTTATGGGTCATTACTCTTGTTTCAGACTCGATATGGCCGCCATTAAGGAAGGTTTGAATAAAGCCCAAAGTGAATTTTCATCCGCACAGACAGACAAAGCTCGCGCTGAGTCACAGATTGCCGTGGAATGCTTTGAGGAGCTACAGAAAGCTTTGGAGTAGACCATACTGTATTACTAGATTTAAATTAAGGGTGTATCCATCGCTCCAGCGAGTATGTACGCGTAAGGGCATAGTTATGTCGTTGGGTCGGTGTACCGGCCCGTCGGATAACCGATTTGGGTTTGTCAAACGCTGCCAAAACGTGTGAATGTGAATGTTGTTATGAGCAATAATAACAGTTGTGACCGGAAAACTGTCTCTGTGTTCTCTGTTCATTCAACAGGGTACGGACATAGCGGGACAGCCCAGTGGTATAAAGCACTGAGCTCCCAACTGTGGGGACCTGGGTTCAAAGCCACTCCTGGTGATAGCTCACATTAATCCTAGCTCAATACCAAAGTGGGCCTCGCTATGAGGCTTGTTCATGCTCAGCCATAATTGGCATAAAACACCGGTGTTTAACCTGGTGACTTCACTGTAACTAAATAAGTCATATCGAGAAAGAAATATATGCCCATGTCTTCTACGCTCCTAGAGTGTCAATTCAATCTTCAAGGTAGTGCAAAACGCTCGACCTACCCTCAATTTTGACATCATCAGATCCCAAGACTGAAATAATTACAATAAAAAACCAGGCCTAATACAAGATGGGAACATAAATGAATAAACCTTACAGTTCTCATTGTGTTATAATTCTACAAATTGGCCGTCTCTCGACGACAACTTCTTGCAAGATAAATCCCGTTCCATCCGATTTAGGGGGTCAGTGGAGTAATTGATAGATCAGGCTTCACAATTTCTGTTTGCTCTTCAGCCAGTGAAATAACGCAGGTAGAGTGCTCAGCCAGAGAACAAATCTTTGGCTATGCTCAATTGACAGAGTCATGGAGGTGCTGAGTTAGTACCTAACAATTGTCAATTCTGTAACCCTACTCTATTGGCTACTTTGGTGCGGCTGTAGCATCGCATTGAATGGTCTTTACTTGTCGCTGTAAACTTTGTCTTGTGTCCCAAACTCCAACACTAGACCTGTAGGTTTGAAGGAATCCTTGTGGAGTCGTGTTCTCCTGGCATAATGCGGATTGCCACTGCTTAGTTCCGTGGATTATACTTTCTTTCTTGTAACCAAGCGACAGCGATAAACAATTAGTACGTTGTGTGATCTTGGATTGTTACGCCAGTCGTCTCAAACTTCTCGAAATCCTCTCGGTCTTTACCAATCAAACTCACAAGATGGATTCAGAAGATCTTCATCTCATGGTTGACTACGTAGGCACAAGCGGAATCATTCTCAACCCAGAGCAGAAATCCGCTTTGATGACGTCTCTATGCATTGCCAAGAGCAACTACAAATTCTGTAAAGTAATCTTCTGGGGTAAAATCTCAGGTATAAAGGATGATTACTACATAGCTCAAGGTTACAGCAAAGATTTCTTTGGTGAGAGGAAGACGATGTACAGGTGAGTCCTATTTTGTCAATCCAGACGATTTTCAAGTTGATGGAATCAACCAGCGACAATAAGTTTGTGATCGGACAGGTCAAAAAATCTTACTCAGTCACTCTTATTTTAACCTTAAGTTCACACTACAAGAGGTGGGTATATGATAATATGTTATTCCATAGACTTTTTACTCGTCCTTTCTGCCACTGAATCAATCTGTAACTATCCTTGAGCAATGAGTCGCATTGACTTATAGTGGGTATGTCAGCTCAATGTCTCTGGCTTTACTCAGAAACGTATTATAGTTCACTGAAAAGATTGGCCCCAGTGTCCCCTAGTTGTGATTATTTTAGCCTGAACTGTCGAATGTATAGAACTTTTGTAAATTTTTGTCTCCACCTCAATTTGGTTAAGGTTTACACTCATTGACTTGACAAAAATAGGGGAGCTTTTGTTCCTGTGACATCTTCACTATTACGTGAGGCCGTCAAGTTAGTTACTTCTTTTTACCCCTATCGAGGTTTAGCATGGAGCACCCCGACTGGGCTAGTATCAATGCTCCACCTCATGGTGAGGCTCAGTTTTGTATTGAGTTTGGGTTAAAGTGAGGAGTTCCGCCCATGATGGGATTCAAACCCAGGTTCTCGTTGTTTCCAGCGCTTTACTACTGAGCCATTCCGCTATCCCATAGGAGACCTGATAGTTGCTTTCCAAAAATGAATCACAAATCTTTATATTACAGTAAGGACTGCATCACATGGGCATTGCTGCCACCAGCGACGGAGGCCATGAGAAAGCAAGCCAAGCTCGCTAAAGGAAGATTCACTGGGGACCCCTCATACGAATACGAACACGTGGACATCAAGAGGACTTATGGCGAGGGCGATGAGGTACAGGAGGAGGAAGAGACTGTAAGTATTAGACCCCTGACCTATTTATAGCAATAGAGTGCCTCCTAACCTACAAGTGGGATCGGTCAATGGTAGGGCGCCCGGCACAAAATCATGATAAATTATTCCCGATACATGGTCATGGAGATTGCACCGTGGTTAACAGAGAAACTCTGTACAAGCTCAGAACAGCTCTGTGTATCCTCCCATTATTTTTCCTTATGTGGTGTTTGTCCCTGGTGAGCGGCAAGCTCCAGAACGAATTGAGGTCGGATACCTTGCTTACCTTTTCCAGGTCTTGAACCCATGACTCCATACACGCAAGTAATGTATTCTAACCACGGCTGTACCCTTTTTGTACAATCAATATATCAATATATGGCTGGTGGTTATCTCTGAATCCTCGGGTACCCTTAGTAAAGCGAAAGTCGTCTTGGGGACAGCTCAATGTCCACTAGTGCTGTCATATGTCACTGGCTAATAACAAACTCCACACATTCCCAGTTTGCTATAAAATCTTGATTAATCAGCATTGAGCAATTGTCTTTAACTTACTTTTTTTGCTCTGTTGCAGATTATGATCAAAGAAGAGGACAGGCTCACCTCTGTGATAGCCGAGATTGATGATGATGTCATGATTGTACCAAGGTCATCTTTCCAGAAAACACCCACAGGAGAGGTCGTCTGCAATCGCTCGTTTGAAGGTCTCACCGTATCCGGTAAGTGACGGGTAAGATAACTCCTGGCAATCGGTAACCGATGAGAGACAACTCTTTTATCATTGCCAAGCAATGGGAGAAAACTCTGTCATGTTCGTTAGGTAGTGGGTGGTAACTCCGTGACAATCGATAAGCAATGGGAGATAATTTCTATATATCAGTAACCATAGGAAGATAACTCTATGTCGGTAAGCTATAGGAGACAACTTCATTAAAATCTGCTCCATGTAACACTTGACAGCCGCCCTCCATACGACTAGCCGATAGCCAGTATTGCCCAGTTGATGATGGGCTTCACCTTTCGCTTCCTGTATATGTAATCTATTCACTCATGCCTTATCAGAGTTTTATGTCTTTTGTTAGATGCAGCCAAACTTTGCTCATACATGCATTTCCGGGAGCCGTGTAAATTACAGAAGAAGACCCTTCTAGAGAAAGCTGACCTTGACCCTGCCACAGATTTCATGGACCCAATAGAGGAAGATATCCCGAAAGGTAACTCTATGGACATTCGTCCCATCCGGATATTTATACACCACAAACCATACAGCGTATAAGTAATTGGTACCCGCAGAAGAATACCAGGATAGCTCAGTGGTAGAGCACTAGGCTCAGAACTGTGAGAACCCGGATTCAAATCCCGGTCATAGAGGGCTCCTGTTGGGAGTATGAACTCCTCACTTCAATACAAGATTCACTAGGAACCCACCTAAAACCAGCTAAATTAAGACTGATCCGCATGTGGTACTCCGGGCTAAGCCCTGACTATTAAAAACCTGGCAGCTTCGCCTTAGAAGTGAAGACGTCATTTGAACCACCATTCATGAGCAGTAAGCGTGACACGCACATTACTTAAAATATACTAGCCACTTGCTTTAGTCTATGGTAAGCAAGATTCACCTCCTCGTCACCTCCCTTATGGAAAGACAACTCCACTAGGTTGGATAAAGAGCATGAGGTATAATCTACAACCATATCCATGAGGTATAATCTACAACCATATCCTTGATTTAATGTTTGAGTTTTTTTTAAGTTTTGGAAGCCGGTGCCGATGAAAAGCCCCACACAACCCCATTAGCCTTACACTGTTAGAATTTGCTTAATTTTTATGGTCATATTGTTACTTACAATGACCATCTTTCTCAGGATCGTGGAGTATGCAGTTCGAAAGAGGAAGTGGTCTAGTGACCTTGAGGTCACTGCTCTGGCAAGGATATGTTTTCTTCCACGTCCCCGGCACGAGAAAATACGGATCCGTCTATTTCGGAAATGGAGAGAAAAATCTTGATCTTTGCTTCATGCTTTAAATACTGACACACATTCTAGCCTTGTCAACTGAAAGTATTTACATTGAGCTAAGCCATGCTCTCTTGTTATTTACGGTGACATCACAGCTTCAGACAAACCAGTGATGCGTACACACGTGCCAATGATGTCACAGTCAGTTAGTTTAAAGATGCCTGTGATAGTGACTCGTACAAAAAGGCAGGAAACAAATAATACTGTTTGAATTCGTATTTATGGTGTACATAATAAACCAGTTTCTTCTATATGAGAACTATGCATGTCTATGGCTCTACTGCTGCATGAGGCCATCACTGATATGGTGATAAGATACTACTTGCTTTTACGCCAGTCATCGAGCAAGGGGGTAGCGAAATAGTTCAGCGGTAGAGCTGGTCATCCATCGAATGAACCTTGGTTCAAACCCCATTCATGATGGGTCCCCATTGTGAGTAACACTGGAGGGTGAGTGTTGCCAAGCTGTCACAAGCCTTCTGAAAGATGTCCTCTGATCCAACAAACTCTATCATCTTTCTCGCCAGATTGCGATCCGACAGAAAACATTGCTTTAGAGTCGTGGCCATCAAAGCCCTAAATACCTCCATTTTTTACCGTGGTGATTCTCTCCCATAATAGCAATTCGGAGTGATGGGCTTGGTAAAGGCCCTTACCAGAAAAACACCCCGTGGGCGGTGAAGCTCGAACCTGTAGTCTAAAAATTGCAAATCCGGCTTTTTTAACAACTAAGCTATCCTGGCCCCTCCCTTAGAAGCAGGGTATGATAACTCTAGCATGAATGATGAACTTGGTATTGAGTGTGTCCGGATTTTAGCTTCAACTTTTTGTTTGATTGCAATCAACTCGCATTAACAATTTCTCACTTCTGGTTCACTACAATGTAGTTTGAGCTTCCCATGCACCTTCATTAAAACATATGTGGTATAAAATATAGTGGTTTTCCTTCAACCCCATGGGTCGGACCACTCAGTCGCAATTGTAGCAATCATGGAGTCGACCTGTGGCACAGTTAGCTTCTGTATTGTTAAGCACGTTACCTTATGGTTAGTGTACCTGGTCCGCAGGAATAGCGGGATAGCGGGATAGCGGGATAGCGGGATAGCGGGATAGCGGGATAGCGGGATAACTCAGTGGTAGAGTACTATGGGATAGTGGAATAGTTCAGTGAGTAGAGCACTATGGGATAGAATGATAGCTCAGTGGTAGAGCACTATGGGATAGTGGGATAGTTCAATAGTTCGGGATAGTTCGGTGGTAGACCACTGTGGGATATATAGAGCACTCAGTGGTAGAGCACTATGGGATTGTGGGATAGTTCAGCTGCTAGAGCATTATGGGATAGTTGGATAGCTCAGTGACTAGAGCACTATGGGATAGTGGGATAGCTCAGTGGGTAGAGTACTATGGGATTGTGGGATAGCTCAGTGGTAGAGCATTATGGGATAGTAGGATAGCTCAGTGTGTAGAGCACTATGGGATAGTGGGATAGGTCAGTGGGTAGAGCACTATGGGATTGTGGGATAGCTCAGTGGTAGAGCATTATGGGATAGTAGGATAGCTCAGTGTGTAGAGCATTATGGGATAGTAGGATAGCTCAGTGTGTAGAGCACTATGGGATAGAGGGATAGATCAGTGGTACAGTACTATGGGATTGTGGGATAGTGGTATAGTGCTACAAGTATGTGGATTATGTACCTACACTCAACTATTATGATTGAATGCAATAACACCCTGAGTTAGCCTATGCGAGCTGTATAGCGACCGACCCGTAGCTGGGTGTAAAAGAAGTATGCAGCAAATATGGTTTAGGATATTGGGATAGTACGTTCAGTGGTAGAGTGTTGCTAACCCTACTCAGCCTGCAACTTCATCATATCATACTTACAGTTGTCGCACTGCAGCAGACAGTGATTTATGGCAGCATTTTGTAGGCTAGTTCAATGTACTATATTACATTTCGATCACAATGACATAAAATGTACGGACACAACGCACATACTTGTTGTACATTTTAATTGTTTGTTCACGCTTGTGTGCCTATATGGACTCCAATAGTGACAAGAGTCGATGGCTTAGTGGATAGCGTACTTACTGGGCCTTGGTTCAATTCCCAGTTCGGGCTAAAACTTTCTATTTTGCGACCCCGTTGTCAGCTTTGGATCCGTAAGGGAGGCCCCCTCATAGAGTTATCTTCTCTGTGCAGTAAGTCTCCTAATGATGCACCTTGGGAAACGCTAGATCAAAGACTCAGTAGGCTAATTCTAGCAAACCCCTGACACTGTTCAGGATGCGAAAAGAAGAAACGTCCTACTTATAAATGCAGCATATTAAGATCTTCATGTGAAGGACTGTGGGAAGTGTCTAAGGCAAGGAATACTGTTTACCACCGGCCCAATTCACTGAAGTTAATAAGGTTGAATAAGGTAGGCAAACTCTCCAAAAGCACTTGCAATATTGAATTGAGTCATTACTAAGACAAATAACTTTGTAAGGACAAAATAGTTGTTTCTGTTATACATCACGTAGTCTTCTTCATGTTCTATCGTCTTTCTCCCTCTGCCCGGTCGCCAATGCAAAATCTGGAGGGCTGTAAACTTCCGCGAGAATTTTGTTGCGTGGTTTCAATTGGTAGTTTTTTATTTCGGTAACCACCGTAAAACTAAAGTACGGCGTAACAGATAAGTAACAATAGAGAGCAATATATGTTGTGTAATAACTTGAAATGTTGTGTATAAGTAAGTGACAGACATCTAACCGGGGCAAAAACAATAACAACATCTTACAACGGCCGCTGGCACCATTTTGAGCGTGGTAGTTTTGTAATAATAATATGTATATACAGTAAACGTACATAGGGAGCGGGGAGCGGGGAGCGGGGAGCGGGTAGCGGGGAGCGGGGAGCATGAGTATGGGTATTAGGGACCAGGCATGGCTTAGTGGTTAGCACGATTTGCGCGCAGCGAGTTGTGGGTTCAAATCCCAGAAAAGTCAAAGGTGGTGACAGGAAGGGC
>Ga0224501_10001192_pt1 | contig 20100 bp, 16 predicted proteins | sample SF_Oct11_sed_USG_4_FD_169105 | JGI IMG/M metagenome (GOLD analysis project Ga0224501, IMG submission 169105) | Sediment microbial communities from San Francisco Bay, California, United States - SF_Oct11_sed_USGS_8_1 | ecosystem: Environmental > Aquatic > Marine > Sediment | place: USA...
CAAGTTCCACCACCACCACAGGCAGAAGGAACAAACACACCAATATTGGCCAATGCGCCTAATAATTTTCCACCCGCAGAAGTGGTCACTTTTTTGTCAGCATCGTCATTAATGTTAATGACCACATCACCACTACTCACCAGACTTGCCTTGGCAGCCAGAATAATGAAGACCAAAGCCAGAATAACCAGTGTAAACAGGGTTACGCCAATGATAATTGTTTCTAACATAATTTCTTCACCCTTCTATCAAAGTTGTACGCCAGAAAATGACATAAATGCCAATGCCATTAAACCAACGGTGATAAAAGTTATTCCTAATCCTCTTAACCCCTCAGGCACATCACTGTATTTCATCTTTTCACGAATACCCGCCAAAGCCGTAATTGCCAAAGCCCAGCCAATACCACTGCCAATACCAAAAACGACAGATTCTGCAAAATTGTAATCGCCTTCAACCATAAACAGGGTACCACCCAGAATGGCGCAGTTAACGGTAATTAAAGGCAGAAAAATACCTAATGCCTGATAAAGGGAAGGAAAGAATTTATCCAATACCATTTCCAGAATCTGAACAATAGCAGCAATAACACCAATATAAACAATCAGACCGAGAAAGCTGAGATCCATTTCAGGATAACCCGCCCAGGCCAACGCACCTTCCTTCAGCAGGTAGGTATAGAGCAGATTGTTAACGGGAATGGTAATAGCCTGAACCACAACCACTGCAATACCCAAACCAATGGCTGTTTGGACTTTTTTAGAAACCGCGAGAAATGTACACATGCCCAAAAAGAAAGCCAGCGCCATATTTTCAACAAAAATTGAGCGGATCAAAATGTTTAGATAATGTTCCATTATTTGTTGTCCTCAACTTGTTCCGGTTTCCAGGTTCGGATAGCCCAAATAATCAAACCGATAATAAAGAATGCACTGGGTGGCAACAGTAATAATCCATTGGTCTGATACCAGCCGCCATCCTTTATTGGTGTTAAAATGGTGTAGCCCAGAATACTGCCGGAACCGAACAATTCACGAATAACAGCAACTGCGATAAGAATAGCCGAATAACCCAGACCGTTTCCAATACCGTCAATAAAACTCATTATCGGTGGATTTTTCATCGCATAGGCTTCTGCTCGCCCCATCACAATACAGTTTGTGATGATGAGTCCGACAAACACTGACATCTGTTTGGCAGTTTCAAATGCATAGGCTTTAAGTAGTTGGTCAACAATAATAACCAGCGAAGCAATAATCGTCATTTGTACAATAATACGGATGCTTGAAGGTATCTGGCTGCGGATCAAACTGATCAATAAGTTGGAAAAAGCGGTCACAATAGTTAATGCCAGACACATCACCAAAGCCGTTTCCAGTTTGCTGGTAACAGCCAACGCACTACAAACACCCAACACTTGCAATGCGATGGGGTTGTTATCAAAAACAGGACGGAATAAAACTTTTTTCGCTTCCTGTTTATCAAAGGTTGCATTATTTTCAGCCATTTTATGCACCCGCCTTTTTTACTAATTGGTTAGTTTGTAATTGTGAAAGAAAAGGACCAAAACCTTCTTCTCCCAACCAAAAATCAATCATATTTTGCAAACCACGCGTTGTCATGGTTGCGCCAGACAAGGCATCAATCTGATATTGATTTTGAGCAGAACCCTTAACCAGTTCCAGAGCAAGATTTCCCTTATCATCAAACAATTGTTTATCCTGCCAAAGTGCCAGCCATTTGGGATTTTCAACTTCACCGCCTAGCCCGGGTGTTTCGCCTTGCTCATAAAATTTAAGACCAATAACCGTTTTTTTATCTGACTTGATTGCCAGAAAGCCATACATGGTTGAAAACAAACCTTTACCGTGAACCGGTAAAATAATACTTTCAATTCCTTGCTCACCTTTAACCAGATAAATGCTGGCGATATTGGCCTGACGACCGATGCGAGCAATATCTTTTTGCGGCTTGTGGCTGGTCTCGATATTTTTGGCCGCCTTTCTTTGATCGTATGAAACTGCATTTTCCAGCTCGACCAATTGACCACTTTTCAGATCAACAAACTGCTGATCAATACTGGCAAAAGCCTGTTCAATATCTATACCTTCCTTGTAAAGATTTGCCGCAATTAGTACATTGCGTTTTTTATCCAGCAAGGCATTACTCTTTTGCTTATCTTTTAAAATAACGGCTGAAGAAGTTACCAAAACCGAACACACCAGACACAGTGATACCGCAATTAAAACTGTTTTAAAAAATGATTCATTACTAGCTGACATAACGCTTGGCTCTCCTTTTGATGTTAGCCTGAACCACAAAGTGATCTATCAGCGGGGCAAATAAATTGGCAAACAAAATAGCCAGCATCATGCCTTCAGGATAGGCAGGATTGGCCACTCTTATCAAAATACACATCACACCAATCAGAGCACCAAAATAAAATTTTCCACGATTGGTAAGAGCGGCAGAAACCGGGTCAGTGGCCATAAACATCATGCCAAAAACAAAACCACCAGTAACAAAATGCCAGTACCAGGGCATGGTCATCATTGGGTTGGTTGTAGAATCAGCACCAAAATAATTAAACATTAATGTGGTTGCTATCATACCAATCATCACACCGGTAATAATTCGCCAGGAAGCAATTTTCAGGTAAACCAGCGCCAGTCCGCCGATTAATACCATCAGGGTTGAAACCTCACCAATGGAACCGGGAATAAAACCATAAAAGGCATTCCACCATTGATCGTTGATAACATATTCAAGCTGTCCGGCAGCTGCAGCAGATAATGGAGTCGCTCCAGAGTATCCATCCACCACATTCCACACTTCGCCAGTCATATCGCCAGGATAGGCAAAAAACAAAAAGGCTCTGCCTGCCAGTGCCGGATTAAGGAAATTTTTCCCCGTACCACCAAAAACTTCCTTGGCCATGACAATGCCGAAAGTAATGCCGAGCGCCACTTGATACAAGGGAATATCCGGTGGAACGATTAAAGCGAACAAAATTGAGGTTACAAAGAAGCCTTCATTGACTTCATGACCTCGCACAGAAGCAAATAACACTTCCCAAAATCCACCAACAATAAAGGTCACTGCGTAAATTGGTATAAAGTAAAGCGATCCGATAAAAAAGGCACTTAAAAAGTCTTTGGAATATTCAGCTCCAAAAAACCACATGATCCACCCACGCCAACCTGATAATTCTGTTTGTCCGGTCGCCGCCATTGCATCAACAGCTTGATAGCCTATATTGTACATCCCCCAGAACATGGCCGGAAAAGTACAAGCCCAAACAAAAATCATGATACGTTTGAGATCAATGTTATCTCTTACGTGAGCAGCATTTTTGGTGACATGGCCAGGCGTATACAAAATTGTGGTAATTGCCTCGTAAACCGCATACCACTTTTCATACTTCCCGCCTTTTTCAAAATGCGGTTCAAGATGGTCAATATATTCACGTAACTTTTTCATTAACCTTCCTTCTCTATGGTTGTAAGAACATCCCTAAGCATAGGGCCATACTCATATTTTCCGGGACAGACAAAAGTACAAAGCGCCAGATCTTCTTCATCAAATTCCAGACAACCTAATTGTTGTGCCGTTTCAGTGTCACCAACCGCTAACGATCTCAACAGCTGCGTTGGCAAAATATCCCAGGGCATAACAGCCTCGTAACTGCCTATTGGCATAATGGCTCTTTTGCTGCCACCTGTGGTTGTAGTGAAATCGAATTTTCTGTCTCTATCCAGATGAGATGAAAAAATATTGGTAACAGAAAATTTATTTTTACCCAGATAAATCCAGCCAAAAAATTCTTTTTCGCGGCCTTCTGCCAACACGGTGATCTGATTATGATATCGACCCAAATAGGCACGATGATGAACCGCAATATGTCCATTAAAAACCGAACCGGAAATAATTCTTTCGTCTTCCTCATCAATCTGACTGCTCAACAATTCTGTGATATTGGCGCCGATACGTGTTTTGATCAATCGTGGTGCTTTGACCAGAGGACCTGCCAGAGCAATGACTCTTTCAGTATAAAGTTGACCTGTTGTAAATAATTTGCCGATTGCTATCACATCCTGATAACCCAGATGCCAAACAGTTCGCTTGTCACTTACAGGCTTGAGAAAATGGATATGGGTACCAACATTACCAGCCGGATGAACACCGGAAAAAGCATGATATTTTGCTATCGGATTTCTGGTGAGTTCACTCTTGTTTTTGACATCATAGCCAACAAATAGCTCACCATCGGTTAAATGCTTGATGACTGACAGCCCATTGTTAAATGCACTGGTTTGAGAATTAATGACAACCATCGGATCTGCTGCCAAAGGATTGGTATCCATTATTGAAACAAAAATGGCTTCAGGTTTTGAATCAATGGCTGGAACCTTGCTTAATGGCCTGGTTCTGAAACTTGGCCACATACCTGATTCAACCAGATTCTCAACAACTTCTTCACGAGTTAACTTGGATAGCAAGGCCGGATCATATTTTTGAAACTGCCTGTATTCATCACCTTCTATCTTGATGACGACTGACAGCAGCTTTCGCCTGGCGCCACGGTTAATATCCAGAATAGTGCCGCTCGCCGGCGCAGTGTAAATTACACCTTCATTCTTTTTATCAACAAACATGGGGTCGCCACATTTAACCTTGTGCCCTATGCGAATTTTTATAGAAGGTTTCAAATCGAGATAATCTTCGCCCAGCAAGGCAACTTCTGACACAGCTGGTCCGTTTGCCACTTCTTGTTTAGGATTGCCTGTAATTGGCAAATCCATACCTTTGGTGATTTTGATCATAGTATTTTTTTCAAACGTTAGTCAGTGCAATTTACAAATGTATAATATAGTTTAAAACATGATTTATTGCTTAATTATGAGCATTTTTTAATCAACAAAAACCTCAATAATAACTTCGGCAATAACGAATTCGTGTGGAAATATGAAGTGTCGATATAGCGTGATTTTCAATCAATTTTCTGGCCCTTTTCATGTCAACCTGTTTTCGAGCGCGCGAATTATACGGGCATAATCTTGTGGATGCCAGAAAAATTGTCAAAAAGATCAGGTAAATTTAAACTCGCTATAGTTTCCTTATTTTTGAAGCTACAAATAGATGAAATAATAGACAAATCTGACAATATCGGATTTTGCTTCTTGGTAAATTATTATCCCTTTGTTAGAATGCAAAATCGAATTTTGAAGGTGAAATGATCGCTAATGTCCAATGGTTTAAAAATATTAAAAGTTAATCGGTTGTTTCAACCCCTTATCCCTTTCTATAGAAAATATCCTTTTAAAAGTCCGGTTTCATTTAATAGTGCCGATGATAGAGGGTGTATTGATTTCGAATTGCCCTTCTTTTACAACCGTATTCCAAAAGCAGCAAATTCGACAGTAATGGCAACACTGGCAAGTATCAGATTTAATAGTGAAATAATTTCTGCTCAAGCTAAAAAAATGTTTCGCTATCCATCTTCTCTAACAAGTAATGAGCTGAAAAAGTTTGATGACCTATTCAAGTTTACAGTTGTAAGAGATCCTTTTACCCGTGTACTTTCAGCTTACCTGAACAAAATCAAGAAGCGTCCGAAAAAAAATGCATTAATAAAATCCTTTGATGAATTTATTAATAAGCTTGAAAATGGCGATCTTTATATTAATGCGCATTGGGCTCCACAAACTGCATTGCTGTTGATCCCTGTTGAAAGTTTCGATTTTATCGGAAAAATGGAAAACTTTGATCAAGACATGAATCATATTTTAAAAAATCTGAATCAACCTGTAACAGAAACCACCATAAAGAACACACTTCATCACGCCACAGGTGCCAACGATAAATTGAAAAAATATTATTCTGTAGATTTGGCAAAAAGAGTTGTTGCGCTATACCAAAGTGATTTTGATGCTTTTAATTATGACGACCAATATATTTTTGAACTTTTATAAATTTAAAATTGTTATAATCTGTAAACCGTATCTACTGGCATAAAATACTCACAATTGTCAGAACATAGAGTCATATCTACTCAGACATCGAGTGATTTTAGTGAAATTATGCTAGAATTGTCGGATTATTGTGGTATCTTCTTCACTATTGAAAAAATAAATTACCATTTAATACACAGCTACAACAATTATCAAATTGTTCAACTTGTAGATTTTTAGGTTATTGCTCAAAAATTCATGGACAAGGCAATTAAAATTTTGATGCTTTAATTATATAAAACAACTTGGCGAAAACATAATTAATGAGGCAAAGGAATTGACAAACACAGGGACATCTATACGTTCGAAACTGGTACTAATATTGGTATCAATTTCTGCCGCAGTACTGGTGTTAGCTGCTTCCAGTATTAGTGTGACCTATTATCAAATGTCAAAAAACGCCCTGATTAAAAACACTCAAAGTCAGGCAAATCTCATTGCAAATAACGCCACCATTTACATAGCCAATGATAATCAGGAAGAGCTTAATCGTTTATTGAATTCATTAGTTATCAATTCTGATTTTGCAGCCGCAATTTTTGATAATACCGGCAAAATTATTTCCTCAAGAAACTCGAAAGATATTTTCATTAGCGAAGCTGAATTTAAAAAAAATGAGAGCAATCTTTGGCTAGATGACAGGCTTTTCTTATGGCAACCTATTCTAGATGACAACAAGGAATTTAACGGCATTGTTTATTTAAAACTATCTACTGATCCTTTTTATAAGGATCTGACCTTTTACATAATGGTCAGTTTGGCGGTTGTAGTGATTATAATGACAGGCGTATTTCTGGTCTCCTTTAGTGTTCAAAAGACAATTTCCGAACCGCTGGTTGAGCTGGAACGGATAAGCCGAAAAATAAGTGGTAGCGGTAATTTTTCCATTCGTGTACCTGATTATGGTGATGATGAAATTGGATCATTATCTCGTTCTTTTAATCAAATGCTTGTCACAATTGAAAGACAACGAAAAGAGCGGGAAGATGTTAATAATGCCATGAAAATAAATAAGAAAAGACTGGAAAGAGCTGTAAAAGATTTACAATATTTGGCTAATTATGACTCTCTGACACAACTTCCCAACCGTGCCTTGTGTATGGATCGTATGAAATTGTCACTCAAACGCGCAGCGCGAGAAAACTCTATAGTTGCAGTTTTATTCCTCGATCTGGATCACTTTAAGGATGTTAATGACTCTTTGGGGCACGCTGTGGGTGATCAATTGCTCAAGGCAACCAGTGAACGTTTGCTTGAGAAAATCAGAAATGTTGACACTTTAGCCAGATTGGGTGGTGACGAGTTCGTTATTATCCTTAATTCTCTCTATGATACCGATGATGTGATCAACATTGCTGAAAAAATTGTAGGCAGTTTTGAAGAGCCTTTCCGATTATCCAATTATGAGGTTAATACCACCGTCAGTGTTGGTATTTGTACTTATCCTAATGATGGTGTCGATGTGGATTCACTAATGAAAGCTGCCGATGCAGCAATGTACAAGGCCAAGGAATCTGGTCGCAATACCTATGAATTCTTTGAAGCCGAACTTAACTACATGGCTATCAAACGTCATCAGTTGGCCAATGAATTAAGGCAAGCCATCAAAAACGGAGAGCTCTCAATCGTTTTTCAGCCACAATTTAATATTGTTGAAAACCGCATGATTGGCTCTGAAGTTTTGGTTCGATGGAAACACCCGATACTGGGAACGATTTCTCCGTCAGAATTTGTTCCGATAGCTGAAAATACCGGATTGATCAAAGAGATTGGTACCTGGGTACTGGACAACACCTGTAAACAGATTGTTGAATGCAGGCGTCTGGGCTTTGATATCAGATTTTCTGTTAATTTGTCAGTATTGCAATTTAAGCAAGCCGATCTGCCAGAACAAATTGCTCAAACATTGAAAAAATTCAAAATCCCGCCTCGCTTGCTGGAAGTTGAAATTACTGAAAGTATGTTGATGAGAGACGTTACTCAGGCTATTGATATGCTTGAGAGGTTCAAGGAAATGCAAATCAGGATAGCTATTGATGATTTTGGAACTGGCTATTCCTCACTTTCATATCTTAGACGTTTTCCTTTGGACGCCCTTAAAATCGACAGTTCATTTATTGATGAACTGGTGGTTAGCACCGAAGATACTGAAATCACACAGGCTATTATTTCAATGGCAAAAAGCTTGCATCTTGATGTCATAGCAGAAGGTGTTGAAACACAACAACAATACGATTTTCTGGCCGAAAATGGTTGCGATAATATTCAGGGCTACTACTTTTCCAAACCACTGGAACACGTCAGTTTTATTGAATTTATCAAAACCCGTCTCATTGATGATGGTACGGTTAAGTCTGCCTGATATGAAACAAACTTATCTGATTAAAAATTCAACTAAATAATTGTAGATCAGTGTGATCTATCGCTTGTATATCGGCGATATGTCAGGTAACATTTGCGCCCTTTTAGTGTTTCCTTATGGAATTTGTGACCTGACGAACTGTCAAAAGCAGCAAGTGAGCGTAAACGCACAGATTGATAACAGAACATTGGGAGAGAAGTTTTGCGAAAAAAATTAATTGCTGGCAATTGGAAAATGAATTGTTCTCGCTCAGAAGCATTGCAATTGGCAAGTGCAATAATTGCTTCTGCTTCGGAGTCATCAGCCGAGTTATTAATTTGTGTTCCGACAATTCATTTGTCTGATATAGCCAAACTGGCATGTAACAGTCATTTGAAACTTGGTGTGCAGAATGCCTATTGGCAAAAATCTGGTGCATACACTGGCGAAATTAGTGTCAGTATGCTCGAAGATTACCAGATTGAATATTTACTGGTTGGTCATTCTGAACGCAGGGAACTGTTTGGCGATACTAATGATGAAGTTGCCAGAAAATTTTCTGCTGCACTGGAATGTGGTATTACACCCGTTTTATGCATTGGCGAAAGTTTGCAACAACGTGAACAGGGTATTACCCTTGAAGTACTAAAAGAACAATGCCAGTCTGTTATTGATCTGGTAGGCATAAAAGCCTTTAATAAGGCTTGTTTGGCTTACGAACCTATTTGGGCCATTGGAACAGGTCAAACAGCGACACCTGAGCAAGCTCAGGAAGTGCATCAATCCTTGCGTGAGTTTTTTGCTCAACTGGATAAGGATGTTGCACAGGGACTACAAATTTTATACGGTGGCAGCATGAATGCCGCCAATGCTGAAGCCCTTTTGGCTCAGCCTGATATTGATGGTGGTTTGATTGGTGGTGCATCACTTAAACCGGATGATTTTTTAAAAATTTATTCTTTAGCAGGATAAACCATGGAACTGATATTAATTATTTACTTAATCGTGTCACTTGCCTTAATCGGTATTATATTAATACAACAAGGTAAAGGCGCAGAAATGGGTGCTTCATTTGGATCTGGTGCATCAAACACTGTTTTTGGCGCTGCGGGTTCTGGTAATGTTTTAACCAAAACTACAACTTTTTTAGCCATTTTGTTTTTTGCAATTGCATTAACAATTAGCTATCAAAACGCTGATACTGAAGAAGTTAAAGATGCGGTTCTGGATGCGCCAGTTGCTGAAGAGGCTGCTAGCCCTGAAGAACAAATAGCACCAGAAGATCAACTTGCACCAGTTGCCGCTGATCCGGTTGCTGACGAAGTACCTGCAGAAGAAAAAACCGAGAAGCAGCAGGAAAAAGATCCTCCAGCGCAACAATAAGTCAGAATTTATTCTTTCTATGCCGAAGTGGTGGAATTGGTAGACACGCTATCTTGAGGGGGTAGTGACCTACGGTCGTGCCGGTTCAAGTCCGGCCTTCGGCACCATCTTTTAAATTTCGAATAATGTAATACTGTTCAAACTAAACCAATACTTCTACTGGCTGAAGATGGCTCAGGAAATCTCTTGGACTGGCAGTATAGCCATAAGCACCAGACTGATAGATAGCAATCAGATCTCCCATTTCAATTTTTGGTAATTCATACTGATTTGCCAGAATATCTAGCGGCGTACACAATGGGCCAACAATTTGCACAGCTTTATCAACAGGTTGATTTATTTTGTTAGCAACGGCAACCGGATAATTTTTGCGGATCACCTGACCAAAATTGCCAGAAGCTGCCAAATGATGATGTAAACCACCATTTACAATCACAAATGTTTTACCACGGCTTTCCTTAATATCCGTCACTTCACAAACATAGAGTCCTGCATTTCCCACCAGATAGCGACCCAGCTCCATGATAATTTCAGTGTCGGCAAAACTTTGATGATAGCGTTCAATCAGCATATCCAGCGCATCCCCGATTTGCCTGATACCTTCATCATCTATCTCTTTTTCGCCCGGAAAATAGGGAATGCCCAATCCGCCACCAATGTTTAGATGTTTAAAAGCGATGCCATTTTGCTGACTTATCTGGTCCGCCAGTTTAAAAATATTTTCATGGGCAGACATGATGTGATCAACATTGAGATTTTGTGAGCCGGTAAAAATATGTAACCCTTGTAAATCAAACTCATAATCCCTGATTATTTTAATCGCATCCGGGATCAGCTCAGCGTCAATACCAAACTGCTGCGCACCACCACCCATTTTCATGCCTGAGGATTTCAATTCAAAATCCGGATTGACTCGCAAGGCAACTTTTGCCGGATAATCGCATTTCTCGGTTAACGACTTGATCCGTTTTAATTCATTAAACGATTCCACATTTATAGTGATCCCTGCAGCAATTGCCATGCTCAATTCATTTTCACTTTTCCCTGGCCCTGCAAAACTAATATCATTTGCTGTCATTCCTGAATTAATGGCTATACTCAACTCTTTGCCACTGGCCACATCCAGACCATCCACCTGAGATTGAATATAACTGACTAGCTGTGGCATCGGGTTAGCTTTAACCGCATAATGCAATTTAATTGCATCGGGTAAATTATCTCTAAGAAGTAGAATATTTTGACGTATAACCTGGCGGTCATAGACATAGAATGGTGTTTGACCAGCAATCTGTTTGACCCTTTGAACGGATAAACCATTTACAAGCAGATCATTATCCAGACTTTCAAATTGATCCATGGATTGATGTTTTGGTACTGTCTTATTCTCTGGCAATGTCTTGTCCTTTATTCTATTGGCTCAAACATTGATGCGAATTCCTGAGTGAGCTTAGTACGATTGATTTTACCATTTGGATTACGCGGGAGCGAATTCTTTAACTCAATAGCCTGTGGTTGCATAAAGTTGGGAAATGTTTGCTGGCAATATTTTTTTATTGCTTCGATATCCAAATCGGAATCAGGCACAACCTTTATTACCAATACCACCGCCTGTCCCAGACTTTTGTGGGGAACACCTATCGCAGCCACTTCACTAATAGCAGGGTGTCGATATAAATACTCTTCAATTTCCGCGGGGCTAATTCGGTAACCTGACGATTTGATCATATCGTCATTTCTACCAATAAAATAAAGAAAGCCGTCATCATCCTTTTTAACAATATCACCAGAATATACCGCTAATTCGTTTGGGTCATAATTTTCGACCGAATCAGGCAATGGTTTAAATCGCTTTTGTGTTTTCTCCGGTAAATTCCAATATCCCATGGCAACCAATGGCCCTCGATGAACTAACTCACCTTCTTCTTCTGCACCACAAATTTTTCCGTCTGAATTGATCAGCAAAATTTCAGCATTGGGGATTGCCTTACCCATGGATCCCGGTCGCTTTTCAATTTCTGATGGTTCCAGATAAGTGCTTCTGAAAGCTTCGGTTAAGCCATACATCAAATAGGGTAATGAATCAGGTAATTGAAGCTGCAAGCCTTTAAGAACATCCTGCGGCATAGCGCCACCGCTATTGGTAATATAGCGTAATGATTTTTTTGCTTTTTCTGGCCATTCCAGTTGCGCCAGTTGAACCCAAAGTGGTGGAACAGCTGCCAATCCGGTAATTTCATATTGCTCCACCGCCTTGATCACATCTCTCGGCAATAAATATTCCATTAATACCACACTAGCACCCACATAAAATGCGGTGGTGATTTGCGACAATCCATAATCAAAACTTAATGGTAATACTGCCAGTAATTTATCTTCTGAGGTGTTTTTCAAATAAGAAGAAACGCTTTGTGCACCTATCACCAGATTTTGATGAGAAAGCATTACACCTTTTGGCTTACCTGTACTGCCAGATGTGTATAAAATTGCTGCCAGTTGACTGGAAGATATTTCAGTTTGAATCTTCTCTGGCCTTTTATTGGATATTGCATCTTTCCATGAATAACAATTAACGGGCAATGATGATTCATATCCATCAGTCAGAATTATTATTTTATCCTTTAACATCTCCTCACAACTTTTAGATAACTGCTGATAACGACTTTGACTGGTTATCAGAATATCAGTTTGACTATCCTGCAAAATGTGCAATACCTGATCCGGTTTTAATAAGGGATTGATCGGTATAAACACACCACCAGCCATACTGGTCGCAAAAAAACTGATAACAGTTTCAATTTGCTTTGGCAGATAAACGGCTACATGTAATTCGTCTTCTCTGATTGATGTAAATTGATTAGCCAATTGACAGGTTATCTGATTTAACTCGCGATAACTGATTTGCTCTTTTTTATGATAAAGCGCAATCTTTTCAGGATGTAATGAAACGGCATTGGTTAATAAATGATGAAAAAGGGTAATCATTAAGGCAATCATTTCATAGGAAGTATTATTTGAGTCAAATCATAGAGATCAGAGAATGAATATTCAACTCTATTCTACCTTTTAAGACGTAAAATGTTTTATACAAATGAAATATTAACTCACAATTTATTAGGTGTTAAACCATTATTTTATGGTAAGGTATGTTGCTGATTTTGGGATAATCCCTTTCAAGATAATTAATATAAAACCATCAAACAAACTGGAGATTGCTATGAAATTACGTCATATCCTCTATTTTTCCAGTGTGTTTCTATTGGCTGCTTGTGGTTCTGAGCCTCAGGAAACAACTGAAAAAAAAGTTTCACAGGAAAAGGTTTTAAAAACCTATTCCACCGCCGATTTTTTTAAAACAATTTCGGTTTCCGGCTCTTCACTCAATCATGATGCTACTGCAGTACTGGTCAGTAATGATCAAACCGGGATCTATAATGCCTATCGCTATCCTGTTGATGGCAGTGCGCCACAAGCACTAACGCAATCTACAACTGACACAATCTTTGGTGTAAGTTGGTTTCCGGAAGATGACCGTATATTGTATACCGCTGATCAGGGTGGTAACGAACTGAATCATGTTTATGTCAGAGAGCTTGACGGTACCACTAAAGACCTGACGCCTGGTGAAAAATTAAAAGCCATGGTTGTTGGTTGGCAATCGGACAACAGCGCTTTCTTTGTAGCAACCAATGAAAGAGATGCACGTAGCTTTGATCTCTATCGATATTCTGCAAAAGATTATAGCCGTGAGCTGGTTTACCAAAACGATAAAAGCTGGAGTCTCAGTGACGTCAGTTCAAATGGCCAGTGGCTGGTTTTAAGAGAAGCGGTTTCCAATACGGACTCCAATCTCTATCTGGTTGATCTACTTTCTGGTGATAAAAATGAACTGTTGATTACACCACATGATGGTAATGTCAGCTATGGTTCCTACACTTTTACAACTGACGGTCAAAATTTAATATATGCCACCAACGCACATGGTGAATACAATCAGGCCTGGGAATACAATCTTGCAGATAAAACTCACCAACCCTACTTTCAGGCGGAATGGGATGTTTCTTTTGTTTACTTCTCCAAAAATGGTCGCTATCAGGTAACCGGCATTAATAAAGATGCGCAAACCAGTATTGAAATCACAGATACAACAACTGGAAAACCTGTTGCCCTGCCAGACTTGCCAGCAGGCGATTTAAGAGGCATTAATTTTTCCAACGATGAAAAACGAATGGTGTTTTATATTAACTCTGATACCTCACCATCGAATTTATTTACCTATCAAATGGGAGATAATGCCACTAAAAGATTAACTCAAACCCTTAATCCTGAAATTGACGAAGCTGATCTGGTTGCCAGCGAAGTCAGAAGGTTCAAAAGCTTTGATGGTCTGGAAGTCCCCGGTTTACTTTACAAGCCCAAACAGTCGAGCGCAGAAGCAAAAGCGCCTGCCATGATTTTGGTACACGGTGGTCCGGGTGGACAATCTCGTAAAGGTTATCGTGCTATGGTTCAACATCTGGTGAACAATGGTTATGCCATCTTTGCGGTAAATAATCGAGGTTCATCCGGTTATGGTAAAACCTTCTTCCATCTGGATGATAAAAAACACGGTCAGGATGATTTGCAAGACATTGTCTATGGTAAAAAATATTTGCAAACACTGGATTGGGTTGATGCAGATAAAATCGGTATTATGGGTGGCAGTTATGGTGGGTATATGACTATGGCTGGCATGACATTTACTGATGAGTTTAAAGTGGGTATTAATATTTTTGGTGTCACCAACTGGACTCGTACTTTAACCAGTATTCCACCCTGGTGGGAAAGCTTTAAAAAATCACTGTATGATGAAATGGGTGATCCGGCAACCGATGGTGAAAGACATCACGCTATTTCTCCATTATTTCATGCTGAAAGGATTAAAAACCCGGTATTGATTGTTCAAGGAGCCAATGATCCTCGCGTTCTTCAGGTTGAAAGTGATGAAATGGTAGAAGCTATTCGCAAAAATAATGTGCCTGTTGAATATGTACTTTTCCCCGATGAAGGACACGGTTTTAGAAAGAAAGCCAATCAAATCACCGCTTCTGATGCTTATCTGAAGTTTTTAAAACAGTACCTGTAATTTATTATTGTATTCAAAGCCAATATCAGTTTTCTGGTATTGGCTTTTTCTTGGTTAATTACTGACTATTGCTTTCGTTTTTCTGATTAATCGGTTCAAGAGAAAGGTTCATTGCCCCAAATCCGCCATTTTCAGATTTTTCTTCTTTTTCGCTGGGTTCCTCTGTTACAGATTCATTAGTAGAGGTTGACTTGGTTTCCATGCTGGTCACATTGGAAGGGCTAACTCCTCTTTCCTTTGATAAACGAATTTTAAGCGCCAGATTATTTTGCGAATCCGCGTTTTTAAGCGCTTCTTCATAACTTATTTTGCCCTGTTGATAAAGTTTGAATAATGCTGAATCAAAAGTTTGCATACCTTGATTTTCAGAGTTATTCATCACTTCTTTTATTTCATCCACTTTTCCTTTTTTGATTAAATCGCAAACCCTTGGCGTGCCCAACAAAATTTCTATAGCAGCACATCTTTTACCATCAATCGTAGGTATTAGTCGTTGAGAAATAAATGCCTGTAAATTTAATGACAAATCAAGAAATAATTGTTTATGTCGCTCTTCGGGGAAAAAGTTAATAATTCGGTCGAGTGCCTGATTGGCATTGTTCGCATGCAAAGTTGAGATGCATAGATGTCCGGTTTCGGCAAAAGCAAGAGCATGCTCCATTGTTTCCTGATCGCGGATCTCACCAATTAAAATCACATCAGGTGCCTGTCTTAAAGTATTTTTTAAAGCATCCTCATAACTGTCGGTATCAACGCCCACTTCCCTTTGATTGATGATTGATTTTTTATGTTTGTGTACAAATTCTACCGGATCTTCTATGGTGATAATGTGTCCCGCCGAATTAGCATTACGATAATCAATTAATGAAGCTAACGAAGTCGATTTTCCAGAGCCTGTACCACCAACAAATAAAATTAAACCTCTTTTTTGCATGATTAGCTTGGGTAGTATCTCTGGAAGTTTTAAATCCTGCCAGTTGGGAATATCAACTTTAATTGATCGGATAACCATTGAAATCTGATTACGCTGTTTAAAGATATTTACACGAAATCGCCCTACATTGGTTTCAGATATAGCCAAATTCATTTCCGGTTTTTGCTCAAATTCTTGAATTTGCTCCTCATCCATTAATTGGTATGCAATATCCTTAATTTCTCCTGGCTGTAATATTTTCTCATCAATCGCTTTTAATTTCCCATAGAATTTTGCACTGGGCTTGGCGCCCGTTGATAAAAAAAGATCAGAGCCATCCTGCTCATTTAAAACTCTCAAATAATCCTTAAACGTCATCACAATCACCAAAATCTGATTTTTAAAAATATCAGTAAAAGTATAGTCAAAGTGAATTGATTGAATTCAGGGATGTTAAGAATATTTTCTATTATAAACAGTCCGCTTAATAGCCATATACTGCTGTTAGCGAAAGGTAGTTACGCTGGCAAACCGATTTTCATGGCCTTGCTGCGTCTAAACAAGGTAACAATATGACCAATTTGCTGAATTCTTTCGGCTGCCGTTTTTTTTGTGATGGTATTAATCATCTGCTCGCGAGATTCTCTGTCTTCTGCTCTAACCTTCACCTTGATCAATTCGTGACTATCAAGTGCCAGATTAATTTCATTAACAACTGAATCTGTTAGACCTTTGTCGCCAATCATGACGACTGGTTTGAGAGCATGAGCCAGACTTCTCAAATGACTGATTTGCTTGGTGGATAATTTCATAACAACATACTTATCAATATTGGGTAGACATTCTACCATTATTACTGTGCTTCTGAGATAATAATTTTTGCAGTTTTTGTCCGAAAACAAATAAAATGTTATTCGAATACAAAAATATATTTTGAATCACCGAAAATCAAGTCTTATTTAAAACTGATCTTTAAAGACTTTTTAATAAATCTCTATTGGTAAACTGATGGCAAAGAGTAAAAGTAGTAAAAGCTGGTTAAAAGAGCATTTTGACGATCCTTTCGTCAAACGCGCTCAAATAGAAGGTGTAAGATCCCGTGCAGTTTACAAACTTGAAGAAATTGATCAAAAAGATCAATTAATAAAAAAGGGCATGAATGTTATTGATCTGGGTGCAGCGCCAGGCGGCTGGTCTGAATATGTGGCCAAAAAAATTGAAAACAGCGGGAAAATCATTGCTACCGATATTTTACCGATGGATTATCTGGAATATGTGACTTTTATTCAGGGAGATTTTAGAGAAGACCATGTTCTGGATGAAATTCTTGCGGCTACAGAAAATCAAAAGGCAGACCTTGTAATTTCCGATATGGCACCCAATATAAGCGGGGTAGATGCAATTGATCAACCTGCTTCAATGTATCTGGTTGAACTGGCTCTGGATTTAGCTTGTCAAACCTTGAAAAACAAGGGGGATTTTGTTGTAAAAGTCTTTCAGGGAGAAGGTTTTGAACAGTATAAAAAATCTGTTCAGGACTACTTTGGCACGTTAAAGATCCGAAAACCCAAGGCTTCCAGACCGCGATCAAGGGAAGTTTATTTGATTGGAGTTGGATTTAAAGGATAACAATCAGGCATCAATTGAAATATTGCGATACAATTAATAGATTGTTTTTATTTGGTTTTGTATCCTGTTGCATTGATAATTGTAAAACACTGAAATATAGGTAAGGAATCAAGAACAGGCAATCAACATTTTCAATGTCTGATCTGAGTTACATCTAAAGAGGATAGTCTTTTGAGTGAAGTGACAAAAAATTTATTGTTATGGCTGGCAGTTGCTTTGGTACTGGTTACGGTTTTTGATAACTATGAAAACGCACGAAATCAGTCCAGTCAGGTTGAATTCTCCACTTTAATGCAGGATATCGATAAAGATCTGGTATCTAAAATTGAAGTTAAAGGCCTTTCTACGATTAAGGCCGAAATGAAAAATGGTACGGAAGTAACAACTGAAATGCCTTTTGGTGCGCAAGAAGCTTTGGCCAATAAAGCACTTGAAAAAGGTATTTCCTATACAGGTGTTGAACCTGAAGGTGAAAGTGCATTTTTCACTATACTGGTTTACTGGTTTCCAATATTACTGTTGATTGGCTTCTGGGTCTTTTTCATGCGCCAGATGCAAGGCGGCGGAAAAGGCGGTGCCATGAGTTTTGGTCGGAGCAAGGCCAGATTGATTAGTGAAGATCAGGTAAAAACCACCTTTGCTGATGTGGCTGGTTGTGAAGAAGCTAAAGAAGAAGTCTCGGAATTGGTTGATTTCTTAAAAGAGCCTGGAAAATTCCTTAAATTGGGTGGCAAAATTCCTCGAGGCGTTTTGATGGTTGGCCCTCCAGGTACAGGTAAAACACTTTTGGCAAAAGCTATTGCTGGTGAAGCCAAAGTCCCGTTTTTCACAATTTCCGGTTCTGACTTTGTCGAAATGTTTGTCGGTGTTGGTGCATCCCGTGTACGCGATATGTTTGCCGAAGCGAAAAAACATTCTCCCTGTATTATTTTTATTGATGAGATCGACGCTGTCGGTCGTCATCGTGGCGCTGGTCTTGGCGGTGGTCATGATGAGCGCGAACAAACCTTGAACCAGTTACTGGTCGAAATGGATGGTTTCGATGGTGGTGAAGGTGTCATTGTAATTTCAGCTACCAACCGTCCAGATGTACTGGATCCCGCATTATTAAGACCGGGTCGATTTGATCGTCAGGTCACAGTTGGTCTTCCTGACATTAAAGGTCGTGAGCAGATTTTAAAAGTACACATGCGCAAAGTTCCTTTGGGTGACGATGTTGATGCCAATGCCATTGCCAGAGGAACCCCCGGTTTTTCTGGTGCCGATTTGGCAAATCTGGTTAACGAAGCTGCGCTTTTTGCTGCCAAATTTAGTAGCCGTACCGTCACACACGAATACTTTGATAAAGCCAAAGACAAAATTCTGATGGGTGCCGAGCGTAGATCTATGGTCATGGATGAAGAAGAAAAGCTTAATACTGCCTGGCATGAAGCAGGTCATGCAATTGTTGGTATGCTGGTTCCCAGTTCTGATCCGGTTTATAAGGTGTCCATTATTCCACGTGGTCGTGCTTTGGGCATTACCATGCAATTACCGGAAAGAGACAGATATAGTCACAGCAAGGAATATCTTGAAAGTCGTTTATCTATTTTATACGGCGGTCGTATTGCCGAAGAAATGCTAAACGGTGCGGAAAAAGTCACTACAGGTGCTTCAAATGATATACAGAGAGCAACCAGCATTGCTCGCAGCATGATCACCAAATGGGGTTTTTCTGAAAAATTAGGCCCTTTAACCTATGCAGAAGATGAAGAAGAAGTCTTTTTAGGTCGCTCGGTTACACAAACAAAGCATGTGGCAGATGATACAGCCAAGTTGATTGATCAGGAAATTAAACTCCTGATTGAGAAAAACTATAAGCGTTCTGAAAAATTACTCAAGGAAAATCGTGACATACTTGAAGCCATGGCAGCAGCATTAATGAAATATGAAACCATTGATGCCAAGCAAGTTGGAGATATTATGGCTGGCAAAGATCCCGAGCCGCCAGAAGGATGGGATGAAGACGATGATTCTTCGAAACCCGTTAAGAAAACTTCCAGTAAGAAAAAGTCTGGTCAAAATCCGATTGGTGGACCAGCAGCGCAACCATAATATTCAATAATATTAAGAGTTGTTTTATTAACACGATAAGGGCATCATTATGGTGCCCTTTGTGGTTCAGGTTTAATATATAATTAATAAATAATTTCTGGTAAACAAGATGAAACTGGAAGATCAAAGACGCGAATACAATAAATCCCATTTGCGCAGAAAAGACCTTAATGACGATCCGATTATTCAACTTCAGGCTTGGCTGGAAGATGCCAGTCATTTGGGTGTGATTGACTCTACCGCAATGACACTTGCCACAGTTAATCAGGATGGACAACCAAGTCAGCGTGTTGTTTTGCTTAAGCATCTGGATGAAAAAGGTCTTGTTTTTTATACCAACCTGAACAGTCGAAAGGCTCAGGATATTAAAGTTAATAGTAAAGTGAGTGCTAACTTTAGTTGGCTTGCATTGGAAAGACAAGTCAAGGTGGAAGGTGTTGCAACGCAATTAAGTACAAAAGAAACCCTCAATTATTTTATCACCCGACCACGAGAAAGCCAGCTTGCTGCCTGGGCTTCCAATCAAAGCCATTCAATTACCTCCAGACAGGTTTTACTGACAGCATTTGAGCAAATGAAAGAAAAATTTAAAGCTGGCAAAATTCCC
>Ga0224501_10001194_pt1 | contig 20090 bp, 18 predicted proteins | sample SF_Oct11_sed_USG_4_FD_169105 | JGI IMG/M metagenome (GOLD analysis project Ga0224501, IMG submission 169105) | Sediment microbial communities from San Francisco Bay, California, United States - SF_Oct11_sed_USGS_8_1 | ecosystem: Environmental > Aquatic > Marine > Sediment | place: USA...
CAGAAAATCACTGGGGGTTCCCGAGCCATGCAACTTTGCCAACGCGCCCGTTTCGACGCGCTCATCCCTGCGCGCGAAACTAAATCGGGCGTCCTGCCCGATTTACCCTACCAAAGTCACATAGCTTGGCAAGCTGTAACAGGGGTATAAAAAAGCAAAAAGCTGTGTAAGAATCAACCCAACTTCTTTGCCCACTTTCAAAAGGATGGCACTAATGGAATACCCAAGTCGATTACAGACACCTTTGCATTTCCATTTAGATTCCCTAATTAGGAACGAAGCGCTTGTTTTCATTAAAAACAGGAATGTTATCTACCCTAAAAGTCACTTTGCAGACAGCGCTTTTAGGGGTTCTAATTGTAATTAGAGGTGACGCATGAATAAAAGGGAATTAACCATTTTACTTCTCATGCCAATACTTGCTGTATGCATTTCTTATTACGGTGTGTACCAAATAGATACGGTTAATAGAAACCATCAAGCCAATATAGATATCACCTCAAAAATTGAAGATTTTGCAGTAAAAATTAAATCAGAAAACCCCGAACAAACACAAAGAAATCTCATTAACCATATTGAAAGTACAAATCAACTGTTAGCAATGGAGTTAAACAGCGGACAACTATACATTAATGTAATACATACGCATTTTCGAGATGCAGTTATTATTTCAGCAACATGGGTTTTACTAGTTATGGCTGTTTATTTCACTTCAAATAAACGTCGTGCCAAGTAAACCTCTAACAAATCGTTCGTGTGTGACAGGCGCAGAAAACGCGCCTGTCACACAACTCAAACGTTAGAGCCACAAAAGATCATGGAAAAGATTTCAATAACTACAATAATTTCAAATACATTCATTATTCCATGGAATAACTTATTTTTTTATTCTCAAGTTCTAGCTGTTCCTGTTTTAATTCTAACTACTGTATGGGCAATTTGGATAACCTTAGCTCCATATAGCCATATAATTTCGTATGTTGCATTTTTTGTATATTCTTCAGCATTTGCATATTTGGCAATTACTTGCCACAAATTAATTCTCACTCAAGACAAAACTGTAAAAGAATTAATATCTATAGATATAAAGCTATTTATACGCTTCATTATTCTGGCTGCCATTATTTATATAATGAGCACAATTGTTAAATTCGCTATCATCAATATTTATGTGGGCTTTTTTGGTGAAGCCAATAATACCGACTCAGCTATAGAAATAGCTGAATATGTAGCATACTTACCATCTATGTATGTAATAGGCCGGTTTTGCATCGTCTTCCCAGCTATCGCTCTTGGCTATAAACCAACTCTAAAGTGGGCATGGAAAGCAACCAGACAAAATCATCTTCAAATTCTATTTATTGTTGCTTTATTTCCCTGGGCATTAGAGATTATTATCTATTCTTTATACAGAGAAAATGCTACATTAATCGAGCAAAGCTTACTCACCTTTCTCACTTATATCAGTGCAATTCTAGGTGTTTTTGCAATTTCATTAACATACAAAGCGCTTTATTTAATTGAACAAAAAAAACTCTAACAAAACGGTCAAGTTCGTGCGCACACAAAGAAGCACACACTTGGAAGAGCAAACCGCGGCTCACACTTACCTCAGCATTAGCCCCATATAAAAACAAAATCACACTTTCAGATAATTGAGAGAATAAATGTCAACGATTGTAGACGAAATAGAAAAGCTGCCCAGACATGTGTCATTCATGGAGGCTTTTCTTTATTGGCTAAAACTTGGTTTTATCAGTTTTGGTGGGCCAGCCGGGCAGATCAGCATGATGCATCAGGAATTGGTTGAAAAACGCCGATGGATTTCTGAGCATCGCTTCTTACACGCGCTTAATTACACGATGGTTTTGCCCGGACCTGAAGCACAACAATTGGCAACATATATTGGCTGGTTAATGCACGGTGTATGGGGCGGTATCGCTGCTGGCGTTCTGTTTGTTCTTCCCTCTTTGTTCATCCTTATAGCATTAACGTGGGTCTATTTGGCCTATGGCGATGTTTCCGCAGTGGAAGGTATCTTGTATGGAATTAAACCTGCAGTAACCGCAATTGTTGTGTTTGCAGCTTATCGAATTGGTTCAAGGGCTTTAAAAAATAATGTGCTTCGCACCTTGGCTGTCTTGGCTTTTTTAGCTATTTTCGCCCTAAATATTCCGTTCCCTTATATTGTGCTGATGGCAGGTTTTGTCGGTTATATCGGGGCGCATTTCGCACCTGACAAATTCAAGGCTGGTGGTCATCATTCTGAGTCAGGAAAAACATTCGGTCCCGCGCTGATTGACGATGATACGCCTATTCCAGAGCATGCTAAATTCAAAGGGGCTAGAGTGCTCATGTTTGGCATGGTCGGTATTTCTATCTGGGGCGTGGTGATGTTGATGCTCTCAATAAGCTATGGTTGGGAGGGAACACTAACTCAAATGGGCTGGTTCTTTACCAAAGCCGCACTTGTGACTTTTGGTGGAGCCTATGCAGTTTTACCCTATGTCTATCAGGGCGGCGTAGAACATTACGCGTGGTTGAGTGGCGCTCAAATGATTGATGGTTTGGCTTTAGGTGAAACTACACCAGGCCCGCTGATTATGGTTGTTGCATTTGTTGGTTTCGTCGGTGGTTGGACAAAAGAAATATTTGGCCCTGAAATGTTGGCATTGGCGGGTGCGGCAGGGGCGGGTATTGCAACCTTGTTTACTTTTTTGCCCTCCTTCCTGTTTATATTGCTGGGTGGTCCCGCAGTAGAAGCAACAAGACACGACATTAAATTCACTGCACCTTTAACAGGTATCACTGCGGCTGTTGTTGGGGTCGTTCTCAATCTGGCTGTCTTTTTCGCCTATCATGTGCTGTGGCCCCAGGGTTTTGAAGCAAAATTTGAATGGTTTTCCCTACTCATTGGCATCGCGGCCTTTGTTGCCCTTTTCAAATACAAGATTGGCATTGTGCCAGTTATAGGTGGATGTGCTGCAATGGGTCTGGGTTATTCTCTGTTTCTGTAGGTGAAAATCAATGTGCTAACAAGCATATGCACTCGGACATCAACAAGCGTTTTTTGGCATGTTGTTTGGGGCAGCACTTTTCACAAAACACATCTATGGATTAATCACATAGAAAAAACATTTTCATTTTCTAGACTGTAACCGACATACCCATCATTGGCCAGATAATTCCAATGGCCAGTGCTACAACTGCCATCAGCACAATGCTGGCAGGAATACCCGCCATAAAGAACTGCCCGGTAGTAAACTGTTTTGAGTCATAGGCAATGGCATTTGGCGCAGCACCCACCAGTAATAGAAATGGGCAGGCTGAGACGATCAGCGCTGAGTACAGTACAACATCAGGCGCAACATCCAGGTAAGGCGCGATAACCAATGCAACTGGTAATGAAATCGCAATGGCCGCTACGTTCATAATAAAGTTGGTCATCACCATAACAAAGAAGGAAATACCCAGAACGAATACAAACCAGTTGGCCTCCTTAAACATCGCCAGCCAGTTTATCGCCAGCCACTTAGCAGCACCGGTTTCCCACAGACAGAAACCAATGCTCATGGCACCGGCAAATAGCAGCACAATATTCCAGGGGATTTTTTCCAGGTCATCAATACTCAGGATCTTGAACATGAAGAAGGTAATAGTGGAAAGCAATACCACCGATGTCTTATCAATAAACTCCATCTCGGGGATGAATGACTTCAACGATAATGTGATGATCACCGCAAGCACGACAAGACCTACAAAATATTCGTCGCGGGTGATTGGTCCAGCTTCTTCATACAGGCGCCTGGCTTTTTCGCGTAGACCGGGAATTTCTGTTTTCTCAGGCTTGAACAATATCATCATCATTCCCCAGCAAAGAAATACCATCAACCAGCCGATAGGAAACATGTAATAACTGAGCTCAAAAAATGAAATATTACGTTCGACTATATCGTTAAAGAAACCAATGGCCACCGCACCACGTGCCGCACCCAGTAGTGTAATCATACTGCCAGCACCTGCAACGAACGCCATACCAATAAACAGCCCCTTGCCAAATTTCGAGGGCTTATTGCCTTCGCCATACAGCGCGTAAATCGCCATCAAAATAGGAAACATGGTGGCCGCAACAGCAGTGTGTGCCATGAAATGTGTCAGCAATGCTGTAACTATGAAACAACCAAGATAAATCATGCTGGTCTTCTCACCGACAATGGTCAGCATTTTGTATGATACCCGCTGCGATAACCCAACCTTGGTGAAGACCATGCCGATGACCAACGAGCCGAAAATAAACAGAACGGATGGATCCATAAAATCCTTAAACGCGACATTGGCGGGGCGTATAAGGAACAGCGCCTGAAAAACACCAATAGCGAGACTGGTCACACCGATGGGCACGACTTCAAACACCCACCATGTACCTGCAAGCAGGAACAGTGCAATCGCCGCCTTGCCTTCGCGCGTGAGCGTAAAGCGTTCACCCAGTGGATCGACTGCATCAGGAAGCGGGTCGGCCAAATAAAGCCAGAAGAAAAGAAAAAGCCCCAGCGAAATAAAGATGATGCGCTTGAGATCAAGCACTGGAATGCTAACGGTAAATTCAATTTTTTGATTATCTGAAGAATCTGACATAACTAATCTCTATTCCTGTCCAGGGCCCCATACTTTTTCAACATTTTTAGCCAAACACTCAAACAGGTCGACCAGACGAATCACACCAACGACGTGATCATCTTCTACCACGGGCAGAATCAATAAATCTTTGACCAACATGAGATAAAGGCATTTCGAGACCGGGTCATCGAGCGATACCTGGTCCTCAATCAAAGTCATATACTCACTCACGGGTTTTTTAGCTTCATCCTGTAGATGTTCGACTGAAAAACCTTCCTGCCAAAGCAACGAGAGCGCAGTCAGATCCTGACCCAGGCCTTCCATATTAAAAGGTTGATTGCCTTTTATATTGGGTTGTTTTTTATGTAGATAATTTGGACCAACGGCACGAATCAAATCCCTTATCGACAAATACCCCTTGAGCTTCTCGCCCGCTTCATCCAGCACCAATATGCTTCGGTACTTGTGCTGCCCTTCCAGGTCTTTGTGCATCATATAAAAGGCGTTACCAATGGGGGCATCTGCCGAAATATTTGGATAATCCGCAATTTTTACGAAAATATCTTTTACCTGATGATTTTCAATCATGGTTTTTAGCCTCCTGTAACCGACATCTGAAATGTATCGGCGTTTATCCAGAGATGGACCATTATGCTTGCCGCATAACCGAGCATGATGACAGGCGTCCATTTGAGATGAACAAAAAAGGTATAGATACCGCGCGCCTGCCCCATCAGCGCAACACCGGCAGCCGAACCGATGGACAACATGCTACCACCAACACCTGCGGTTAAGGTCACCAGCAGCCATTCGCCGAGTGGCATGTCGGGTTGCATTGCTAGTACCGCGAACATCACTGGAATGTTATCAATAACAGCAGATAAAAAACCCACGACAATATTTGCATTGGTTGCACCAAGGTCCACATAGATGTGCTGGGAAAGTAGCGATAGATAACCAATAAAACTAAGGCCGCCGACACACAGTACAATACCGTAAAAGAACAACAACGTATCCCACTCAGCACGAGCGAGTCGACCATAAACATCGAAGGCGGGACGTGCTTTTGTACCTGATGGAACAACATCACCGACACGACCATAATCTTCTGTATCTTGCGGTGTTTCAATATGCGTTCTTCTCAGGTAATAACCATAGAACTGAAGATAGGCAAGGCCTGTCATCATACCCAGCATCGGCGGCATATGTAAAAAGTTATGGAAGCCTACTGCGGTAGCAATAGTGCAAGCAAACAGAACCAGTATCACGTAAGCACCACGGCGCAGTTCTATTTTGCCATTAATCGGTTCAGGTATATCCTGAGGAACGAAGAAGTGCATCAATGCCGCTGGCACAACAAAATTTACCAGTGAAGGAACAAATAATAATAAGAAGGTCTGAAATTCAACTAGTCCCTTCTGCCAGACCATCAACGTGGTGATATCACCAAAGGGACTAAACGCACCACCTGAATTGGCTGCAACTACAATATTGATACAGGCCAGGCTAACAAACTTCGCATTATCCTTGCCCACTGCCAGAACCACAGCCGACATGACCAGTGCAGTTGTCAGGTTATCAATTACTGGCGACAGAATAAATGCCAGGCCACCGGTAATCCAGAACAGTAAACGATAACTGTAGCCCTTATGTACTAGCCATGAGCGCAGCGCCATGAATATCTGACGCTCGTCCATGGCATTTACATAAGTCATCGCTACCAGAAGAAACAGAAAAAGTTCGGCAAACTCGAGCAGATTGTGACGAAAGGCATCAATAACAACGTCATTCACGCCCATACTGCTGTACTGATAGGCAATCAATGCCCAGATGATACCTGCAGACAATATCACTGGTTTAGATTTTCGTAGCTGGGTGCATTCCTCACACATCACCATGGCATAAGCCAGTATTACCAGAGTAAGCGAGAAAAGCCCTATAGGGTGCTCAGTCAAATCAACCCAGTTAGTAGCACCCCCACTATTTGCCGACATCGCAAAAACCGGTAATGCAAGACTCAAAAATATCAAAGTGTAAAATGTATAACCTAAAACATTTTTGTTCTTATTATTAATCACTATCCGCCCACCCTGTACAGTCAACGCGATTACATTTATCCCTATACTACCCTATAATCATTTAACGAAACACATCCCATGTTTCGCCGTTAAGAATTACATCCTGTAACCCACCTTTCAGGCCAGATAAAAAATATCTGTTCAATTTTATTCCTGACCAAATTAGTCTAGTAAACATTCCTTTGTCATAAGTCGTAACAACACGTGACAGACACCAGCAAAATAGGTAGTAGTCTTCATTGCCCAACTGTTAACACCTGCAGGACTGACGAGTTGACAGTCGAGAGGCTGTCCGAGGCAGCAGACAAGATGCTCTACCAGGCCAAAGAATCAGGCCGTAACACGACACGAGCCATTGAGATATGAATGGTGTTAGCTGGAAAAAAGAGACAAGTGCAGTGGGCATGATTACGCTACGCTAATCACGCCTACCTCAACAAATCACTACTGGCTCTCCATAGTAAACAGCGCATCATTCTCCCTGAATACCGTTGATCCCTGCCCCACTGCCAGCGACTTGATCTGTCCATTGACCGGTGCCTTTACATAATAATAATCCCGCCATACCTGGTGCATTTCGAGCTCACCCTGTGCCTTGAGCATGGCCTGCTCAGCCAGTTCCAGATCGAGCCTGGCGCGCTCCAGTGGGCGTCGGGCAATAACGGTGCGGTCGTACATGTCGAGCGTCTGGTCATATTCAATCTGGCTGTCTTCACGGGCAGCCTTGCGATAGGCGACCTCGGCCTTCAGTGCCTTGAGCTTTGCCTGGTAATGGCGGTCATCAATTTTCAATACCAGTTCGCCGGCCTTGACCTGTTGCCCGATCTTGACCAGCACCTCAGTGACCTGGCCGGTGACCAGCGCACCCACTTTGATTTCATCGGCGTGTGCATTGCCGGCAAGCATGAGTACGGCTAACAATGTGTTTAATTTCTTCATCGCTACTCCTGTTTCTGAACGGCCAGTTCGGCCAGGTTTGCCACCCCGATTAGCGCCTGCATCTTTGACCACATGAGTGCTCGATTCAGGTCAAACGCCAGGGCCTCATAATGCATTTGTGAAATACGTACCATGGCATCGCCCAGATCGGTCTGCTGTTCATTTTCATACAGGGCACGTTTGTAATCCAGATTGGCGTCGGCCGCAGTCTGGCTTGCCACCACCGCCTGTTTTTCTACCGCCAGCAGCTCCAGTTCAAAATACAGGTTCATTACCTGCTCACGGATTCGCTGTTCGATCTCAGAAATATCGGCGCGGGTCTGCAAGCTTTGCGCGCGCTCACGATCGACCCGGGATTTGCCCAGGCCACCATCATACAGCGGGATGTTAATCGAGACCTCGGCATGCCAGTTACCTTCACGCACTTCCGGGTAGCTGGACAACTGGCCCAGCCAGGCATCGGCCCGTATCGCCGGGCCCGTTTCCGCCTGGACAACGGCAACACGGTACTGGCTGGCATCATAGGCCTGCCTGGCCGCCAGGATCTCTGGATTATTGGCAAGCGCAAGCTTCAGGTAGTGTTCCAGTTCCAGTAGTGTCTCGGGCAGGCCGGACAGGTCTGGCAGTGCCAGGTCCGGGACAATCTCATCCGGTCGGCCCATGGCATTGGCCAGTAGCTTTGGCAGGCGACGTAAATCGGCCTGGGCGCGCTGACGCTTGAGCAGTGCCTGCTGGTAGTTTTTTTCTGCCTCATACAACTCGGTGTCCGAGGCCTGGCCCAGCTCATGCTCATCACGAATTCTATCCATGGTGACATAGGCGATGGCCATGGCCTCATTTTCAATACGGTAGCGTGCATCGGCCAGCAGCACCTCAAAATAGGCGTGCATCAGGTCGAGGCGAAATTGCTGCTCAATCGTCTTCATTCGATATTCACTGGCTTTGGCATCCAGTGACCAGGCCTGCGCGTCGGAGTCCGAACGACCAAAGTCATACAGCGGCATGCCCAGGTGTAAGGCAGCGAGGTTGTAGTCCTGCTCCTCGTTAAGAAACTCGCGCTTGCCCAGACGGCCCTGCAGTTCGAAGTTCAGGTTATCCTGTGCGGCGGCCTGTGTCAGCTGCGCCTGTGCCTGCAACAGCTGCGCCTGCTGGCGCATAAAGGCCGGGCTCATGTGTGTCGGCAGGTTGAGCACATACTCTAACGTCAACGGCGCGGGCAAAGGTGCCAGTTCCAGTGCCGGAATGGCTGCGGCATAAAGCCAGCAGGTGAGCGCAATTAAGCCAGGTCGTTTCATAACGGATGGTTCATTGCCGGGTTATTGAGACCTGGTGCGCTTGTAGCGGGTAAACGGCATCGTTTTATAGCTACCACTGACAAAGAATTCACCGAGCAGCAAAAACTCTTCTTTGCTTGTAGTCGGGCCGGTAAAGCGCACCACAGGCCTGCCTTCAAGGTCGAAAAAAATCATGACCGGTGTCGCCCTGACCCGGTATTTTTTTTCTGCCATTTCCTTGCCGGTTTCAAATTCCTTACCATCGAAATCGATAACACTGGTGCTACTCAGAATATTAAAATGGTGGTTTTTAAAATGCTGCTGGAAATACGCAATCACATCCGCCTCACGCAGGATTGTCTCCTGCATACGCTGACAGAATGGACAGTCATCCATTTCAAAAAAGACAAATACGCCCTGCTTGCCCTCATCACGTGCCGCTATCAGCTCTTCTTCAAAATCGCCAAAAAAAAGATCAAAAAAATCAGCCGACCAGGCCTGGCTTGAAAAACATAGCAGCCAGGCTGCCAGTAACACCTTTATATTTCTCACCCCTTACCTCTGTGCAGACTATTTTCTGTGCTCACTGTCCCTGTTGAATTTTTCAGCCATAAATAATGATCAAATAAGACATCGTTACATCACCTTGCCCGAATTATCATCTGGCGAGAGCAGCATTGCAATGCACATCAATAACAGCAATCAGGCCACATTGAATCAATAAAATTATACAGACAGGTCGTGCTTTTTTTGATAACACGGTAGAAAGCCGCATCTGAGGCCACACTATATTCACCCCAAAAAGTTGTGAACAGGTAGCAATAGCCAGGAATAACATCCTTAAGTAGAGCGCTCCATCTTGACCAGCTCCAGCCGCGCCGAAATCTCCGGATGCCGCGCCGCAACCTCCATGACATCCTTACTGTTAATACGTAACAGCGTGCATGAACTGATCGCCCGAACATCTGCCTTGCGCACACTGTCACCAAGCAAGGCCATTTCACCAAAGAATTCACCCGCACCGAGCTCACCCAGTTTCTGCTCTTCACCATCATGCTTCAACAATGCCTCCAGCCTGCCTCTCGCGACCACGTACAGGGCATCGCCCTGCTCACCGGTGCCGATGATGGTGTCACCTTCGAGGTAATTGACCAGCCTCGATCTCTGCGCAATTTTGTGCAGCACTGCCTCTGGCAAATCTTCGAACAGTGGCACCATCTCGATCAGGTCCCTCGATTCCAGCGCCTGCAGCGGTTCAGCAATTGGCCTGATTGCTTCGATGGCATGGTGCAGACGTTGATCCAGGTAGACATATACCTTGGTGGTGATATTGCCGTGGTGAAAGACCTCTTCGATATGATGTGAGGCTGCAACCAGTGCCGATCGTGTACAGAGGCGCGACTCGAATCGCTCAAAAAATTCGGGGAAGGAGTTGCGCGTATCTGAAATGTGTTCACGGAAAAATGCCAGCTGTCGAGCATAAATCAGTTCAATTTTCTCACGGTGCTCAGGACTGATGCTTTCATCATTACGTAAACTTTCTATGGCAGCCTCAGCCATCAGGATGCGCGCAATATCGCGCATCAGGTGACTCGACAGGCGGCGGTTCTGGTAATAGGAAAGAAAGGCAGCGGCCCAGTCCTTTTCACGCAACTGCCTGACCAGCATGTTTTCAACACGTATAAAAAAATTATCCCGTCGTCCTAATATATGCATACCAGTAACACGGTGCTCGGTAACAATGTGATCGCGTTTGCGCATAATCTCGCCGCGTAGATCGAGATAGGAATACTGGTTGAGCACACCGGCCTTGAACAGGTCATCCATTTCCTGCATCTCGGTATTGAGTGCATTCAGGCGATGGTGGCGCAATTCATCGTTGCCAATCACTTCTGGTAGCCACTGATTGAGTATCCCGCTAGTTTCATCCCTGACGGTGTGCAGCCCGGCCTTACTCAATAGGCCCGAGGCACGAAAGCGGTTGAGAATTCTATCAGCCTCGTGGCTGGCACCTATAACACCGCGCTTGACCTCGGCGAGTTCATCCACACTCAGTTTGTCGATGCCCAGTGAACGTATTAGTGGGCGGATGGTAGGCGCATTGACCAGCATGGTGAACAACACAACACCCAGTGTCAGGTGGATCAGCAGTTCACGGTTGGGTAAATCAATGGGCAAGGACAACACGATTGCTATCGCCAGGCCACCCTTGAGCCCTCCCCAGAACATAATGTGACGCTCACCCAGCGTGACATGCGGCAGCTTGAAGATTTTTTCCGTGAGCGGTACAGAGCTGTAGATCAGCGCAGCACGACTCGCCTGCACCAGTACAACGGCAAGCAGGATATACCAGATATCACCGACAAGGCTAGCAAAGTCAACCAGCATACCAACGAACATGAACAGCAGTGTGTTACAGATGTGTGCGATGAATTCCCAGGTTTCGTGCATGACCTCAACGGTTTCACGCGACAGCCGCGGCACACCAAATATACCAAAGACAATGGCGCAGGCAACCACGGCCATCACCCCGGAGACGTGCAGGTCGTGCTCGGCAACCACAAATGAGACATAGGCCAGCACCAGCGAGAGTATCAGCACCGCGCTGGACTCATGTGCAAAGCGCGTCATCATCCAGCTAATCATGGCACCAAAAATAGCACCGACCAGTGCTCCGCCGAAAAACACCACCATGAACTGGCTGACTGCAGTGCTGGCAATATCCAGGCCGCTGGCCGTCGAGGCCGCATACAGCCCCAGCAAAATACTGACGACAACAATCGCGGTGGCATCATTGAGCAATGACTCGCCTTCAACCAGTACAGTCAGGCGCTCGGGCGTACCCAGTTCCTTGAACAGTGCAATGACCGCGACCGGGTCGGTGGCGGATATCAGTGCGCCAAACAACAGCGCCACCATCAGGTCAATCGGCAGCACCAGCCATAAGCCGGTACCAATTAATGCCGTGGAAATCAGCAAGGCAGGCACCGCCAGCATCAACACCGGCGCAATATCCTTAATCAGTTGCCGCGCATTGAGATTCAGCCCCGATTCAAAAATCAGCGCTGGCAGGAAAATAAAAAGTACAAGGTCGGGGGTCAGGTGAAAATGCTGCAGCGGTTCTAATGGATGCCAGTGCTCAGATAATCGCCCGAGCACGATACCAATGACGATAAGAATAACAGTATAAGGAATGGGTAGCTTACGAAACACACCCGAGGCGACGATGCCGGTAGCCAGCAACGCCATGATGACGAGAACAGTTTCAGATAATGGCATTAGCACTCCCTTCCCCATGTTCTTATATCTTCAGTTTGAGTGTACCCGAATTAATGCCTAAAAAAACGCCCTGAATCAAAAAAGTGCAGCAGTGATTGCACAAATAAAAAAAGCCCGCATTAGCGGGCTTTTTTTATCGGCAAGATGAAAACTCGATTAGAGCTTGTCAGCCTCTGCTGCCAGGTACGCAGCAACACCATCGGGAGTTGCATTCATACCCTTGTCACCTTTGTTCCAGCCGGCTGGGCATACTTCACCGTGCTCTTCGTGGAACTGCAGGGCGTCGATCATGCGCAGCATTTCATCAACGTTACGGCCTAAAGGCAGATCGTTAACTACCTGGTGACGAACCATACCTTCTTTATCGATCAGGAATGAACCACGGAATGCTACCGCACCATCAGGTGTTTCAACATCGTAAGCCTTACAGATGGCATGGGTCATATCAGCCACCAGTGTGTATTTAACTGGACCGATACCACCATTGTTGATTGGTGTGTTGCGCCATGCATTGTGCGCAAAGTGTGAATCGATAGAGACACCGATAACTTCAACACCACGGCTGGTAAATTCTGCCAGACGGTGATCGAAGGCGATCAGTTCTGAAGGACACACAAAGGTGAAATCCAGCGGGTAGAAGAATACAACGGCATATTTGCCCTTGGTGGCACTCTTGAAATTGTAACTATCAACGATTTCGCCGCTACCTAAAACAGCCGCCGCAGTAAAATCCGGGGCTTCACGTCCTACTAATACAGCCATGTCAGGCTCCTATTTGTTGGGTTAGAAATAAGATCAGTATTATAAACTAAAACGTCTCAAAAACTAGACTCTGTCTAAATATTTTTAATTAGTACTGTAATTATAAGGGTTTAATCAACGATTGTATAAATTGCAGATACAACTCCTGGTTCCATTCACGGCCACCAATGGCCTGATAGCGCACCCTGCCCTCAGGGTCTATCAGGAAAGTGGTCGGCAGGCCGCGCGGCTTCCAGACTTCAGTAACCTGACCACTGGCATCCAGCATACTACTCAGGTTGGGCGCAACCACACCCAGAAAATTAAAAACCGTATCTTCATTTTCTGCCGTGTTTACCAGCACAAAATGAATTTTTTCTTGATCAATCACTTCAGACAGTGCCTGGATCGTTGGCATCTCTTCACGACACGGGCCACACCAGCTTGCCCAGAAATGCAAAAACACCCACTGCCCACGTGTGCTATTCAGTTCAAAGTGCTCACCATCGATATCATCCAGTTCAAAATTCGGTGCCATCCCAATATCGTAGGCACGAATACCAAATGGTAGCCTGGCTTCGTCAGCGAATGCAGACAGCGATATGATGCAAAATAAAACCAGTAACAGATGGCGCACTAATGTTAATAAAGAAGATTGGCTCATGGTGGGTTCTCAGCGCAATATAGTTGGTCATAGTGAATCTCTATGACTTCACCCTGTTTGTCTTCACCTGTTTTGAATTTCGCATCCAGGGTAATTTTGCCTTTGACACGAGGCAGCACCAGATTGCCGCCCTCCTGTTCGCCCGGAAGATAGTCCAGTGTCTCAGGAATTAAAGTCCAGCGAAAAGTCGATTGATAAGACAACGGTATACCCATGGCCTGCCAGCGCTGTTTCCAGTAATCGCGGTGTTCGCGCTTCAGCGGTTCACCATCAACGCTAAATTTCCAGTCCACCAGATCCAGCCAGATTTTTTCCTGACTGATGTTATTCACACTAACGGTGATAAAACATTGCTGATAAAGAATATCACGCATCGCCTTTGGAAAACCACGCGCCTCGTAAAACGAGCCCATTTGTGCAGGTGTTCTCGGTGCAAATTCAATTGTCATTTGATCATGCACAACTGCGAGTGGTTTAAGTGCAGTAGGCGCAGCTAAAACTATTGATGCCGACATTATTTCGACAAACATGGCTAAAGATAAAATAATTAATGAGCGCATATTTAGAAACGGCTTTATATTTAACCTTACATTTAACTAATAGTTAGAAATTTATCTTTCTTAAAGAATCGTAACCACCACTCAAAGCAAATGACACATTACGACCAACCAGTGATTCAATCAACTCAAGTTCTTTATTAAGAAAATCTGGCTAAATATATCTGGCCAGCAGGCTTTTCTCAGTAGTACCTTCAGGCAGGCGCATTTTCACAAAATAACCGCTACCCAGAGCCGCCTCAACTTTTTTACCATACTTATCTTCCATATCTTCAACGATAATGTCGCGATTGCCTTCGGGTGTGACAAGTTCGAGTTTGTCGCCAATGCTGAATTTGTTTTTGACATCGATTTCAGCAACACCCGTGGCCGTATCGTAAGAAAGAATCTCACCAACAAAAGACTGCTGGCGACTCTTGGAGTGGCTATCGATGTAGTTCTGGTATTCATGGGTATGATGACGCTCGAAGAAGCCATCGGTGTAACCGCGATTGGCCAGATTTTCAAGGTCACCCAGCAGTGCCGGGTTAAACGGCTCACCACGCTCAGCCGCATCAATTGCAAGGCGATAGGCCTGTGTAGTGCGTGCCACGTAATAATGCGATTTGGTGCGGCCTTCGATCTTCAGGCAGTCGACACCAATATCAACCAGCCTCTGCACATGCTCAACGGCGCGCAGATCCTTGGAGTTCATAATATAGGTGCCATGTTCGTCTTCCATCACTGGCATCAACTCTCCCGGGCGACCCGCTTCTTCAAGCAGGTAGACATCATCGGCACGGGCATCGCGTACGCCATTACCAATTTCAGCAACACTTACTTTTTGCTCGGCAGGCCTGTATACACCTTCGGCATTTTCTTCGGCAGGAATAGTTTTGTAGTCCCAGCGGCAGGAGTTGGTACAGGTCCCCTGATTAGGGTCGCGGTGGTTGAAATAACCCGAGAGCAGACAGCGACCGGAATAGGCAATGCACAGGGCACCGTGCACAAAGACCTCTAATTCAACATCGGGACACTGCTGGCGAATCTCGGCAACCTCATCGAGTGACAGCTCGCGCGACAGGATGACACGCTCGATGCCTTCGCGCTGCCAGAATTTGACCGTGGCGTAATTGACCGTATTGGCCTGCACTGAAAGATGAATCGGCATCTCCGGCCACTTTTCACGCACCATCATAATCAGGCCAGGGTCGGCCATGATCAGCGCATCAGGACCCATCTCGATCACCGGCGCCAGGTCCTGCAGGTAGGTTTTTACCTTGCTATTGTGCGGCATCAGGTTCGAGGTCAGGAAAAATTTCTTGCCCAGGTCGTGTGCCTCTTTAATACCAATGGCAAGATTTTCATCTTTAAAATCGTTATTGCGTACGCGCAGGCTATAGCGCGGTTGGCCGGCATAGACCGCATCCGCACCATAGGCGAAGGCGTAACGCATATTCTTGATGGTGCCCGCAGGGCTGAGTAACTCTACTTTTTTCATGGCGTGCATTCTACCACCGACAGGATAGCAAAAGCGCACTCACGCCATGTGGATATGCCTTCCGCGCTGCTTCGCTGTATAATTCGCCTTCCATAAAATTTATGAAGATAAGACCATGCCTTTAATTCGCCCTTTTGCCGGTTTACGCCCTGTTCCAGAACGCGCTGAAGAAGTTGTCGCACCTCCCTACGATGTCCTGAACTCTGCCGAGGCCCGGGAGCGTGCCAAGGGTAAACCATGGAGCTTTCTGCATATCTCCAAGGCTGAGATCGACCTACCGGAAGACACCGACCCCTATGATCCTGCGGTCTACGCCAAGTCCGCCGAAAACCTGCAGAAGATGCTGGACGAAGGCATCCTGATTCGTGACGACAAGGACTGCTACTACGCCTATCGCCTGATCATGAATGGCCATTCACAGATTGGTCTGGTCGCCGCCGCTTCGGTCGCTGACTATGACACTAACCGCATCCGTAAACACGAATTCACCCGTCCTGCAAAGGAGGATGACCGTGTGCGCCAGATCGAGGCACTGAATGCACAGACTGGCCCGGTGCTACTGGCCTATAAATCACAGCCTGACATGGATGCGATTCTGGAAAACATCGCCAGAACCGAACCACTGGTTGATGTCACCGCTGACGATGGCGTGCAGCATACTTTCTGGATCATTGATGATGAAGACACCATCGCCAAAATCAGTGCGGGTTTTGATGCCATGGATGCAATCTATATCGCCGATGGACACCACCGTTCAGCCTCGGCCTCACGCGTAGCCAAAAGCAAGGGCGGTGACGGCAACCAGAACAGTGACTACTTCCTGTCGGTGATCTACCCGCACAACCAGATGAAAATCCTGGACTACAATCGTGTCATTAAAGACCTGAACGGGTTGAGCAAGGATGAGCTGCTGGCAAAACTCGAAGGCAAGTTTGAAGTAAAAGTAGAAGATGCCACCGTGTCACCGAGCAAGCCCACCGAGTTTGGTATGTATGTCGATGGTCAGTGGTACCGCCTGAACATCAATACTGATTTAATTCCAAATGACCCGGTTGCTTCACTGGATGTCAGCCTGCTGGCCGATAACCTGATCGAGCCGATCCTCGGTATCTCTGACCCACGTACCGATGACCGCATCGACTTCGTTGGTGGTATTCGTGGTCTGGGTGAGCTGGAAAAACGCGTCAATAGTGGCGAGATGGCGATTGCCTTTTCACTCTACCCTACGCGCATGGAAGCACTGATGGCTGTCGCCGATGCCAATGAAGTGATGCCACCGAAATCCACCTGGTTTGAACCAAAACTGGCTGATGGCCTGGTTTCACACGTTCTGGATTAGTCAATACGACCTGTTAAGCCATTATAGCTAAACACAGCAGGAGGCCCGGTTATCCTTAATCAGGTTTCCTGCTGCACACAAACACCAATTAAAAACTTATGCCATACACCAATCATTGGGAAAAGGATGGCCTGTACAGAAAATTCACGGGAAAAATAACCGGCTATGAAATCCTGGAGTCCAATTTTGGCCTACAGGTACAACCTGCGTTTAAGGCAATTAAATACATCATCAATGACTTCACAGAAGTCACCGGCCATGCCATAGAAAAAGAACATACGGATATCTATGCGGAGACTGATAAACGGGCTGCCGAAAAAAGAGCCTCGCTAAAAATCGCTATACTGGTCACTCAGCCAGAACAGATTGTTCTGGCCGAAGGTTACCGTGCAGAAATGAAAGACAACCAGTTTATATGTGAGATTTTCCAGACCATGAAAGATGCACGTGACTGGGCCAGCAATTAAGCTTAAACAATGCAGCCAGCTTTCTTAAAGCTGACTGTCCTTAAAAAGTAAACACTGCCTGCAAGCTCAGCCAGTCAAGAGAACCGCTATCGACACCATCATCAATACCGGTGACACCCTGATACTCGGCACGTAAAGCAAACTTTTCTGTAAAGTTCAGCAGCAAACCACCGCCATAACTTAAACCGATACCACTCTCGCCTTCGTAAGTTTCACCAAGAAACTCAACCGTAGTGCTCGACAAATTTACACCAATTTTTCCAAATAGCTCAAAAGTCTCACCCATCGGTATAAAGCCAACAACATTGCCCGAGACATTAACAATTGTATGTGAGTTAAGGCTTGAATTAACCCAGTCAAACGTACCCACCGAGATATCAACTTCAAGAGCATGATCATCTGTACGAAAACCAAGAAACACCTTAAGCATTGGGCTATCTTCAAGTTCCTGCGTACCAAAAAGTGGCTTTAAATCACTGGATGCCTCACCGGCACCAAACCCCAGATAACTTTCAGCCATAACAAAGTTACTTAACAATAAGAACATCAGGCTAGCGCCGAATACCTGTATGCATTTCTTGTTTTCCATACTACATCCCTTATCAAAAAAAATATTACGCCAACAAAATTTGATCTTATTTCTCACATGTTTTATTCATTAACTATTTTGAGAAAATTTCTTTGAAGAACTCAAGGTTCTTCTGCCATGAATCGCTGTCTGCTTCAGCATTGTATTCCAGTGGCAAGCCAAACTTCTTACCATTTTCATCGGCGTCAGGGTTAGTGAAGCTATGCTTAACTCCCAGGTAATTAACAAACTCAAAATCGACACCCGCATTTTTCATTTCTTCTTTTAGCGCGGCAACCTGCTCTTCTTTAACAAAAGGATCTGCCGCACCATTGAACACCCTAACGGCTGCCTTGATATCACCTTTCTTTACCGGGTTCTTGGTCGCGATACTGCCATGAAAACTGGACACGCCTTTTAGTTCCAAACCCATTCGCACCATATTCAAAACCACGCCACCACCAAAGCAGTAACCCATTGCTGCGAGCTTATCGCCCGCAACATTAGATTGGGCCTTGAGCACATCTATCGCCGCCTCAAAACGCGCTTTGGCCAGCGGCATATTGTTTGCTACCGCGCTGGAGAATTTACCTGCATCCTCTGGATGATCAGCGGTCTTACCATCACCATACATATCTATCGCGAAAGCAACATAACCTTCCTTAGCCAGCATGGTCGCTTTATCACGCGCATGTTTATTGTGACCCCACCACTCGTGCACAATCAGCACTCCGGGACGTCTGCCCTCAATTGCATCATCATAGGCGAGCATACCTTTCATCGTGGTATCACCCTGTTGATAGTCGATATCTTTGGTAATAATTTCAGCATGGACTGAACTTGCAATAAGCAAACTGAGAAAAATAGCATAGGCTTTTAATTTCATTTAAATTCCCTCCTTTTTAATATCGAAAAAAAAGCCCCGCTGAAAACAGCAGGACTTTTTTTATTTTAAATTAACTATGTATCACTACTTAAGCCCACTCGGACCAGGCTCCTGCATATACATCTGCTTAAACAGACCGATATCTAGAGAATTAACAATACCATTTCCGTCTATATCGGCATCCAGGTTTGCACTAAACATCGTTTGCTTAAACAAACCTAGATCTAAAGAATTGACGATACCATCACCATTAAGATCTGAATCGCACATATTACCAAAGCCATCAGCATCGGTGTCTCGCTGATCAGCGTTAGTGGTATCCGTACAGTTATCATTTACATACAGGACACCATCACCATCAATATCTGCTGCAACAACTGACACACGACGAATCAATGAAACAGGATAACCGGTTGTATCCATCACGGTGTAAGTCACAGTATATTTACCCACAGTCGAAGTATCGACCGTACTGGTGATCACCATACTCGCAGTCAAATCTCCATCTTCGACATCACTGGCCGTGGCTCCCGGATCAACAAATTCAGAACCTAAATAAACAGTCAGCGAAGAAGCACCATTCATGAAAATATCAGGAGGCGTATTGCCTACAGGTATCTCTGGCAGGGTAGCACCTGCCAAATCGAAATTGATATTAAACCCAGGGAAAGGCCCATCAATCATGCCACTACCCGGAATACCATCACCATCCCAATCGGTAGAAGTGTAGTTAACAATACCTCCTACTGACGTGACATCCCATACGTTAATCACATCAAGATTCGTATTAATACCCCAATCAATTAGCATGTGCACGCCAATCTGCCCTACGCCTACAGTAAAGGTATAGCTACCACCCTGGATAGTATCAATGGTGTAGGTACCGTTCCGATAGGTATTAACATCATGGACTTTCCAGAGAAAACCAAAGAACGGTGTTGGGCTGGCGATTGTGCTACCTGACCCGGGATAAACTATCGAGGCCACTACAGTAGAATCTGAGGTCATTAACCCACCAACAGGATCGTATATTTTCAGGATACCTGATACCACATTAGGATCAAAAACATAAACGGTACGTGTCACAGTAACAGCCGCATTACCATTGGAATCTGTCACGTTATAGGTCACGCTATAGGTACCGGCAACAGCGGTATTCACCGGGTTATTTACCACAATACTGGTTGTCAGATTACCGTCC
>Ga0224501_10001195_pt1 | contig 20087 bp, 28 predicted proteins | sample SF_Oct11_sed_USG_4_FD_169105 | JGI IMG/M metagenome (GOLD analysis project Ga0224501, IMG submission 169105) | Sediment microbial communities from San Francisco Bay, California, United States - SF_Oct11_sed_USGS_8_1 | ecosystem: Environmental > Aquatic > Marine > Sediment | place: USA...
GCAGGCCACCATTCAAATGGGATGAGGACATCGAAGACGAAATCCTCACGCGCATCGTCATGGGGGAGGCTGTCCTGACCATTTGCGGCCCGGATCGCAATGCCTTCTTGCCTAGCGAGACGACCTTCTATTCAAGGGTAGCTGACGACAAGGACTTTGCGGAGAAGTACGCGCGAGCCAAGGAGGCTCTGGCGCATCGCTACGTTGAGGAAATCAGGTCGATCGCGATGGCGGCAACACCCGAGAAGGTTGGCGTTGCGAGGTTGCAAACCGATGTGCTCAAATGGACTGCCGCTCGGCTGGCCCGGCGGCACTACGGGGACAAGGTGGCTGTTGGGGGCGATGAAGACATGCCACCGATAAAGACAGAGGACGCAAGTGCAAGGATGCTCATCGAAAGCCGCCTCGCTGGCCTCGCTGCCCGAGGATCAGCGGAAGGCGATACTGGCGGAGCTGACGAGTGAGCAACTTCGGGACCTGGCTCATGACTGGTTGTTCTGGGCTCGTCCGGAACAGCTAGAGCCCGAGGGGGATTGGGCGGCATGGGCCATTCTGGCAGGCCGGGGGTTCGGCAAGACTGAAGCTGGAGCCCAATGGGTTCGGAAGCGGGAAGCGGCGGGGGCGCGAAGCATCGCGCTTGTGGCGGAGACATACAAAGACCTTGTCGAGGTCATGGTGCCGAGGTTGCTGGCGATATACCCGCCAGATGAAGCGCCCGAAGCCAGATATCGACCTGTAAGGGTGAACTGGCCAAGCGGGGCCGTCGCATATGGGTACGTGGGCAACGAGCCAAGCCAGTTGCGGGGGCCGGAGTTCGACACCGCGTGGGTCGATGAATTTGCGAAGTACCGATACGCCCGCGAGTTGTGGGATATGCTGCAATTCACCATGCGCTCAGGCACGGACCCGAGGACGCTGATAACGACGACGCCGCGGCCGATCCCGGTGTTGAAGGAAATCCTGGCGGACCGGGAAACTGTGGTCACTCGGGGCAGCACGTTCGATAACGCCGCCAACCTGGACCCCGGGTTTTTGCAGAGGGTTCGGAGCCGGTACGAGGGAACCCGCCTTGGGCGGCAGGAACTATTCGCTGAAATACTGGACGATGTGCCCGGCGCGCTGTGGACGTATGAGATGATCAGCCATGGCGACACGCCGGAACTAACCCGGATCGTGGTGGCCGTTGACCCGTCTGGAGCTGGCGGAAGCGAAGACAGCGCGGATGAAATCGGCATAGTCGTCGCGGGTAAGGGTGTTGATGGCAGGGCATACGTTATCGAGGACGCCACCTGTGTCATGTCGCCAGCCGGGTGGGGGCGTCGGGCGGTGGAGAGATACCACGACCACAAGGCTGACCTGATCGTTGCCGAGCGCAACTTTGGCGGGGCTATGGTTGAGTCGGTAATCCGGGTGGCAGACAGGAATGCAAACGTGCAGCTGGTGACAGCGTCGCGCGGCAAGGCGGTGAGGGCTGCGCCCATTGCCGCTCTCTACGAGCAAGGGAAAGTCACACATGCCCCGGGGCTATCGAAACTGGAAGACCAGATGTTGCAGATGACCACGACAGGCTACATGGGTGAGGGCAGCCCGGACCGAGTGGACGCCCTTGTATGGGCGCTGACGGAGTTGATGCTTGGGCGGGCGCCTTCAATGGGCATGTTGGTCAAGAAGTCTAACAGGGGATCGGCGTGACCGTGCAGCTTAACAACCGGCAAGTGGCCGCCGCGCGCCGCATCATGGCCGTCAATGCCTATGGCAGCGTCGGTTCGGTTGCGAGCCTGTTGCAGCAATCTCAGAACTTCAAGCACAACATCGGCTACGACTTCGGATATCCGCTGACGGCGGAACTGTCTTTCACCTACTTCTATGACCTGTATAAGCGCCATGGCCTGGCGCACGGCCTTGTCACAAAGACGGCTGGCAAGACGTGGCAGGACCATCCGAGGCTTCTCGAAGAGGAGGCCCGAGCTGGCGATGAGACGGGAATCGAAGCCGCCATCCGCCAACACTTCGATGATATCCGCTTTTGGCAGCAGCTGCAGGAAGCAGACACGCGGTCAATGGTCGGCAAGTATGCTGGCGTCATCTTCCAGCTTGGCGACGGGGCCGCATATGACCAGCCGGTCAAGTCGGTTCGTGGGGGCATCAAGGGCCTCATATCCGTTCTGCCCGCATGGGAAGGCCAGTTTGAGCCCAGCCAATGGGTGAATGATCCGACCAGCCCGAACTACGGCAAGCCGAGTCTGTTTCGCTTCAACGAGAGCGCTGTTGATCCGGAGAATGGCAAGGTCAGGTCGTTCATGGTTCACCCTGACAGGTGCATTGTGTGGAGCCGCGACGGGACGACATTCGGAGATAGCAAGTACGAGCCGATATACAATGCGCTGGCGGACTGGGAGAAGATCAGGGGCGCAGGCGGGGAAGGCTTCTGGAAGAACTCCAAGGGCCAGCCTGTTCTGACGGCCGCCCCGGATGTGGACTTCACCCAGCTTGCCACCATGTTGGGGACCACGCTGGACGGATTGGCGGATGCGCTGGACGAGGTAATGGGCAAGTGGTCCAAGGGCTTTGACGATAGCCTTGTGTTGCAGGGCATGGACGTAAAGACCCTGCCCGTTGCGCTGCCTGGCAACCCTGAACAGTATATGCAGGGGCCGCTGCAAGAGATCAGCGCCGCTTGGCCGATGCCCCAGAAGGTGCTTTCCGGGATGCAGACAGGCGAGCGAGCCAGCACGGAAGACGCCCGGGAATGGGCGCAAACATGCATGAGCCGAAGAACCAACATGGTGATCCCCAACATCATGGATATGGTGCGCAGGTTCGAGCGCTGGGGTATGTTGCCAGAGCGTGACTGGTATGTGGAATGGCCCGATCTGACGGCCCCGACGCTGGATGAAAAGCTGAGCATCGGGGAGAAGATGGCCAAAATCAACCAGGCCATGTTCGCGCAAGGTGAGGTTGTGTTTACGGAAGACGAAATCCGCGAGGTTGCGGGTTACGATCCGGCAACGCAGGAACAGCTTTCCGAGCCGATGGACGCGGAAGATGAGGGTGCCGCGGTTGTTTGACGCCTTCATCGCAAAGCAGCCTGCCGTGCCGTCTTCGCAAACGAACCCTGTTGGCCAGACGCAAAGGATCAAGCGAACACGCTCCCTGATTGCCGCCGATATCCGAAGGGCGCGCGATATGGTTCTCGGGCATGTGGAGGGGTGGCAGTACACCATTGCCAACGAGATGCGAGCCAACGCCTTCTACGACTTCTTTGTGGACACTGCGCAACTGGAGGCCATCGTGGATGCCATCCAGCGGGCGCTAGCGGGCGGCGCTGGTGCTGATGGGGTGCGGCAGGCAGCGGCGGGCGCATACCGAGAGGGGACCGCAAGGGCCGTTGATAACCTTGCTGGCCTGAGTAGTGACTACCCAAGGAAGGCCGTGCAAAGGCTTGCTGACGGTGACGTACTGCGCCGGGCTACCATGGCAGGGGCTCGCGCGTTTGAGCAAATGTCAGGGTTTGCAGCACAGGTCGCCAAGGACTTGTCGAGGGTTCTGTTCGACGCTGTCCAGAGCGGGGAGAACCCGAGGCAGACGGCAAGGATCATTCGGGACCGGTTCAAGATCAGCCTGGCGCGGGCGCTCATGATCGCGCGAACGGAAATCACCATGGCGCACAGGCGCGGGCGCTGGGATGAGGCGAGAGACGCAGAGGAGCGTTTCGGTATCAGAACCATGTTGCTGCACAACAGCGCCCTTATCGCCGGGCGCACACGAAGAACACACGCCGCGCGCCATGGTGGGCTGTTCACGAGAGAAGAAGAGGCAGCATGGTATTCCACCGATGGAAACGCAATCAACTGTCTGTGTAGTCAGACCGAAGTGACGGTGGACAAGAACGGGAAGCCGTTGTTTGGAGAGAAGCTCATAGCCCGCATGGCGGAACGCAGAACGCAGTTCATTGCCGCTGGAGTTGAACCGGGGAGTACGTAATGCCGATGGACAGTGGAAACAGGAAAGACGAAGCAATGAAGATTCCGGCCTTGAACTTCGCGGCTGGCGAGCGCATCCGCGCAAATGTTCGGTGTAACGTCCAGTCCGACAATGTGCGCCGCGAAAAGCGCGATGGCCGTGACGTGATCATTGTTCCGAGCTACACGCTCCCTGACAACATCGTCATGAACGGCATTCTCTATCCGGAGGGTGAGATCGCCAAGGGCTACAAGACGCTGGAAGGTACGCCCGCCCCCTTTGGCCACCCGACCGTGAACAGCATGTTCGTTTCGGCCAAGTCGCCACTCGGGCTGAATATCGGCTACTTCGGCGCATGGAACGCCAATGTGACGCGCGTCAATGGCCGGGTATTTATCGAGAAGGTGATTGACGTTGAGCGCGCCGCCGAAAGCGCGATGGGCCGCCGGGTTCTTGCCGCTATCGAGGCGAAGACGGCCATCCACACGTCAACGGGCCTTCTCATGAACATCCGCAAGTGCGAGGTTTCTAATCTTGCTGATTGGGAAGGCTATGACATGGAGTTTGACCACGACGCGATCCTTCTGGACGAGGAGGGCGCGGCAACCCCGGAACAGGGCGTCGGGATGCTGGTCAATGATAGTCGGGTGAGGGTGGTGAACAGCGATATTGCCGAACGCATGGATGATCAGGTCGATGCGATCGGTATGGAACTGCTTGCGGCAATGAACCGCAGGGAGGCTGCGTCAAGATGGGCGCAGATCAAAGACGCGATCGCGGAGGCCTTTGGCCTCGGTCGCGGTGTGGAAACCGTTCCGGATTCAAAGGAGGCTATGAACATGGCTGATGGGAACGATACCGGCGGCGGCCTTGAGAAACTGGCCTCTCGCATGGACAAGATCGAAGAGCGGATGACCGCGATGGATGAAGCGATCTCCAACATGGGCAAGAAGACCGACGCCCATGAAGATGTCGTGAATGCCATCAAGGCAGACCGCGAAGCCGATAGGGCCGCACTGGTCAACAAGGCTGTGGAGGCGAAAATCCTCTCGGAAGACGACGCCAAGGCTACCCCCATGGCGGCGCTCAAGGCGCTTGTGAACGCTCACGAGGCCAAGTCGGACCCGGAGCCAATTCCCGCGCCGGGTATCGCTGGCGGGTTCAACGCCAACCGCGACAATGTTGCCCTGTTCTCGCCTCTTGGCGTGACGAAAAAGGAGGCATGATCAATGACCACCGCGAATGTCGTTTTCTCGGGCCCGGCGGACAAGGTTCGCCCGATTACCCGGGACGCCCCGATCAAGACGGGCGAAACCATCCTCCCCGGCCACCTCGTCGCGCTTGACAGCAACGGCGAATGGGTTGGGGTAACCACGCAGGGCGGGGCCATCGGCTTCTGCATCGCTGACATGAACGTCATCGAGCAGAAATCGGCAACCGAGGCCCTGACTGCTGGCGACAACGCCAAGGCCTTCGTGCCGGAAGTGGGCTGCACCTACAATCTGGTCCTTGCCACATCCCAGACCATCGTGAAGGGTGACGCGATCACCTCTTCAGCGACGGCGGGGCTGGTTGAAAAGGCCACCACCACTGGCGCGACCGTCGATGAAGTCCTCTTCATCGCGGAAGAAGCCGTAACCACCACCGGTGCCACCGCCCGCATTCGTGTTCGTCACGTTGCTTCGGGCGTTGCCGCAACCGCGTAAGGAGGCATTCACAATGCTTTACTTCGATCCCGCCTTCGCCACGAACACCCGTTCTGGCGAGGCTCACCGCGAGCAAGCGGCGCACGTTGCGAGCAGACGCGCTCACTTTGCCTCGCACAATGCGCAGTTCCTGGGCGCAAACGGGCTGTTCCGGGCGGCCAACGCTTCCGCGATCATCCCGCAAGATGTGTACCGCGAGTTCGAGTCTCAAACCAAGGAACTCATGCGTGCGCCAAACCTTACCCTTCTGGGCGACCTTATGCCTCTGGCAAAGGGCCTTCCTGTGGGCAAGGTGGAACACGTCTATCGCAAGGCTTCGGACAGCGGCGTTGTCGTGACCGACCTTGAGGGTTCTTCGCCGGTCGAACTCGACAAAGCCGACTACATCTATGATTCGACCATCAAGGTTGTCCACCGAGCGGGCTTCGGTCGTTCGTGGATGGAAATGGAAGGTCAGCGTTCGGAAGGCTTTGACGGGCTGGTCGATGACCAGGCCAACTCTGTGCGGAAGATGCAGGAAATGATCGCGTCGCACATCTACAACGGCGCGGACGTGACGTTCAAGGGCACGGCGGCGGTTGGCATCAAGAACTCAAGCCGGGTTGCCTCGGTGGACCTTGACGCTTCCGGCCTTAACATCGACTTCACGTCCAGCGCTGCCACGGCGGCGAATATCCGCTCCGCGTGGATTTCGCTGGTGGACACGCTCAAGATCACCAACAACGTCGGGCAGAACATTACGTTCTACGTGTCGCGGGAGATCATGAGCAACTTCCAGCGCTATTTCAGCACTTCCGACGTGGGCTTCGGCACGATCCTTCAATCCCTGCTGAACCTGAACGCTGTGGCAGCGATCAAGGAGGACGCGCAACTTTCCGGTAACGAGGTGATCGGCCTCGTTCTGGACGCGCAGTTCATCCGGCCCTTGGTCGGCATGGCTGTAACCACTGTCCCGCTGACCAGGTCGAACCCGTTCGACAATTACAACTTCATCACCTGGGCCAACGTGGGCCTTGAGATCAAGACGGACTACAGCGGCCGCACTGGCGTGCTGTACGCCCGCGAGATCGCGTGATAGAATTGGCTGGGGCGGGTTTCTCGCCCCAGCCGTCACATGACACCGGAGAAACATCAATGCTCGTAAAATGTATCAGCGACAATTTCGCGCACGTCCACTGGTTCAAGGACGCTCAAGGCACGTGGCGCGGGCGCAAGATCGTGAAGGGCGATACCTTCAACGTGATTGGCATTCCGCCCCATTGGGCCAGGTTTGTCATTCCTGTGAAGGGCGAACGTGTTGCGGTCACCAACCCGGCGGAGAGCCCCGAAATGGAGGCACTCAAGGCCCGCTACAAGGAGGTCACCGGCCGCGCGCCGCGCTACACGTGGGATGCGGATACGATCCGCGCCAAACTGGATGAGAAAACGGGCGACAGTGAAGGGGAGTGAGCCCGCACCGATTGACCGTATGAGGATGGCATGAGCTACGCAATCACGACAGCGGACGTTCTGGACGGGTTCACTACAGGCGCCAGCACGGCTGACCTTGACGCATATATCGCCGTTGCCGACCAGGCCGATACGTGCCTGACTGCAAACGGCGTGTCTGTGGCCATTGGCAAGCAGCTCAAGGTACTTGGCGTCCGTCATCTGGCGGCGAACGCCAATGACAGGGGGGCGGTCACACAGGAGCGGGCCGTCTCAGGCGCATCCCGCAGCTACTCGGAACGCCTTGGGGGCGAAACAGGATACCTGCAAACCTTACGCACCATCGACCAGTACGGGTGTGTCATGGCAGCGATCAACAATAATGCCCGGGTCCAGTTGCGTTCGGTCGGCAGACGGGCAAGCTGATGGGTACGTTTTCCGACTGGTCCTACACGGCGAAGTGCACGGTCTGGGAACCGACGCTGGACGAGTACGACCAGCCGTCCAGCTATACCAGAACAGTGCATGACTGCTCATTCAAGGCGGGGGGCGACCTGGCGGCGAACGATGTTGGAGAACGGTTCATGCCGAAGACAACGATCTATCTCGCGGCTACAGACGCCAACGCGCCAAAGGTCGGCAGTTACGTGGTGACCGGGGAAAGTCTCGCCTCGGCACCCACTGTTGATGCGGAAATAATCCGGGCGGCCATGAAGCACGACTCAAGCTTGTTCGATGAGGGAACGCCAGACAGGGTGTTGGTGACGGGATGAGCATCACAGTCAGCGTTGGCGGGCTCACCGCGGCTCAGGATGCGCTGGAAAAGGCCATGAAGGACGTACAGGTTGAAAGCGAGGAAATGCTTGCGGTCATGCTTCAGGCCATCGCGGCAAATACTATGCCATATGTGCCTGTCGATACCGCCGCGCTGATCAACAGCGAGCGGCGGTGGACGCAAATGACCAAAGCCGGGCCTGTAGGCCATATCGAGTACGGCGGGCAGGGCACGGGTGCGCGCGGAACTCCGGTACAGGAATATGCGGTGTATGTCCACGAGGGGCCGCAAAAGAACTGGCAGAAGCCCGGCGCGAGCAACTTGTTTCTCGCCAAGGGGGTGGAGGACTTCATCCGCGACGACCTGTCACGGATCATCACGGCGTATAGCCAATGAGCAGGGTTCTTCTGGAACGCGTCCGGCAACACATAGTCACCACTGGTGGGCTTCTTGGTGCCTATACGGTGAGATACTACCGGTGGTCTGACAAGGACCTGTCGGGCGCGGCAAGCGTTGCCCTGTTCCGCATGTCGGGCACGGGCGGCGGGGCCAACCATGAAGTACAGAAACCAGACGTATCGCTCTTTCTTCTGGCATCGCCATCTCTGGTGAAGCAAGCCGACGACGACATGTTGTCGGTACTGCAATACCTGCGGTCGGACTATGCGGGGACGAGTGTCTTCGCATATCATCCGTTGCAGGGCTACACCGGCCCGGCCTATCTTGAGAATGGCCGGGCCATGTTTGAAATGGTCATACGCTGCGGCGTTGAAGACCACTAAAGGAGGCTGACCAATGGCGGCAGCAGCAGGGCGGGCAATCCGCATTGCCTTTGATGCGGACGGGGCTGGGGCTGGCGCGGCGATTGCCATCGTCGGGTCCACCAAAGACAATTTCGAGATCACCAAGGAAGGCATCAACGTCACCGACAAGGACGATGCTGGTGTGCAGACGTTCATCGATGATGTGGTCGGGACATGGGCAATGAGCGGGGGTGTCGATGGCTTCTTGAAGGACACAACGATCCTCGCCCTTATGAACGACACGAGCCAGTTCACTCACACGATGGAAGTGGCGGTTGCCGGGCTTGGTACGTACCGTGGCTTGTTCGCCATCACCAACTTCAAGGTTGATGGCCCTGAAGGGGCGGAAGCTGCAACTTTCTCGTTCCAGATTACTTCGTCTGGCACAATCACGTTCACCTGAGGGGGTAAAGCATGAGCGTTTCGCGCGAGATGACAATGGAGTATGCCGGGGAGACGTACCGTTTCGACTTCTCCAACAAACTCCTTCGTCGCATTGATGCAGGATTGGCCCCGCAGACGTTTTTCGGCGTTCTCGGTGTCATTGATGGAAGGGAGGCCCCACTTCCGGCGCTCGCCTTCATTATCTCCGAGATGCTCAAGGAGGGCGGTGGCGAGTTTACGGAAGACGATGTGATCGAAGAGCTATACGATGACATCCGAACCAACAAGGGCAACGGTATCCGCCCGCTTGTTGAGGCGATTGTCGCGTGCGTCTCCATGCCGGGGCAAGCCCGGGGAAACTCCCCGGCCCCGGCTCAGGGGCCAAAGAAGGCAAAGGCCAAGGCCAAGAGGGCCACACCCAGGCCATAGACTGGAACAGCATGTATCTTGCCGCCCGGGCGTGGGGGGTGCAGCCCAGCGAGTTCTGGTCCATGAGCTTTGGCGAATGGCTGCTGGAAGCGCATCACCAATGGCTTGAGTCCGAAGATGGCAGGCTCTGGCAGAAAAAGCAGGTTTGGATGGAAGATGCGGACCTGACCCGGGAAGAGTGGAGAGCCAAATATGGCCTTGCCTAAAATCAGTCTGGATATTGACGCGGATGTTGGCGGGGCCCTTGATGGCATTGAGAGGGTGCAGGGCAAACTTGATGGGTTGGCCAGAGAAGGGACCCGGACCGGGGCGGCGATGGGGAAGTCCAGCGCCTTTGGGCGTGGCATCCAGAATGCCTCATACCAGCTTGGCGACTTCGCCACGCAGGTTGGGGCTGGTACAAACGCCAGCATCGCCCTGGGACAGCAGCTTCCGCAGTTGCTTGGCGGATTCGGCATTCTCGGGGCCGTTCTTGGCGCGGTCGTTGCGATTGGTGTTCCGCTTGCCCGAACGCTAAAGACCATGAGCGACAACGGCACCGAGCTTAGCGGTGTTCTGGGTACGATGCAGCCGCTCGCGGAAAGCATGGCGCGGGCGTTTGGGTCCATGCGAGACGCCGGTATCCAGATGGCAGAATCCATCATAAACAACATGGATCGGATCATCTCCATTGCCCTTGTTGCTGCTTCTGTGTTCGGCGTTCGAATGGTGGCTGGTTTTGTGGCTGCCCGTGTGGCGACGTTTTCGCTTGCCGCCAGCATGACTTTTCTTCGAGGTGCATTGATCCGCACAGGGATAGGCGCCCTTGTCGTCGGGGCGGGGGAACTCGTCTATCAGTTCAGCAGGCTGGTGCAGGCCGCGGGCGGTTTCGGGGCGGCACTCGTGGTCCTGAAGGACATCGCGATGGAGACCTTTGAGCGCATCGGAGCATACATCACGATCCTTTCGACGAACTTCCAACTTCTCATCAACGACATGCAATATGCGTGGGTCATCGGCCTCGGAAACATGAAGACGAAGTTTGGCGAATTCATGGACGGCATCGCGGCGATCGCCCCAGAGTTCATGAACTTTGAAGGCGGAAACGCTGAGGAAGCGGCGAAGGCGCAGGTTGACGCCATGGCTGCGCTCAATGATTCGTTGTTTGACATTCTCGCGGAGCAGAGTGCCGCCAGTGATCTTCTGGCTCAGCCGTTGGAGAGCATCCAGACGCTGAAGGACCTGCTGGCGTCCATCAAGGAAGAGGGGCTGGACCTGCCAAGCCTGTTGTCTGGCGATAGCGGCGGCGGAGAGGGCGGCGGCGGCGGCGGGGAGGGCGGAGACAAGAAGTCCGCATGGGAACGCGCCATTGAGGCCATTGAAAAGGTCAGGCAGGCATACGAGGGCCTCAGGTCTGCTCAAAGGTCTGTCTGGACTGAGGCCGCGAACCTGATCCAGATGTTTGCCGGGAAATCCAAGGTGGCAGCGCTTGCCGCTCTTGCGATCCAGAAGGGGCTTTCCATCGCTCAAATCTTTGCCAACTCGGCTGCGGCACAACTTCGTGCTCTGGCTGAACTGGGTGTGGTAGCAGGCACGCCTGTGGCGGCCAAGATTGCGGCGTATGGCAAGATACAGGCAGCACTTGTGGCGGCGCAGGGCCTCGCGCAGGCCGGGGGGATCGGCGGCGGCAGTGGCCCAAACCTTGGTGGCGGTGGCGGCGGCGGCGGCGGGTCAATCGAGACCCAAGACAGTGCGCGATCAATGCAGATGCGGTCGTTGACAATCATTGGCGATCGGTTCAATCGCGCCCAAGCCATCCAGATTGCCGAGTTCATGAACGAAGGCACTGACGATGGCCTTGTGGTCAGGGGGCGCTAGATGACTGTCGAGTTTCAGAGCGGGTATGCCCTCCCCGGCGGCGATCAGCCGCTAAAGCACGCGCGCATTCTGCACAATGGCAATAGGCATCGCGTCAAGACGGTTACCGCCAGCGATGAAGTGACGGGCTATCCGGGCAGCGCAGCCAACGCCGGTGACACGGTAGACAGGTGGAGGCCGTTCACGAATGATATCACTGAGCCGGATGATTTCTCCCTGTGGACGACCATCCTTAATGTGACGGTCGGATCTGACGGGCAAACCATAACCGAAACAACAGCCACAGACGAGCACAGGGTTCTAATATCGCACACATTCACGGCTGTAGAAACCGTTGTTGCATTCAAGGTTAGGCGGCAAACGGTCCCGGAAATCAGAATATCGGCGTTTGACGGCGTTACCCACGGGTGTTTCTTCGATCTCCGGGATGGGACTGTCGGAACGGCGGTCAGTTGCACGGGACAGATTGTCGACCTCGGCAATGATGAGTTCCTCTGCTCGATCTATTTCACCGCCCTCGCCGGGGCCGGGAATGTCCAGTTACGGCTTGCTAATGGCTCCGAGCTGGTCAGCTACACCGGCAGCACGGCGAACACGATCCTGGTCTTGCGGGCATCCGTGAACGACAGTATCGCCACGCTCAGATATGACCTGTTCGAGGCGCAATCCGGTGATGTGATCTGCCTTGCAGGGCACAACTTCGGCTCAACCGGAACGCTGGTGACGCTGCAACACGACAGTAACGAGGACGACACGTGGACTGACATTTCGTCATTCACGCCAAGCAATGACAGCCCGATCATGAGCATACTTGTTCCGGTGACCTCCCCCCGATGGAGGCTGCAAGTAAGCCGGGGCGTGTTGCCCGAGGTGGCCGTGTTCCGGCCCGGGCTGGCGTTGCAGATGCAGCGGTCGTTCTACGCCGGATTCAACCCCGCCCCGATGGCCCGGGCAACCCAGGTCACGGGCAATATCAGCGGCAGCGGGGAGTTGCTTGGGCGGTCCAGAAAGAGGACGATCCTTCAGGCCTCCTACAAATGGGAGAACATCACCTATGCCTGGGTCAGGGCGAACCTTGACGGACGCGACGGGCTTATCCAGGCGGCGGAAGTTGAGCCCTTGTTCGTCGCGTGGAGGCCGGGGGAAACCGATGACGTTGATTATCTCATGAGAGCGTCCGTAACGCCGCCGCAGGCGCAAGGCACCAAGGATCTTTGGACATTCTCCATGGCGGGGGAGGTTTACGCCTATGAGTGAAGCCGACCTTGACCGCGAGCCTATCGAGCTTCTGCAAATCCTCACGCCGAAGTGCGCCAACACCTATGGCCTCGCGCCGTGCACTGCGGCTGCGGGCGTCGGGTCGGAATGCTTCAACTGTCGAAACACATGTCAGGACGTTGAGAACTACCGCGACACGCCTGACCGACACTTGGCGCCTGATCTGCTCTTGACCAACGGGGGGGCTATCGCAAGCGGAGACATCACCCGAACCTCCGATCTGTTCGCCTCGTTTGAGGTGCGGTTTGGGTCCGCCCCGGATGGCATCATATGGGAACAGGGCGGCAGCGCTGATTTCGCGGCCTATCTCGGGGTCACGAGCGGAAACCTTGTCTTCCGCGCCGGGGACGGGACTGTCACCAGCGGAGTGAACGCCGGGAAGGTGTCTGTAGACGCAATGCAGTTTTCCGGCAAAAGCATGACGCTGTATGTCGGGATAGATTTCGTGGCCAGTGGCGCCAGCACTGTCAGCCTATGGGTGTTTGACCCGGTAGAACTGACCTTGACGCTGTTGGGCACTGACGGGTTCACGGCGAGTACCGCATGGGCCGGAACGGATGCGGGTGCGATCGGGCAGCTTGGCGGCAGTAACGTCGCCACCGGGGAGAGCGTGGCGAGTTGGGGGGATGGAACCATCATCGCGCGGCTCTATGACGCCACCTCGGCTCCCTCTGACATGAGCGACAACTTTCGCAAGGAGCTATGGCTTGGGCGTGGGGTGAAGGGCGAGCCGACCGAGGACAAGTATATTCTCCCCTGCCTCGGCGATGTCGGAACGATAAGCAGCCGGATCAACCTCAATGCCGCTGACGACAATTACGAGCCGCTTGGACGCCGGGCCACTCTCGACTTCACCGCGGCGGACTTCACGCATAGCGATATTGGCCAAGACCCATATTTCGCCACCCGGCTTTACGATCCGAGGGAGCGCAGCACCTTCTGGCGCAAATGGCTGATCAGGGAAAAGTATGGTCGGGTCGGGGCTCTGGTTCGGCGGTGGACAGGATACCGGGGGCAAAGGCTGGCGGAGTATCGGTCGCAAGCATTCATTCTGGACAAGGTGGGCTATACCGAAGACGGGGTTTCCGGCCATTGCCGTGACATCCTGAGCAAGACAGAATTCCGCCGGGCACAGATTCCGGAGCCAAGCCCGGGCGTTCTGGGGCTGGACGTTCTTGCGGCCGACACGAGCTTTATCCTGGCGGGAGACGTGACCGAAGAATACCCGGCGGCGGGAACGCTCCGGATCAATGACGAGATCATGACCTATACGGGGCGAAGCGCGGCGGGCGCGCCTGTCATGACCACGTTTACCGGCGTTACGCGGGGAACGGACGGCAGCGCGGCGGACGACCACGATGCTGGCGATCTGGTCCAGCTTTGCCGCAGATACACGAACGACACGATTACGAACGCCCTGATTGAGTGGCTGGTGGACGATTCTGAAATCCCGGCACAGTATATCGACCTTGTGGGCATTGCCGAAGAAGACGCAGCCTATCTGGATGCGTATACTCTGACCGGGCTACTGACGGAACCAAATGGCGCCGGGAAGCTGATAGGCCGCCTGAATGAAGAATGTTCGTTCTACATGTGGTGGGATGAGCGCGCGCAAAAGATACGGATGCAGGCTATCCGCGCGGTGGATGACAACGATGTCATTGCCGACTGGTCGAACGAGGGCAACATCATCGGGGATACGCTGAAGCTAACCGAATACCCGAAGCAGCGCCTGAATGTGATCACGTTCCGCTACAACCCGCGCGACTTCGCTGGGGACATGGAAAAGTCAGCCAACTTCAAGAACGGCCTCAAGCTGATCAACGGCACGACCAGCTTGCCAGAACAATATGGCAACCTTGTCCAGACCCGAGATATCTATTCGATATTCCTGACGACAGAAGCGCAAGCGAACCAGACAAGCAGCCGATTGGCGATCCGGTATGCGGACGTGCCTCAGTTCGCAGAGTTCTATGTAGACGCCAAGGACCGGGCGGTCTGGGTTGGAGATATCGTGAAGCTGGATCACCCGATGTTGGTATCCCCTCAGGGGGTGCAGAGAATGCGCAGGTGGCTGGTTGTCGAGGCAGAGGAAGTCGACCCGGGCCACATCTTGCGCTATGTCTGCGCTGACATCACGCTGGATGGAACGATATACAAGATCACCGAGAATGGAATCGGGGATTACACGCCAGAGTTGTTCGATTTGGATAACGCATTCATTACGGACAATGCTGGACTAAACCCGGACGGCACAAGGGGGGCTACGATTAGCTGATGGCATTTGCTTGGACAAGTATCACGAATGCGCAAGTTGCCGCAGGGGCAAGCCTGACTACCGCGTTGATGACAGCGCTCAGGGACAATGTTGAAGGCGCCGCGCAGCGGGCACCCGGCGCACCGAAAATATTCGGCGTGCCGTATGACTACCAAGAGTTCACGGCCAGCGGCACATGGACAAAGCCCAGCAACGCGGAAAGCGGCGATAAGGTTGCAGTTCAGGTTGTTGCTGGCGGGGGCGCCGGGGGTAGGGCCGCCACCGGCGTGGGGGGGGGCAGGGGCGGCTCTGGCATACTCCTCAAAATCAATGACATTGACGACCTTGCCTCGTCGGTCTCTGTGACTGTTGGCGCTGGCGGCGTTCCAACTGCGACCACCGGTGGGAATGGGGGAAGCAGTGCTTTTGGTGCAACCACTGATCGTAATTACCTCTTTCTGGGCGGTGGCTCTGGGGGTTTCACTACTTCAGGTGCTACAACGGCCACTGCCTCAACATACGGAAATACGGCATGGGGTGAAGCATCGCTTCAGGACGCGCTTGTTGGTGGGGGAAATGGGGGAGATGTCGGCTCGGTCGGAACGGGTGGCGGCGGTTCCGAATACGGCGGCGGTGGCGGCGGCGGTCCCGGGAACACCAATGGTACTACTGGCGGAACTGGCGGACTGTCTGTCCGTGCCGGTGTGGGCGGCTATGGCACGTCGAACAACACAACGACAGGATGGGAGGACGGCGCGTTCCCCGGCGGCGGCGGCGGCGGCGTAGACAGTACCTCGGGCGTTGCTCTTGGCGGCGCTGGCGGCGATGGTGTCGTTAGGGTATGGTGTTACAGGGAGGAGGCGTGATGGACCAGCCGGAAATCAAGCGGGGCGTGCTGGTGGACCCGCAAGGGTTCTTCCTCGGAGCATTCCAGTGGGAAGCAGGAACGCCCGCGCCGAAGTTCAACACCAAGGCAATGCGCAACGACCCGGCCAAGAGGCTGCACCTTCTGACAGAGGACGCCGCACTGAATGTTCCAAGCGCCAAGGCCCGATGGGATTTCAACGCCAAGGCATGGGTTCTGCCGGAAACCAGGTTCTTTATTGTCGAGGAAAGCACAGGCCGGCTTTGCGGGGGCGTGACGGAATGGCCGGAAAGACTGCGCGGCCTGCCGCCCGGCAAGGTCTATGTCGATACGCCCCCGCCGCCTGAGAGAGCCCGTCGCTCTGTCTGGAATGCGGGCGTGCAAGAGTGGCAAGATCAAATCCGCGTTCTATTGGTGACCCCGGAAGGCGTGGTGGATAACATCGTTCTCGAAAGCCCACTTGCATCCGCACACAAGATAGCGGTGCCGAAGGGGTGGAAACGCTTTGACGACAAGCCCGGCACCCGTTCGCCATGGCCAAAGACATGGGATGGATTGCCTGTCGGCATCGGGTGCCGAATGAACGCTCAAGGCGCATGGGAGCAACCGGGAAGACCCCAACCGCCGGATGCGCCCGCATGATCGACGCCATCCGCCGCGTTATCGCCGAACTGAAGAAGCCCGGCTATGGCGGCAGCCCATACATCCGCGGCATCATCGGCATTGCCCATTCTGTTGTCGGGGCGGCCATGGCTGAATTCTTCGGGGTGTATGGAACTGGCGCGGCCTTGGGCATCGGGGCGGGCTACTGGTACCTGAAAGAGCGTGGCGACCTTCGGCGCGGTGGCGCATGGAAGGACGGTATCGAGGACGCGATATTCGTAGCCATTGGCGCATGGTATGGTACCCCATGGTGGCCGATTGCAATATTGGCGGTGGGCTTCGCCGTCATGGTCAGGGCGGAAGCACGGCGATGAGCCGCGCCCCCTACGCATCAATCGGGCTTCGCAGGCACGGGAACGCGCAGGAGACGGTGTCGTGGGCTTTCTTCGCCACGTCCATGATATTCTGGATCGTGGCCGTGACCCGCGACGAGCCGATCATGCCGATTGCAAACTATGGTGATGCGGTTGTCCAGTATCCCGCAGAGTGGTGGGCCGGGTCGATCATGTTGGCGACCTCGGCTCACCTTCTCGGGATCATCATCAACGGCAGATGGCGCTGGTCGCCTGCGCTGCGCTTCTGCGGGTCGCTATGGCAAGTCGGCACGCTGTTTGCCTTTGTCTTCGGGGCCATGACTGCGGAATACGACTTCTTCGCCATTCCATGCGGCGTATTCGCGGTGGTGTATGTGTGGTTTCTCGGCTGGAATACGGTCGACTTGGCGAGAGTCGTTCGCGATGGAGCCTGGTGACGTTGCACTCGTCGGGCTGATCCTTGACGCCGTTAGAGAGGGTGCCATCCCGGGCTTGGCCGCTGCCATCCTTGGCGGGGCTCTGATCTGGCGCGAGCGCGAAAAGCAACGGGACCGCGAAAAGCAAAGCGACCAAAAGCCGGACCATGTTGCCGAACAGCTAAAAGAGCTGCATACTCGCATCACCCAGAGGCGCGACGAAATAGCCGCCCTGCAATCGCGCGTATCGCGGATAGAAGGTCGGCTTGACGCACAAAGTGATAGGAAAGGCAAATGAGCGCAGCCAGCTTCCCCGTGGCGATGAAATACCTTGCCGAATACGAAGGCGGGTACGTGAACGACCCCCACGACCCTGGCGGGGCTACCAATCGAGGTATCACGCAGAAGACCTACGACGCCAGCCGCCGGAGCAAGGGCCTTCCCCTTCGCCATGTCACGATGCTGACCGACGCCGAACACGACGCGATCTATGCTGAGCAGTACTGGGAGCGCGTGCGAGGCGACTTCCTGCCGCCGGGTGTTGATCTGGCGGTGTTTGACTTCGCGGTCAACAGTGGTGTTCGCCGCGCGTCCGAGTATCTGCAACGGATCGTGGGGGCCAAACCCGATGGGTATATCGGCTTCATCACAGCCGAGGCTGTCTGGGCATACACCAATCGTCATGGTGTTGAGCGCCTGATCACCGAATACTGCGCGGCTCGTGAGCGGTTTTTGCGCGGCCTGCCCACTTTTTGGAGGTTCGGCAAGGGCTGGATCAGGCGCGTGGTCGGCAAGACGCCAGGTGCCCAGCCTGGGGCGGATATGGGTGTCCTGGATCTGGCCATTGCCCTGCACCGCGATAGTTCAGGCTTCCTCCCGAGCGGAATACCCCGCCCCGTCGCGCCCAAGGCGGGCAGGGCGACCAAGGACGCAGCACCCCCAAACGGCCTGGCTGGCCTTCTGGGGTCAATTCTGGCAGCATTCAGGAGGAAAGCATGAGCACGCAGCATAAGGCATGGTCTCGGTCCAGGACAATCTGGTTTGGGGTCGGCACCGGGCTTGCCAGCACGGGCAGCGAGTTGATGTTCATGGCTGATCTGCTGCCCGAGGCGTGGCAGATTCCCGTTCGCATCGGGCTGGGTGTCATCACCGCCATTGGCATCGTCATCCTTCGCGTTATCACCGACAGCCCCATAGGCGCGAGATGACGTGGCTTTTCATCTCACTCCGCGGGGTATGGCGCGCCATCACAGGTCCTGTGGGCGCGTTCTTCGCAACCCCGTTCGGCAGGTGGATCGGCAAGGCGCTGCTGATCATCCTGACTGGTGGCGCTGCCCTGCTGATCGCCCGCCGGGATGCGGCCAAGGACGCGCGGGCCGAAGACAAGATGCAAGACCTTCAGGAAGACCTTGAGACCGTAAGGAGGGTTCAGAATGAAACTGCCAGCATTACTGATGCTGATGATGCTCGCCGGGTGCTCTTGGCTCGACAGTCGCGGGACAAATGAGGGGGCGTATCTCGCGCTCCGACCGACTGCCGACGAGCTGGCTGACGCTCTGGCGGAACACGGCGCGCCGGATGAAGTCATGGTGGCGGGCGTAAGGCTGATCTGCGCTGTTGACGCGCTGGGGCCTGATCCGTGCCCGTAGTGATCGAACCAAACAGCAGGTGACGCTATGGAATACCTTCTGACATTCACATTCTGCATCATGGCCAATGGTCAACCTGATTGCGCGACTACCGGGCCGATCGACGGTGGCTATGCGACCGAGGCAGAATGCAACACAGCCGCAATGATCATGAACGAGAAGCTGGCCATTCTGGCATCCACCGCCGGGCACAAGGCATCCATGTCCATGTGGGCGTGTGATCTGCCGGGTGAGCCTGCGTGAGTATTTATTGAGACGCGGGCTCGCGTGTCTTCTTTCCACGTCGCCGCGTCTCAGGCGGTGTGCCTCGGGGCGGCCAAGTCCGCTGTCGCCATTCCTAAAGCCAAATATCCGGCCCATTGGCAGCCTCAATCAGCCAATCCGCATGGCATGGCTCGCCGGGTTTGCACCAGCAGCACAAATCGCGCCCGCGCAATTCGTCCTCGATCAGACGCAGATTGAAGATGCTGATCTCGTAATCCAGCAGCTTCGTTTCATTCACCGGCGGCCCGTTGTGGGTGTATGGGTTCATCATCCTGGCATATAGCCGGACGGCGGTTGCCGCGTCGGGAACGCCGGGATCGCCCACGCGATAGGGGTTTCCCCACCGGGTGCCGCGCGTCACCACAACGGCCCCAGCCGGTTTGCGCCAACCTTTTGCGCGCCGAAGTTGAATGCGTTCAGGCATCGACGATCCTTTCATGTTCTATAGCGGCGGCAAACATGTCCATCTGGTGCGGTCGCTCAGTCTTCACCGGCGGCTTCCATACCCACGGGCCCCGCCGCCTGCGCAGAGGGACAATCCGTTCCGGGGACGTAAGCCCATGTCATTCCATCCCCCACGGCGGGGCCGGAAGCCTGACGGGCGCGAGGGCGGCGGCGGTGGAATTCACGGACGCATAGGGCACCATCACAATATACGTTCCCGGCATGTTTGCCGTTCCCTTTCTTTTTTCCTTGCACGCAAGGCAATCACACAGGTAACCGTCAGCCCTCATGGCGCAGCATCGGCAGATACCACGCGTGTTGGTGCGGCCAAGAGTGTTTTCACAGCCTGGCGATGCGCATGTGCGAATCATCCTACATCCCCCTTCTGGGCTGCCACCAGACGGCCCTCCGCCACGTCAATCGCGATTGTCGGTGCCTGCGGGCCGATCTTGATCGCAGCGTCGAGCGCATCGAGATATGGTTGCCAGTCGAAGCCAGAAGACCCCGCCGCCGCCACCGCCTTCACCGCCTCCGTCTCCGCCGCCGCCGCCTTCGCGCGCCGCGCCTTCACCGTCGCCCACTCCGCCTCCGT
>Ga0224501_10001196_pt1 | contig 20059 bp, 8 predicted proteins | sample SF_Oct11_sed_USG_4_FD_169105 | JGI IMG/M metagenome (GOLD analysis project Ga0224501, IMG submission 169105) | Sediment microbial communities from San Francisco Bay, California, United States - SF_Oct11_sed_USGS_8_1 | ecosystem: Environmental > Aquatic > Marine > Sediment | place: USA...
CTCTGGTTCCATTCCCAGTTTGGCCAAAAACCTTGTCTTTCGCAACACCCTTATCGATCTTGGCTCCTAATAGTAAATAAAGGAGGCTCTCAAATAGAGTTACCTTCTCTATGAGTGCTAGCAAAAAGTCTCCCGATGACATACCCATGGGCAATGCTGAATCAAATACTCGGTAGGCCAATTTCTGCACTACTTCTCTGGCAGTTTGTCCATCATTGAGGTCAGAAGCACTTAGGTACTTCTGCTGTAAAAGCCTGGACTCTTAGATCCCCTGAGATTGGCTGACTGCATGCAATGGAAATTTGTTTAAGATTGATTCCACTAACATTTTTAGAAAAGCTCTATCTGTTGGGGTTGGTATTGGGTTAAGAATAAAAAAAACTGGAGGACCGAAATTACTGAACTCGATCATTGAAGTGTCTGAAGCGTGTATTTCACTGTAGTCAATTAGGACATACAGAACTATATAAGTTAGTATAGCTTCGCTTGTAGCTGGGAAAACTCCAACTGTCGTTTAAGGGATGGTTTTCAAATGAGCATGGTTCCAATACTCCTCAAATGATAAGAGTGGAAAATGATAGAAACCAACTGCCAGTCATTATACTTTCTCCAACCCATTTACATGTAGTGGACCTTCTCCATGAAAGATCAAAGTCATTAGGCGTGGGGAGATATCAAAGAAAGAAGATACCAGTATAGTTACTGATTACTAATTGATAAATGGTGTATGCGATTTGAATGCATAGTGAAGCTACAGGTTTTTGTTTGCATTTACTTCATGGTATGTGAAAAATCGAACCTATATATCTCTCCCTGTCAAGCTTACACCATGGCCAGTCACACTGGCGCTTGGAAAATACTTTGGCGAGTTTAACAGCGCAGTCATCGGAATACCTATTGCGATATGCTTGGTGATCTGGTGCTAGGTTGCCTTCGTGTGCTATTTTTCATGTGCAATAAAACAAGTAGTCATCACCATCACCTATGTATCATAGGTATTCGAATCTCATGCCTATGAAATCGGTTTATTATATACACCTCATGTACAGTATTGGAGTCTTTTTTTACGGGTTTGATGTTTGATTCCATAGCCATAGCACCAATATTATCAATGCTAATGCGTTTATGTCTATGGATAGATGAGGTTTAACCTTAATATTACAAATCTATGGAGTTAACAATAGGTCATTGAGTCGTCTCCACCCAACTGTCTTCTGTGGAGAAGGAAAGCATACGTGCTTCATGCAGGAAGCATTTGTTCCAAGAGGTTGAATTATGAGACAGCGCAGTATAAGATTATGAAGATAACTGATTTTATCAGACTGATAAATCTCCACACAAGAGAAGTTAGTCTATGGGAGATTATAAGCAGGGTTAAATTTTACACTACAGTAGATTGGACTCTAAGGATAATCGACAAGTCAAATGAATAAATAAATGTAATAGTAGAATGTGGTACCTAAATTGATATTTAATTGTAAGCTTTACTGTTTTCTTTTAATCACATTAAGAGTTGAAATGATGGTTCTTCATGCAGAGGCCTTGTGTTTGTCCCATAAGATTTTAATGGATCTTTGTGTGATGTTTATGACTGGACTTTCCTAACGATTATCTTTTGTTATTCCTCACAGTGACACTGGTCTTAATAATTTTAAACTCAGTTTTGTGTTATCTGATTGGAAGACCAAGGTTCTTAATAATATCAATTCCTCAGGAGTCTTGGGAGCCTTTCTTCTATGAGTTGAGTTGATCTTCGTGTTGAATTGATGAGGGATTGAGTTGTTTTGCTATCCCTAATAACCGTTTGATTTCTATAAATTCCTGATGAAACACTTCATATGTGTCATCACTGTCCCTCACTTCCTGTCTAAAAACCCATCAGTAAAACTGACAGTATGTGATAAGAATGGAGCCTCGATTCTTCACTTTGGAATTCCATTCTTATGACAAAGTTAGACCATGCCGTTTTGGCAGGGTCTCCAGTCTGCACCTAAATTCCATAAATCATGAAGGAGATAAGGCAGACTGATGTGTAAGAATCCGATCGTATCAGGCAATTGATTTCTTAGTATTGATTTCCTATCGGCTTTATCAATTTTCTTGATCTATGTTTTTTTGCGATGAGGGTGTCAGTAACTGTGTTATCATTTAAGTGTTCCCTATCTGCTAGCCAGTCTTGGTGGGCTTCCATTACAAATATGAGGTCCTCTCAGCCAAAATCCTAACTCAAAACTAAAGCAAGCCTCAGTTGAAATGGAGATGTTGTATGACAAAGAATATCTCCTAACCATCTGTTTGTTTGGGTCATAACCATTTCATCTCCTGTACTGAAAGAGATACATCGACACAGACTGAGTGGTGGACATGCAGGCCCAGAAGTTAATTCAACCATGCAATGCTCTTAAACCACCTGCTTGATTAAGTTTTGAGTGGAAGTCTGAAGCAGATTGGTAAATCGCCCAGACATCAAATAGGCTAGAAACACATCTAACTTACTCTAACAGCAACCCAGATTCGAACACTTTTGAATACCTTTACTTCTATGACGCCTTCGCTGTTATAGTGAGGCTGCCAGGTTAATTTGTTGGTCTTTTCACTGATTATAGCTCAGTGTGGAGCACCACGAGGTGGTCAGTATCAATGCTCCACCTGTTAGAGTTTACGTTTTCAGAAATGAAGTGAGGAGCTCATACTCACAACAGAACCCAGATTCTCACGATAACGAGCCCAGCGCTATACCACTGAACTATCCTGCTATCATTTTGAACATTATTATGTTATTAAATTATGTATTTTTCAAGTGCAATTCTGTTAACATAATTTGCAGTATAAAAATAACGGAAGCTGTATTTAGCCCCAAATACTGCCGACTGTATTGTTTAATTTGAGGTTGTTAACAGGAATAAACAACTTGTTGACATGAATATTTGTTATCAGGTGAATCCAGTGTGGTGAAGACATTGGGAGGGTTATATGGTACCACAATACCATCATTTGATAACCTGTCACAATAGCCAAGTAGGTCTAGCTGGATAGCTAGCTTAACCATCATCAGCCTACATGTGGTCCTATTGCTGGGCATAGACCTTCTCAATGGTGCTCTAAGTGCTGTGCTGCTTGAAAATAAAACTGGCATGAACTCGCGTCTCTAAATAAATGAGTTTGATGGCAATCTAATAATGATTCGCTGTCGATCACAGTGCAACAAAGATCGCAACTGATGAAGTTGCTGCCTGAGTAGATTCTTCGGTAGTGAGAGCTGGCCATGCCCAGGTTCAGCTCCACTCTACCAGCGCACCGGTGATTCAGTGTGAAGCTCGAGCTACAAGATTGAACGAATGGTCCTGGAGGTTGGGAGTCAGTCAACCTAAGCCATTCGTTTACACAACCCTGCCGAAATTCGGCTGCTCTAAGCAAGAAGGGAGAGGTGGATCATTAACAAGCATGGAGTGATCTTGACCCTAATTATCTACTGGTTGGGACCCCCATTATTCTTACCGTGGTGTTCGGAAGCCATGCTAACAATTTGGACTGACGGGCTTGCTAAAGGCCTATACCAGAGTAACACCCTACCGGCAGTAATGGCAATCTATGTTCACTGCATCTCGTGGGGCAAACGTAGACGTATAGGTATGTTAGTTCAACTTATTCTCATTTACCTTATTTTGTTTAATATGTCATGCAGTAGGCAATTAAAATCTTTTTTATAACCATGTTTTAACACATAACAAGCATAGCAGTGAAGAAAGGTGATGCCAGAGTGAGTAATTAAGATGAAAAGGATGAATTAGTCGACATGAAATCTCACCGGGTAGTATAGTAGTTAGTAGATATACAAAAAGAATGTTGGGTGGGCAACTTTCGGACAGATTGGTTTAAGTAGTTCTTCCATAGCTTTAACAGACTATTTCGTCCTGGTATTGTAGGCTATTCTTATAAAATCTACAATTAATCCATCAATTTATATCATTTGACTCACTTCAAAATGGCTGTTTTATGTGTCATTCGTACTTGCCATCTGTCGAGATACAATCTGCACTGTAAGTTGACACTGTGTAGGACCCTGGGGATGATAATATCAAACATCTACAGGAAGAGAGGGGCAAGACTTAAGTCTTCTTTCTCTTTCTTTCATATCAGGAACCGTTGTCAGGAGTGGTGTAGGTACCCCGCAGGTGTCAGTGTCAGGAGTGGTGCAGGTACCCCGCAGGTGCCAGTGTCAGGAGTGGTGCAGGTACCCCGCAGGTGCCAGTGTCAGGAGTGGTGCAGGTACCCCGCAGGTGCCAGTGTCAGGAGCGGTGCAGAAATTGACCTGTTGAGTCTTTGATTCAGTGTTTTGAAGGGTGCCTCATTAGGAGACTTTCTGCTTGCACCCGCGTGCCCCATTGAAAAGATATCTCTATGAGCGTACCTTTATTTAACGTGGGGATTCGAAACTGATAAGGGTGATGCGAAAAACAAACTGTTTGCCTGAACTAAATTTAAGACTAAAGTTCAGATGGAAGATCGAAATCGAAACCATGTGCGGGAAGGGATGAAGAGATATAGAAAAACAGTTGATAGAAGGAGTCGGCCGTAAGGGAGGTCTTTGCTCATCATTGGAAAGGGATAGCTGGACAGCTCCGTGGTAGAGTGCTGAGCTCGCAACCGTGAGAATCCCGGTCACAACAGGCTCCTTTTGCGGGTATGAGCTCCCCATCTTAATTCTGGCTCAAACAGAACCAAGCCTCACCCTAAGGTGAAGCATTGATACTGACCGGCTTATGGTTCTCTATGGTCCATGCAGCATTGTGACGAGGATTGATGTTGCAAAAATAAAAATGCAGATTTAGCAGAATGGCTGAAGTGACCAAATTCACTATCCCTGGTAAAAATGACATTCAAAATCATAAATCAAGCTATTGATAGTCGTAATACTACAGCGGACCAAGCATCTAACCCCGCTACAGCTTCACCGTAATAGTGAATAGTCCATACAATAAAAAGTGAATGAGTGATGCAACTCGAGCTGTGCAAGCCTTGCAACATATACATTATCCCAGTTGACACTGGCAAAATAAAAATGAAGCTTCGCTGAAAAGTAGAGCCGGAAACTTGGAAAGAATGGCATTCTAAATCACCAACTGAGCTATTGATATTCATAATACTGATAGTCAGTCATGATAGCTCAGTGGGATAGCTCACTGTATGTCCTTTTCGTGGCCCGGGTTCGATTCCCAGCCACGGCGGAGTATTTCAAGAGATTTTTCCCTGGCTGATCGCACTCTGCCAACCCGTATAGCAACTTCTTTATGAAGAAAAAGTGGACATATATCAGCCTTATCACATCTATCTGTCTACCATAACTTTTGTCTATCATCAATATCATTGACAGATAGGGTTCGAAAGACTTCAGGTTGTCGCATTCAATTGTATATTGTGTTCCAAACGCTGCAACATTATGCTGTTACCATAGTTAGTACCAAGTGATAAGTGGTTTACACCTTCTTGGGCAACTTCGTTACTTGATCTTCCAGGTAGTCATAGGGTTGTTCATCACCTCCAAAATTCATGGTGATAAAGTGTACACCGTTTCAAGTACCAATACGCTCGAATGAATAATGACTACATATGATTTAGACAGTACTTCCTGGGACTAGCTAGCATCAGTGGAAACTACACATAATGAAATGGATGTTGTACCTAACAAAATATATACGTATATATAGCATTCTTTTTTTGTTTTCATCTCTATGTGGTTTTTATTTTTGTTGGATAACAAATTGAGATTGCAATTTCTATTTTCTGATCCAAATATATTTTGTGCGTATGCACACAGTAAAAATACACGGGCCCAATGACTACTTATTCTTGATCACAGACATCTTTCACTCATCCAGACCACAGGGCAGAACCCAGATTTCTGCAAGTCTGTCTGAGTCTCAACCACTCTCTGTATCTCTCTTGTATGAACCATTCACTATTAAGGCGAAGCTGTCGGGTTAGATTCGCCTGTTATGGCTTAGTATCGAGCACCACCAGCAAGTCAGTATCAAGTCTCCACCTCATAGCGAGGTTTGTTTTTATTTTTGTTTGAGTTAGGATTGAATTGAGGAGCTCACACTCACAACGGGAGTCAGTCATGACCGGGATTAAAACCCAGATTCTCATAGTTACCAGTTCACGGCTCTACAGCGTTGAGCCATCCTCTTATTACTCACCAAACTGATCCAAAAAGACAACACTGGGATATGGCTTGGGGTACTCTCCGCACAATGACTATATAGGAAAAAGACTCTCTATGCCCTCCAAGCAATGGGGGCTTTACATAGAGAAGGTTACGATGACCTGAGTGTGTAGCCATGATCTCTCAATTTAAAGGACAATAAAAATTAATTGACTGATCAATTAGAACCATTTGTACAGAGTTTTATTGGCTTTACGATAGACGTATAGCACTCATCCTGTCATTTTAAGTGTTATCTTTTTAAGATATTGGCTTTTTTCTGCTTTCATGAGATTTTTGCATGTCATATTCCAATCACATGTTTTAGGACATAGATGCAAATCCTCGTGTGATGAGAACATCATTTTCACAGAACAACATGTTTATTTTTGCTTCCACAAAAGGTTTACATTTGAAACAAAATAAATCTATATAATATTTCTATAAAAGAAGCTTCTATGTTACAATAACTCTTTTGATTGATTGGTTGGTGATTCGAGAGGTCAATAAGTTTGACCATGAGGTCAAAAGCTGATCTCAGAAAGGTCATAGAGATTCGTAGCGGAAACACCGCTCGAGAGGAATGTTACAAAAATAATTAGGGTAAAATACTAAACAACAGTACCTAACAAATGACCACACTGCTTCAATACTCAGCTATAGGTGAGGTGGCCGCCAAACACTAGATATACAATGAGATAGGGTTATATGCTAACATCACCATGGCCATCTGCAGCCGCCATTTTGCTGTACCAATTGAGGATTATAAGATGAGAATCCAGTCATTTGACTTCCTGCCTGTGGCATTGTGGGTGACATAGATGCCATACTGTTGTTGTTCATATAGCCGTTTGGAGAATTGCTACTGTACTGAGTGTTATACAGAGGGTACTGAGGATTATAAGGATTTGTCCCAATGATGCCGGTATGTCCACTCGGTGAGGTGGATGTAAACGCTGTCGGATGATGATTTACTCCATAATCAGGCGCTGCCGTCGGGTAGAAGCTCGATGGACTCGGACAACGCTTTCCATCCCTGACGAGCACCGGAACGGGTACTCTTCTCGGGGCAGACAAAGAGGTCATATCAAAAGATTTTGAGTCGGAACGGGACTTCTTCATCTTGTAGCGGTGGTTTTGGAACCAAATCTTTACCTGTAACAGGCAATAAAGTAAAATAAAGATATGTGGAAGTGTAGGTGCTACTGAAGATAACTAGTTCTGTGAATTTAGACATAACTAACTTCGCAGAGATGCCACACCCCAAAGTCAAACCGCAATACCAACAATGTGTGGTTTGGTTTCAGGGTTGAGAGAACTTTAGACTCCTCTCTGTTGATTCAACTGAGTTGTAGAAGCTGTACATTTAATTTCTTTAATCAAGCCATAGTGTGACCTCGGCACTTGACTGCACTCAAAATGGGATTCCTTGAAATGAGAGTTGATTTGTGTCACCAGAAAGAACAGATAGACTAAATAGTAAATGAAATTTCAAACACTACCATTTTGTTGGTGAAAGAAATCCTTCAGATACTGAGGCGTGACTTGTGCGTATTCTCTATGATTATTGCCGGTAATAGCAATGAATTATAACTTTGCCCTATGCATCAAAGTCGTATGAACACAGGACAAGACAATAGTTATCAAAATATAATTTATAGTCAGATTCGAGCCATTAAAAGCATGGCTGAAATGAAGCTAAACAATATATGCGTCTGAATCATGGGAGCTCTCGTTTGTATGGCATCAAAACTACCTAGCTATAGTGATACTTAGCAGTAAAAGTTTTATTTTATTGTTCCCATGTCATTTTGTTGTTTACACACAATGGTTTAAGATAAACAGCAGTCATAGTGAAACTATAGGGATTTTGACACTGGTAGTAGACTGTAGACCACCTCGTTTATTAACATTGTGGTTGATTTTAGCTATATGATTCACAACAAAACAGGCACACAACAGCGAAATGCACAATGCAATCCAAAACACAATGCATATTGCGCAACACAATACGGAACACATCATACAACAAGAGGCATAGAAAAGATACAGTGCGCATACAACACAATGTGTAGCACGCAATGTATACATAGCATAGTTGAACCAATAGAAATAAATGCATTACCTATATCAAGATCAGTTTGTTGCTTACCTGAGTGGGTGTTAGTCGAATTATCGAGGCAAGGTGTTCTCTTTCTGGTGCAGATAAATATTTCTGTTGGCGGAATCTCCTCTCTAATTCATATGTTTGAGCTTTAGAAAACAACACCTGTGCAAAAAATAGTTATAAACATTAGTCTCTGTCTGGGCCTCCATTATTGATACTACATGAAATTGACAGATTTCTGTTGCTGTGAACCTCACCCAAAGTCATACTAAATGATCAACATAAACATGTATCATGGTTAGAAAGAGAGATTATTTAGTCCTGACAACACTTTAAAAGAATAATTTTGACCAATTTAAATAATCACCAAGTGCTTATAGTGTTTGGTTGCCACTGATTGTATATTAGATTCCTCGTGCATCGGTCGATGTCATAGCAAGGTTTTCTAGCCAGTTTAAAACTGTTCCAACTCTGAGCATAAAACTGATAGATTTAATTCTGAGTAAGCCTTTCATCTAAACTTAATATAGAATTGATGCCGTATTCATACTAGTGATATGAGGATGTGGATTTTGGCTATCCAATAGTAATTTATCAACTATAATCGATTAGGAAGATGGATATTAGGTGAGTGAGTAACAATCAATGATTTTAGTTTTTAACTAGATCGTCACCAATGTTGATACCTTGGTGAAAGCATGACTGTATCAAAGCAACCAAATTGGTGTAACGAACCAGATGACAAATTCTCAACTAGTCTCTAATCCTGACTAACAAGATGATTTCAAATCTTAATAATCTCAAATCAAATCGGATTATCAACCTGCCATTTCTGATCGCATTAAAACCTCCAAGTTCTAACCAAGATATGACTGGAGAGTGATTTATGTCTCTCTAGTCTGGTGGGAAATTGATTCCCTGCAGAAAACATCTTTTAGCGAGCCCAATTTGACTTTCAATTCTTCTTTGGGCCACACTCGATGACTCACCCTGCGTTTGCGTTTCTTTCCGCCCTCCTTTTTCTCTCCTTCGTCTGATCCATTGACTGTCTCGCTATCTGAGCCCACTTCTTCATCACCGATGGGTGAATCTGGTTCTCCGTGACTTGTAGCTTCTTCGTTTGAATTGATCTTAACCAGATTCGTCGGTTCAGAGTCCCCGCCAGACATCTGGCTTATATTATTTCCAGGAATCATATCTGAAGAGAAATAACCTGATGTGAGAGCCCGTATAGGAGACCCCTCAATTCAAAGAACAAAATGAGACTGAAAGACACTGTTTTAAGTCTAATTTTTCCTGAGTTGATCTTCTGTTTCAGATGCTATCACAGTCACTGCATTATGGTGTCTCTTTCAGCTAAAGTTACCCCCTGAAAAGGCTCTTACATTGAGTGGTACAATGCAGGTTATCACAACAAATGGTACTTTTTAAAATTTGGTTGAATGAAGATCTGTACACGGCGTGGTAGAATATACAGGAACCACTGTCATCATCTGCATAGCGTAATCTCACAAGATAATATTCCATCTCAATGAAGAGTAAATAAACTCAGAGACTTTCAATCACAAGGCCAAAATATGTATTTTTACTTAGAGATCCGCGAGCGTTTGCAAGGGTTTTTCATGCTTTATCAGAAGACATAGACGAACTTGAACGAAGTGTCTGTGGTACCAAATGACACAAAGCGGGTACAGATTTTACTCCATGTAATTAGTCGTACGTAAAGTCAGGTTTATATGTAGACAGAAAAACATTGCTCTGCTCCCGCATTTAGCTCTATGGATGACGGATCAAAGAACATGCATCATTAACCATTTCTCTAATCAGTTGATTGAAATCAACTTCCTCTGGTTCTACACGCATTGAATGCGCCAAAACACTTAACACATTATATGTACCACACCATGGTAGCAGATATATCTACAGTGTAAGTAAGTCCTATTTCTATACCATTGCCTGGTATGGTTTGGATGTTTTAAAAGCACAGACACTGAGCAACATTCGTTTCGCTGAACAGAGAGTGCATACGACTTAAGAGTATTACACAAACCAGAGCAGGTGTTTATCGGTTAACAGGTGCCCCTTCAAGCTATAGCTAGATGATGGAAACTTTATTAGTAACTTACAATGTGAGCCCCACGTCTCGGGGATGTAGTGCATATCCTGAGAAAGCATTGAGTCTACACCAAAACACAATCTGACAAGACGAACCAGCAGCAAATGACTAATCCCGTGCCGCACGGAGAGAGTCTTTTATACAAATCCACACCGCCCTCAACTATATTTAGACTCGCAACCGCGACCAACCAAGCGAATCTTTCAAAGTAATTGAACTCGCTGGTTGCATGGTTGCCTATAACCGCACCGTGGACGGAATGGGTCAGGAAATCTGATCTCAATGTCTTACTGGTAACAACGAATATGGTTCAGGGCTATTTTCAAGTGGCTCTATTGTTTTAAGACAAAGACACATGGTCTTGATGTAACTTGTTTTTTAAGATATGAACTCCGTCGATCAGTGCAGATAAGGATAGATCACGCACACTTTGGAAGGTTTGTTTATGATAACCAATAGTTCCTTTACACTGTCTATGGATGAGCATAGGGCTGGTGGCAGTGCTGGAAGTTTACCATTGCGGTTCTTTGTTGATCGGATGAACCTGCGACACCGGCTGGTCAGGTGCTTTGTGACAACATACATGTGTCTTACTCATGAATGTAATTGTGGACAAACTCTACTGTACTGAGGTGGCATATCACTCTGCCTTTCTCAGTCACACAGAGAGCTCATCGGAGAGGTGCAAATAGCAATTTTTCTGCCCTTTTATTGAAATTTTTATATGAGCCAGAACTTAGATTTTGGTTAATTTTATCAAAAATAAATTACACGGCCCAAGTTTGGCGTTGAGTTGACATCTAGAGAACGTGAACTATTGTACAATCGGACTAAATTTGAAGTTTTAATTAAGCTATTAAGCTTAAAATGAGGACCACTGCAGGTAATCAGGGGCTAAGCCCGGTCCTTCTGTCACCGGACAATTGTTTTTACTAATGACCAGCCTTTGATGTTGAGAAGCAATTTGCAATTAATTACTTAACGCACTTCTGCAATACACCAACTTGGACATAATGTACTCAGCTTGGTATGATGAATAGTGTATTAGTAAGGCGCGCCATATTGCCATTAGTTTCCATGAACTGATCATATCATACCAAATTCTGACATTTTAGGCATCCTTCTATTGTATTAGAACATTGCTAAGGTGAGATTAAAAGTAGTATTATGTACCAATTAGACATAGCATTCGAGCGTTCACACATGGTTAGAGTGGCCCTACTTGACATACGAATACAACAAGCCTAAAAGTCATTAAACCGAGTGTGGGGATACATACGTAATTATGCCAATAACTAGTAATTATGAAAGTACAATTGTAGGAATAAGCCGTCTTCATGTCTCTGGCGGGGTAGCTTTAGTGCATAGGCATGTTGATAGACTTTAATCAAGTTTCTCTTATCACAGCGTAGTCTGTACGCTTGGCAGGAGCTGACAAAAGCCTAACCATGTATCAGAAGATAATTGTATATGTAGATATGTAGATGGCAGGGTAGCAGCCATGTAATTGGTAGCTATCATACAACTAATCAAAATTGTTGGATGATCCACACTTTGTTAGCAAACTATTACATTGTGTTTATCGTAAATATAGCAGGTAGCTGAACACTAGCTGTCAAGTGCCAAACTGGTCTAGCACTTGGTACAGGTTTAAATGGATTTTAGTCAAGTATCACACAATTTCATTAGGAATAGCTATGGGAAATTGAAGAAATTGAAATGAAAGCTTTCCCATGGTCTTCAGTTCTGAAGTTTTTTCAAATATTTTGCTGTGAGTTGAAACCACGGAATCGTTTAATAACAGAGAGCTGGGCTCTCGACCGGGAAAATCTGGGTTCAAGTCTTCATCATGGCAAGCTCGGTTTCGAATCTCGAAAATAGTGGACAACCGTTGTGAATATGAGTTCCTCACATCCTAATCTTAGCTCAAAATGAAAACAAACCTCACCATGAGGTGCAGCATGGATATTGATTGACCCATTTGTGGAACTCCATGCTAAGTTGTAACTGGTGAAAAACAAGTATATCCTGGCCGCTTCACCATATGAAAAAAAACGCTAAAACATATTTTCTCTGTTCATTGTAATGGTAGGATTCTGCATACACTCTGTCTAAAATCATACAAATATCTGTGTCACCCATGTGGGTATTGTTATGGTTGATTCAATTTTATGATTCAGTTGGATGTTAGTGCCAGAAACACTACATGGGAATTGGCAGCGTCATGCGTTAGCCAATGGCTGGTGAAATGTGTGAAAGCCATTTTCATAATCCCGGAGTTTTTATGCACAGATATCCGGTTTCTCTAACTGCCTGCACTATCTTCTAAAGAAACCTTAGGCTTCTTGATAAAAACATCTCCTTTTTGCAGGGATATCTATGGTATTTCCTGAATTGAACCCGGTGGTGATGATCAACAAGTGCTTGTAAAGTGGGTTATTTAAACCATGCGCGCTGTTGAAACGATACCCATAATACATTGTTCTATCATAACGTTCTAACTGGCTACCTGCGTGGCCAAGCCCGTTCACTCGTCAGTGCGTTATGAACATAAATCATATAGTAGAACATTCGTTCGCAGGCTAATGATGCGTAAGATTTCAACATTATTTATGTTCTCTAAAAATTCGTTCTGGCTGCGTTTGAGCTTCATACGGTTCAATGCTGTGTTGAGTGATCTTACTCACGCAGCATTCTTCACCCTGATCATCACCGCAGTAGGAGAATTGGTTGATTTCATTTCTGTACCTAAACTATATAGTGAGAGAGAAGATTGTGCACTATTTGACCATGCACTTATTATTCAGCTAGGTATATAACTGATATGTTTACATGGGCTAGTGTTTACCGCAGAACTTTGTTAGCTGGTCAGCGCCCAAGTCAGCTTTCTCGCCTAACTTAGATAACATGGAAGGCACACTATAGATATGAGTTTACCTCCAAAACATATATACATACACTTGCACTCATGATCGAAGCGAGCTGAGAATTATCCTACTCTGGTGGAAACCCTCAGAATCTATTAATCAACCCTTAATCTCAGGGAGGAAAAGGTTTGCAAAACTGTGTTCTCGACCCCACCGTGTTACCTCAAATCCTCCAACTATTGGCTTGCACCTCAAATGCGGAGTTCCTTCCTATGAAATAATCATTATATCTTCGCTTACTCAGCCGAGAAACACACCTACGGGCAACGAGTGTATCAGCCACTGAGAATGATCATTCCTGGTGGCTTAATGCGGATTTAGTGGTAGATTATCACGCTTTACTTTTGTGTATTAAAATCACTCAAGGCGTGATCAGGTGCGTGTACACCAGTCGGTGTGAGGTGAGTTCAATGTAACCACACCTACCTATGACCTCGGCCGAACCAAGACAGACGCTATACAACTAAGAGCGTTGCGATGAGACAGAACTTTCACAGGTGTAGGATGCTTCAGAAACTGACTCTTCTATTTGAAAGTACAGAATATATCAGTATATGGGGAATGGTCATCACAAAAGGCAGCTGCAACTTTTTAGGGAAGTCAATGTACTCAAGTTCTCGTGCATTGCCATTTTTTGTAAACAATAGCTCTGATCAATTTTCTGCATTCTTTGAATTGAGATCACTTTCTGGTAAATTGGTAGATCCATAGGTTGAACGAGCATGAAGCGAAAAGACCTCCTGGCGATACGAATTTTCTCCTTGATAAGACTTTAGGCCAGCCACAAATGACTCGAAGGCTGCCTGCTCTGTCTGTCTACTTATAGGCTTTCTGGGAGATATTCACAAACATGTAATGTGAACTGGATTCACACCCAGTGTCTGGAGAATATACTGGATAATTTTAATTTTATCTAATACGTCGCTCGCCGGTAAGCTTACACGTTAACATTCGTCAAAACCATAAATTTTGTTATTAATCCCTAATAAAACTAATGCCATATTTTATTTTTAGTCATCTGCGGTTAAAGGTATGGTGGTGATTCCTGTTTGAATGTATGAGCGAGTCACATTTACTACCGAGGGTTTGCATTTCTGATGGTCAGTTCGAAAATTGTGATGGAACGCAATGATGGAAATCGGCAACCGTGAGGTATAGAAGATCATCTCGTTTTACATGAATCACATCAGTTTTTTTCATATTCTGACCAGTGTCAAGGGCTTGCAGTCAAGGGCTTGCAGAAATTGACCTACCGGTGTTCAGTTTTTGTTTGGCGTTTCCCTCTATGCATTGTTAGGAGACTCTTTGCTTGCACCCGCGTGCCCCATAGAGAAGGTAACTCTATGGGTGGGCCACCTTTATTCAATGTTGGGATCCGAAATCGAGGAGGGTGTTGCGTAAGAGGAAGCGTTTGTCTAAACCGGGAATCGAATCAAGCTTCCCTCTCCCAAGGCCCAGTAACCTACCCCCTCAACCACCGCTTCTCCCCCAAAGAGGGGAAGGCAACATGGCTTACCATTAGGGGGGTAATGATGGCCAGCAGGCATCCATGATTGGTAGCCAGCCTCCATATAAGCAGTAGACACTGCAACCGCGGTTGTCTCCTGTGTTGGTATGTGGGCACTAGCGTCAGGAGCTTTATATGGCATCTAAAAAATAAAGGATCAGTAGACACCTTACAGCTATGGAAACACATGTGAACAGGTACTTGCATTTGCCCTTCAATATAGGGACAGGGGCTTGTTGTTGGTGCGTAATAATGTGAGGGAGCAAAGTTCTTGTTGCATTGCTACTGTAATGCGCGTATACATATGTTGGGTTGGGTAATATGATGATCTCTCTAGCCAAAGTCGGCAGGCCACCAATTACTATAGGAATATGTATACAGAGTAGGAACTTCATCCATATTCAATTCATTATTGTTGTACACATGTGGAAATATATTTATTGTACATGTGTACTGAAGCAATTGTCTGTGTGTTGTGTTGATTGGATGTTTTTTCGTGTAAGCGAAGTTCGCAACAGGCGTAGGTGATGAACAAATGAGGCAAGCAGAAGACTACTCGGTGGAATGGAGGTAAGAAACTGTATGAGAAAAGATGTCAGAGTCTGGTGCTCATGCATTTGGCAGCATTCATAGGCATCACATAATAATATGACTGGTTCTCATAACAGAAATAAGTAGCATATCTGGCCAGGTTATTTTGGCAGCGACACAGTTGCCTATAATTTGATACGACCCCTTTTTGACGTAAAAAAAATTCCATCCAACTGCACGATGCGGTCAAGTCGCACCTGATGAAATGTTGGTGAGGGATTATAAAGGATTTGGGATAATTCACTTAACCTAGACAGTATCACAGGAGAAAACCGCTAAGACTTTTAGGAGGGTGGAAAATTGAATATTTAGTGGTCAGTTGACGGCTTAGGTTAAAATCCACTGAGGGAGATTTCCTATGGTATCCCTAGATGGACGGACATGCACCGGAAAAGAATGGTTATTAAATAACCTAGGTGATAAATTTCACTATAGGAAATGAGTGAACCACAAAGTCCGCCATGGGAACTTGACTGTCTTAATATCAATTCACTTTGCCCCTGTCACAAGCGCGAATGAGGAAGTTAACATCGTCTTTACATAATTACTTCGAGTTGATCTCATCAGATACTATGAGCTAGTTTAAAAAATGATTAATTGAGTGAGTGAGTCAAAGCATTGTTTTTAAACAACACTTCAATCGAGTCGAATGATTTTATTTAGAATTCCGCGTAAATAATACGGAATCTAATTTGAAATATCGCTGTACTTTTATCAGATATTTGTTGATTTGTACAGCCTGGTTTGAAGACAGTGGTGTCAGGGGTTCATGGGTCACTTCTCACTGTACTGCTGTTAAACCTTTAAGTTACGGCCTACATTTAGAAAATTTGATAATGATTTGTAATAGATCAAATTTTAATCTTTCTATAAATCTAATAGAACTTCATAACTACCGATGGAATGTGGGTGTTTGGTCAACGAACTTTACTAGGATCTAGAACCGATGGCCTTATTTGTACTGGAGAATTTGAAATCCAGAAGTAAATTGGGAACAACACCACAATACGATATGACTTTAAATATTCACAGGCATTTTGACCTCAAACTACGACTGGCATCGGGCGCTGCGGCGGTCAACTGCAAAATTGCTTAAGCTAAAACCCTAGCCTCTGAAATCTCTATCGGCAAAGGCTTTAGGGAAATTTTGCTTTCAAAAGATAATCGTTTTGAATTCAAAGATATTTGCACATTTTCGTTGAGAGATTGGTAAAAGGGCGTGTTTGTTGCAACCCCCCCCATACCTATTGTCTGTTAGCAAATGCTTCAGTATTTGCTACAAGTCAGTTCTTTGTGGTCCTGGTTATGATTTTCCCTTCTTTGTGGGAGTAATTCTTTTGTTTCAGTTGCACTCTATTGCCAAATAGTGTCATTTCTTTCATGTTAGTTATTAGACCCGGCGGATGAGTTATCCCTAACATCAAACGACCGGGAATCGGGAGCCGTACCACAGATGGAGAATGCTTAGTACCGGTCGTCGGGAGTATAGGCTCATTCTGTGGTTTGTAGCAGGTTCTTTAAGCCATATACGCCGAATCTGTTAACTCTGTACGTTCCGTTTGATGCGGTCTTCGAACTGAACCGCCATAAGCGGATTGTCTGGTAACCATTAGTTATACTTAAGACCACATGGCTTAGAAAGTGAGCCACAATCTGCCGTGAAAGTTGATATTTAAAAAATACCAAGACATGCAAATGATCTGTGGGTAAGAATTATCAGTTTTATTGCTTTGATCCGCCAGCAAACAAGCCAACTATAAACATCCATAAATCTCTGAGGCCAGGTATCTCCCGCCTATACTTTGTGCTAAAATAGTGCATAAAATGACTCATCTACAGCTGATTGGATGGACAAATAAATATTTTGTTGCTCCAGAAAATGGTATGAGAGGAGAGGCGCGCAGAGCTGGTAGATAGTTTTTGTTTGAGTATGCGCCTGGAGGTGGTTAGGTCGATCGAGTAGGCCCTTCGTGGTGTGGTGTGAACATATGGAGGCTAACTTATAACCAGCTGCACAAAAAACAGATGTATTGAACCCTCCAAACCTTTCATCTATACCATTGTGTGGTTAACAATGCATAGACGACCTGCAACTATGATGGGTACTCTAAATAATTGGTAAAAGAACTAATCAATTGATCAGTTTGATTACACTGCATGGGTAGCTAAAGTAATGATTGATTTTGTCAAGTTTAGAATACGGGATATATACAGTCATAGAATGAAGATCAAACCCAGCTTTCCCGTACAGCATACTGAAAGAGAAGTGTAAAATGACCCCGAAGACTTGAAATCACAATTCCAACTCACCTCTCCTTGAGTCAAAAGTTGTGAATCTGCTGTCATTCCTTCGACGATCATATCGAGAAATTCTGCGAAGCCAACGCGTTACGTGCGCTTTCCTCTGGTATACAATTACGCTGCTATAAGACCTGCCCCGATGTACACACACTCGAAAGGACCTGTAATTTACCAGAAAGAGGCTAATAATGGATGGTATCGGCTCAGCGTGAGCCACCATTTGTGAAGGCTGTAATTTCACAGCCCAAAGCAAACTGGGTAATACCGGCATATGGTAGAGTGCCCAGGCGTGAAAAGCTTGCTGGGAAATTATTATATACAAACAAAAGCTGACACAAAATAATGGACAATGGCTTTATCTCGCTTAAGACTTGAGTCAAGTAGGTGAAAATAAAATGAATGGCAATGCGTGCTCGAAATCAATAGTAACAAATGGATCGAGATCGTTTTACTATGGTGATGCTGCCGAACATTGAAATTATCCAACCGATAGGCAGATTGCTGTTTGATGTACAGAGTTCTTTTAGGTCAAAGCATTATACATTGTTTTGCTGCCTTTACCAAGACATTTATGAAGTGTTTTTGTCATTTTACACGGGGGTTACACTCGCTTGAACATCAAAAGTAGAAATTGGCAGAAGTGACATCTGTGCTAACTCGGCTCAGCCGTTGACGCATGGCTCATGATTCACTGGCCAGTTGTACTGGGAGGTATGTACAAGCCAAGACACTAAGATAATTTATCACTATAATTTCTGCCAGCAGTGCTTAATACGAACACCCAAAATGCGGCTCTGTCTGCATTAGACTGGGTGTCGCCAGCCTGCCTAGGCGGCAGGTAATTGATTTGTTGCCCGGGTGAAATCTTGAGATTTGGCCAAAAAGGTGATGGGTTTGCTATGGTGCGATATTGGAAGCCTTGGGCGTCGTGAGGGTGACAATGACCCTATCGCATGTTTTCACACTGGTGACATTTTTTATGTACCCTAAAGTGTTTTTTTAATGTTTTATGTCATGTAAATAAACATTGAAGTTTATGCATACAATGCGCGATAGCTTATTGTTTACAGTGCGTGGTTAAAGATTGAAAGATTCATGGTTATGCTGGACTTCCACTGTGGTTTTGAGCTGCCCAGCTTTTACCACTCCAGGATAAACTACATGCAGGGTCAGGAGGCTGACTAATTAGGATGGCCAAGCTCACACGCGAACAATAAAATACTGGGCTGTAGTGACTATTACATGCGGATAGTCAGTTAATTAGTAAGTTTGAGTTTCTGAGACATACAAATTAATCTAATAAAATTATTTTAATCCTAAGAAGTTTATCATACCCTGTCAGTGTTTTATAAGCCTTAATTTATATAGTTAGTTGATCATGTTCACGAGATTGGTTTGTCAATGTCACCTTGCTAGCTGTGTAGTTGCAATCCATCTATTGTTTCAATCAAGCACTTGGCCATCCTATTTCACAGATCTACTTTAAGTCTGAGGCTTGCTCTGAACTGGTATAAGTTAGGAATAATATGTGGAGCTCAAAATCACAGTGGGTGCTCAACACGACTAGGATTTCAACCCAGGATCTTTCGTTCCTGAACCAAGGTCTACAACCACCAAGCTATCCTGCTGCCCGGCTACCCCACTACTGTAAGATCTTTGTTTTTTTTAAAACAAATTGATTGGATACCAGCAATAATCACTGTGCTTATTGATCCCTAGTTTAGAGGACAGCTTTGTAGTGGAGACTGATGAACACACATTTTGTTGACAGCGTCCCTTAAATTTCTTTAGCTGAATAGACCACCATTGAGCTGAAATTCCCATGGAATCTACCGAAACCTAGCCGCTGTAACTTGGAGATCCATTGAACTATCAAAAACAGACATATATACATGTACATCCTGTAAGGGTGCTATGGTCGCCACTAGTTTCACAAACAGGTAATGCACCTATCCCCTTGGTTTATCTTCAGTTCAGCGGTTTAGCAGGTCTTTTTCATACCGCAAATAAACTCATTACCCACCGACCTAAAGAATGTGGCAGAGTGATCTCTATGGATTAATAATTTAGGATTAAAAAGTTGTTTTACCCTGTAGTCTCGCCACATAGGTTTCTTTGGGCGTCATATAGATGCGTCTAGGATGTGGTGTTTGGCTTTAGCATGATCAGATTAGTGGCATAGACACACATGGCATGACTTCGCTCAATATTCTCTGTTTACAATCTACATAGTAAGAGCAAAGGCTATGCTCGGCTTCTATTGGCCCAAGTGATTAGCTGGAGCTAAAAAATCAGTTCAGTTTGC
>Ga0224501_10001197_pt1 | contig 20056 bp, 17 predicted proteins | sample SF_Oct11_sed_USG_4_FD_169105 | JGI IMG/M metagenome (GOLD analysis project Ga0224501, IMG submission 169105) | Sediment microbial communities from San Francisco Bay, California, United States - SF_Oct11_sed_USGS_8_1 | ecosystem: Environmental > Aquatic > Marine > Sediment | place: USA...
TGAAAGAAGGAAACTACCGTTATAGTTCTGACCAATTTTATATCGAAACAGATAAACAAAGTGATGTAATAATTACTTGTCTTAATAAGAGGAGCATTCCTTATATAAGATACTGCACCTATGATAGAGGCATAGTTTATGATAACGACAGTTTTCTAATTAGCTATTTTTTCGAAGGGTAAGAGAGACATTAAGAGATGAAACAAAGGATAGATAGAAAAAATGAAGTCCTCTCAAATTGAATTGTTAAGGGAAAATATTAGGCAGGCGTATCTAAATTTTCCCTTTTATCGGAAGATTTTCAAGCAATATCACATAGATGTAAATAATGATCCTTTAATAAATTTACGAAGGCTCCCGATTTTGTCTTCCAGGGATTACTATAAACTTGGAACAGAATGTCTTTCGATTTTTGGGGGAAAAATCTTTTTGATCGATAGTTCGGCGGGTTCTACAGGGCGAATGAAAAAGCGAGTTATTACAATAAAGGATGAAATAACTGAGACAGAGCAAGCAAAGAGGGTTTTGACTTACTGTAATCTCACTTCGAATGATTCTTTATTGATTGCGGACATTTGGTTTCCTAATATGTATCCTCTATTTGTAAAAGCCTCAAGAATATTAGGCCTCAGAAATGTGTATGGGCTAGGGATAAGATCAGGCAATCAGGAAATGATTAAAGAAATTTTGCAATTCAATTCGTCCGTTCTAATTACTATTCCCAGCGTATTTAGAAGGGTTTTTGATATAGGTCCACGTACCCAGGAAAGACCCAAAAAAACTAAATTGAAAAAAATTATCTTTTTTGGTGAGACAACGCCTCAGAATTTTTTGGACGCGATAAAGATGAAATTACATGTTGAGGTTTTTAACTATTATGGTACTACAGAGATTGGTTCTTTAGGAGTAGAATGTTATCGCCATGATGGAATGCATGTCTTCGAGGATATGTTTTACATTGACCTGGTTAGTAAAAGGGTAGTGGAAAAAAATATAGTGGAAGGAGAACTCTTAGTCACGACTCTGGCCATGGAAGGGCAGCCCTTATTCAAATATAGAGTTGGGGATGTAGTTAGGTTAAATCAAAACCCGTGTGGATGTAAAGACCAAAATGTCAGGCTAAAAATAATTGGGAGAACTGATGATATGGTTACCATCTTGGGTACCAAATGTTTTCTGGCGCAGTTTGACGAAGCTATCTTTTCGGCTATGAAGTCGGCAGAACCATATGAATTAATGATATTTGACAGGGGAAATCGTCAAATACTACGGTTTGGGCTGGACAAAAAATTTAGAAGATACGAAGGTGCTATTGTTGAAAATATCACAAAGCTGGCTAATTTGGATCTCTATTTGAAGTCAAACTATATCAAGATAGAATTCAGGTATGACGACTTTGGCAACCTACCTAAAAGGAAATTAAGAAAATTTATTGATGAGAGACAATTGGCAAATAATGTCTAGGATTTATTTTAAATGAAGGATAAGAAAACATTGCGATTATCAACTTATCTTTTCTTGAATCTGGGGCTAATAAATGGCTTGATTAATGCACTTATTAATTATTGTGTTGGGTTTCTTCTGTTTCGGAACCTTGAAAGGATTTTTGTCTTCGGTAAGAGCAAAAGCATAATTGGAGATACTTTTATTATGACTTTTATTGTCACCTGGGCTTCGATTCTCATAACACTAGGCATTATGAACAGACATTTTAAAAAATTCTACTTTGTTTTTGACGTTACCGGCAGTAAGAGAATAAGTAATTTCTTCTTCGGGACAGAGCTGCTTAAAAATTTCTGGATGAAGGTGATCATTGCTGGAATATTTTTAGGCAGTATCTTGTCTTGTTTAATGGCAGTGATGTTTTTAGTTTTGGGTATCGATAGCCTAAGCTTTCAGGGTATTTTATGGTATAGGATGACATTTTCCTTTATTGTTGCCTTCTTTGTTTCTGTTATAGCCGGGAGCTGCAGAGCGATGTTCTTGCAAGGAAGAGAATAAAGATGAGTAAAAAAAGAGTTATCTTGATTATGTTAACATTTCTTTTACTTTCTTGTTCAAAACAAGCGAAGTTTGACGACGAAATCAAAAAATTAGAACAGCTCCACAAAATACATCCTGAAATAGTTGATACGGAACTGGATTTAATACTAAGTTATTCATATACAGGGTCTATTAATAAAAGTCTTCAGTTGATTGAAGAGAAAATGGGTCAGAGCGAAAAGTCACCTAAATTACTTTCTTATTATGGCCACATTCTGTTTAGGAAGGCTTTAATAGCGAAAAACGTGATTCAAAAATTGAGATACGCAAAGAAAGCATTTTGTGTTTTAGACAAAGCAGTCTATGAATATCCAAACTGCGCAATTTGCTATCTTATAAGAGGAATAGATAGTATTGAAGTATCAAAATATCTAATTAAAAGAAAACAGAAAATATCTTTCTTATATGATAGATACATATCTGCAAAGGAAGATTTGGGAACAGCCTTAGAATTGATCAAACGAGTTAACGATATGGATGCCAAAGAGCAGATAGAAGCTATTAAGATATTCGTTGTCTTTTACTACATTGTGGCATTGAAGATGAATAAAGAAAATATAATTGCCGACCAATTATATAAGGAGTACAAATCTTTCTTTAATAAGAGCAAGTTATTAGAAAAGAATGGAGATTTTCTGGCCTTCATCAGCTTGTCTGACGAGAAGGGGAAAATACAATGATAATCGAACTTAAACAGGTTAGCAAAACTTACTCTCTTGGTAAAACATTTGTTAGAGCTCTAAAAAATGTGAACTTGGCTGTGAAAAGAGGGGCTTTTATGGCGGTAACCGGGCCTTCGGGAAGTGGCAAGACTACCTTGCTTAACTTAATTGGATGCCTGGATAAACCAGATGAGGGGTCCATCAGTATAGATGGAGTTGATATTTTCAAGTTATCTACCAAGGTGTTGCCGAAAATAAGACTGGAGAAAATAGGATTTATTTTTCAGTCCTTCAATCTCGTACCCATTCTTACTGTATATGAAAATGTTGAGTACCCTTTAATATTTTCCAACTTGAGTGGAAAAGAAAGAAGGGAAAGAATTTTTGAATTATTGGAGGCGGTAGGTCTGGTGAATTTTCATAGGAGGTTTCCCAACGAGTTAAGCGGAGGCGAGATGCAAAGGGTGGCAGTTGCGCGGGCCCTGGTAACAAGGCCTAAAATAGTTCTAGCCGATGAGCCTACGGGGAATCTCGATTCAGAAACGGGAGAACAGATTATCGAATTGATGAAAGAAATGAATAAAAAACATGGCGCGACTTTCCTATTCTCCACTCATGATTCAGAGATTATGAAAGCTGCAGTACAAATTGTGAGACTGCACGATGGTGAAATTCTGGAAGGCAGTTTTTGAAATGTTCACGAGGGAGGAGGTAGAAAAATGAGTAGCTGGAAAGCATTGTTTCTTAGGATTTTGTTAATAGGTTTTTTTGTCACTCTCTTTTGGTATGGCGTTAAGGGAGAGTATCTCATCAGGAGTATTGAGGACTTAACTTTTGGCTCGGTGCAAGAATTGGAAGATGGCTTAGACAAAGCGAGTGATGACCCTTTAATCCTGATGAAAGCAGGTATTTTCTATTACCTCCATGCCCTGGGGAAGCTGAGTTTTATTAAAGTAAGAAAAAACGAAATCGAAAGGTACTTAGACCTTGCCTATAAGTACTTAGGAGAAGCCTTGAAAATAGAGCCGGATAACGGTCTGATAAAATCCTGGCTGGGTGCGGTTTACTTATATAGATCGCAATTCGGAAGCACATTAAATAAGATAAAACTTTCCAGGAGGGGAATCGAGTTATTAAATGACGCCGTCGAAGCGAACGGGGAGGACATAAACATTCGTTTAAATAGGGTTAGAAGCTATATAAATCTACCAACAAAATACTTTTCTGTAGGTCAATTCATCGAACAGGATTGTCTGTTTGTGGCAGAGAAAATAGAACAGGATAGTGATATGAGAGAAATAGAATATTATCGGAATTCTCTGCCTGAGATGTATTTTTATTTGGGTATCGTTTACAATAGGATGGGTGAATATGAAAGGTCCAACTGTTACTTGAAGAACGTAACTGGAGCTGTAGAAGAAAATGAGTACACGGAAATGGCTAAAAAATTGCTGGAAGAGAATAACAAACATATCAAGCAATTAAAAAATTCCCAGTAAAGGAATATTTTGTGGTTAAATTGTTAAAAATATCTTTCAGAAATGTTTTTCGAAATAAAAGAAGAACACTTATTACAATAGCCGGAATTGTAATAGGTTCGTCGTTCTTGGCAATTTTTGGAGGGTTTGTGGAATACGTATTCTGGGGAATGAAGGAAAGCACCATACATTCAGGCCTAGGACATATCCAGGTGTATAAGAAAGATTATCTTCAAAGTGAGCCAACGTCTTTTAGGTACTCTTTGAACAGAAACGAAGTAGAAATGATTGAGAAAATTGCTCGCCGGAATGGAGCCATCGAAATCGTAACTCCCAGAATTAATTTTTCAGGAATTGTCGGAAATCAGGAGATATCAACAATATTTAACGGAACGGGAGGAATCGCAGAAAATGAGCAACAAATTGACTTGTTTTCCAACATAGAGGGGAAGGAGTTAACTATAAATGATGAATATGGAATTCTGATAGGAAGAGAATTGTCTAAAAAGTTAACTACTCAAATCGGTGACTCCCTCATTCTGATGAGTAGTTGCGATGATGGCTCATTGAATGCCATTCATGTGAATGTCAGGGGAATCTTGAGTACGGGAATCAGGCAAATCGATAATGTCGTGCTAAAAGCGAATTTGCAGGTGGTGAAAGAACTGCAATATACTGATGATGTACACTCTATTGTCATGTTATTGAGAGATACAGAGTATACAAATCGAGTTTCCAAGTTTTTGCACGAGGAGTTTGAGAAGAACAATTTAGATGTAGTAGTAAAAACATGGGAAGATTTGGCAGAGACTTATCATCAAGTCGTTAATCTCTATAAAGCCAGCTTCAATGTTGTGACCATAATAATTCTACTAATTGTAATTTTTAGCATCGCTAATACACTATATATGTCCGTGATGGAAAGAGTAAGAGAAATTGGGACATTCATGGCTATAGGAAGTCCGAAAGCAATCATAATTAGATTATTCCTATTAGAAGGAGTCGTTATTGGTACAGTTGGTACGGGATTAGGGATTTTTATTGCATTTATGGCCAGCAAATTAATCAATTCATTATATATAATGATGCCACCACCACCGGGAGCAACCGAAGGCTACCCTTTGAGTATTTTTGTTAATTTTCTTTTGGCAGTTAAGGTAATTGCATTAAATATTGTTACTTCTTTTCTCGCATCATTATATCCTGCATTGAAGGCCTCGAAATTAAAAATTGTTGATGCCTTACGATATGTATAGAAGGAGTTTTCTTTTCGGCAGGGAAAGATTGAAGAGAAGAAAGAAAAAGCTACATATTCTAATTTGGAGTTTCTTATTTCTTTTGGCTCAAAGCATTACCTTTTCAGAAGATCTACAAAATGACGAAAAATTCATTAAAAATCTTCTTTCGATCCTGGAAAGAAATCAGAAAGCCTCAGATTCGTTTACTGCTGATTTAATTGTAAAGAGCTTTGCCCCCAGTAGACTTCCTTTAGAGGCTTCATTGAAGTTATATGTAAAAGGACAGGATAAATCTTTGGCTAAATTCATTTCACCACCGAGAAACAAGAATAACATTATCTTAACGGTAATGAATAACTATTGGATATACTTTTTTAATATAAGAAAGTGTATAATCATCTCTCCCAAGCAGCAGCTATTTGGGGAAGTTTCCAATGCAGATGTTGTTAAGCCGCCACTGATTATTAATTACGATTCTCGGCTTATTGGGAAGAGAGAAGAAAATGATGATTTAATTTATATCGTTAAGTTAGTAGCAAATAACGACAATGCTCCCTATGGAGAAATAATCTATCACCTGAGAAAAAAAGATACATTTGTCTTATATGGGGAATTTTATGCTAGGTCTGGGGTACTATTGAAGAGGGTTTTTTTTGGTAATCCGCTGTATCAAGAGGATCGAGTCTTTGCTCAAAGTGTTAGAATTGTTGATGCTGTAAATCCTGAAAGATACACTATTATGGAATATAGAAATATTGAAAATATAGAGCTAACCGATAGAATGTTTTCGCCCACTTATTTGGAACATGTTAGGTAATTCAGATCCGGGGAGCCAGAAAATGCATGTCATAGTAAGGTACTTCCTTTGTAATCTATTCCTTCTCTTTGTTGTCTTTATGTCTCCAGAATCCCTTTTGGGAGAGACAAATTCAAGTTTGACGATATCCTTACTTAAATACTTTCAATTGAATGACATAAATAAGAAGTCTTTATTAAACCCAAATAACGATATTCTTGTACTACGGAAAAGTGGTTCGGTTTTTGAATTCAATGCTAATTATTTATTGAATATAGGGGAAGCTTTCAAATTTACTGCAAAATTTGTAGATGAGTATAGTAATGTTAACTCCAGCGGTTTTCTAAACGAGAGAAAGAGTGATTGGTATTTTAACAATTGGTACTTTAATGAATTATTTTTTAGTGTCGCCTTTTCAGATAGGATTTTTCTCGATGTTGGAAAAGAGGTGTTGAATTTTGGCTGCGGATTTGGCTGGAATCCTTCAAACTTTTTGGAGAAGTATGGTGGGTATTATAGAACTGGATTTGCTTTTGATGACCCGGACAATAATCCTTACGGTGTTAGTTTGGCAAAGCTGAAATACTATGGGGATAAGATTTCTGCCAGTTTTGTTTGGTTGCCAAGGATAAATATCGATAAGAAAAGCAAGGCAATAAATGATTACTTTGATTATTTATCAAATCCTAATAACACGAACCTTTGTTTCTTACAAAATTCAATTGTTATCAATGGGTTAAATGTCACATTTTTATTAGGGCTGGAGGAAAAACTATATAAAAGACCAGAACAGGGATTCTATCAAAAATTCGGATTAAGCGGGTCAAAAATGGTTGGTAACAAATTTTCACTTCACGCCGAGGTAGGGTTAAGGAACGGGTCAGGAAAAATGTGTCCAGTTAAAAAAGAAGACATTTATGAGTTAGAAGAAGAAGAGTCAAGCGAAAAATACTACAGCTCGTCTTTAATAGGGGCTAGGTATTTTCTTTCAAACGATTTTGAGCTCTTACTCGAATATTATTTTACTGGGAAAGGCTATGGTAAGAAAGAAGCCCAGATTATTTATCAAGGATTGGAAAATTCCAGAGAATTCTATAGGGAATTTGCATATTTTAGGTTATTCCCGGTAGCCGTAAATACCTATTATGAATTTGCAAATTTTCGAAGAAATTACTTACTGTCATCTTTGTTAAGGAATAACATAAATCAGGTTATGGATTTTAGAATATACAATCACCTTTGTTTAGATGATGGCAGTGGATTCGTAACATGCGAATTAATTTATAGGCCCAATGACCGCTTATCTTTTGAGATGTTATTAGGATTTCCTTGGGGGAAAAGTAATACTGAGTTTGGTATGTTTTACAACAGGTATTGCGGCATTTTCAAGGTTTTACTGTATTTATAATTCCTGCAAAGGGAAGCTCATGGTTCCGAAGTATGTTTTTTTAACGAAGGGAACGGGAGTTAATCGAGATTGTCTGCATTCGTTTGAGCTCGCATTAAAGGAAGCAAAAATTGAAAAATATAATTTGGCATGCGTCTCAAGCATTCTCCCTCCTCGTTGCAAATTAATAACTATGGAGGAAGGGTTGAAGAAATTAAAACCAGGACAGATTGTGAATTGTGTTATGAGCAGGAATAGCACTAATGAATTCTCACGGCAAATCTCATCCTCTATTGGCGTAGCGATTCCCCGCGATAGAAATATTTTCGGTTATATCAGCGAATACCATGCTTATGGAGAAACATCAGAAATGTGCGCTCAATATGCTGAATATTTAGCAGCGTCGATGCTGGCGAGTTCTCTAGGAGCTGATTTTAATGGCTATGAAATCTTTGGTAGGAGGAAAGAAGACAGGGAAGGAATAACCTTTAAGGGCACTGGGTTCTTAATTGGGAGTAATATTGTAGAAACAAGGAACATAACTCAAATTGGCGTATGTAAAGAAAGAAATGTATGGACAACAGTAGTTTCTGCGGCTGTTTTTGTTATATGATTATAAAAAAGTATCGGAGGGGATATATTGAATATTGTTTTCCGAGAAATAAATGATAATGAGTTTGATAACATAGAAGAAGAGTTACTCGGAGAGTGGAAGAGAGAGTTTAAGAGGGATGTTTTTTTCAATCTTTTTAACCCCAAGTATCTAAGATTTATTTTTAGGAATCCTAGAGAATTGAAACATCCATTTTTCGGTGCGTATTGTGTTGGCGAGCTTGTTGGAACTATAGGCTCAGTAATAACTGACGTCTCTGTTAGAGATGAAGAATATAAATTTGCTATCAGCGGTTGGTTAACGGTCAAATCTAATGTAAAAAAGTTAACAAAAAGAAGCGTCTATTTGACCTTAATGAACGGAATGTATGACTGGTATTTACGGAATAAAATAGATGTAATGCTGGGATATATAGAACAAGGACACGTTAAAGAACTACATAGAAGGTTTGCTATTCTCAGAAACGAAGTAGTGGAAGACCTGACAGTAGTATACCCAATAGTAAAGGTTGTAGATTATGAGACGTGGAGAATGAATTATGAAGAAGATTCGCTGGAGAACAGAGTGCTGCAAGATTCTCAATATTTGAAAATACCAGAGGTCAAGAAATATAGAGATTTAATAAGATCTTATAGAAGGGAAGATATTGACCAATGTCTCAAACTATTAAATAGTATTAAAGATAAAGTTGACATTGCCCAGACTTTTGAGAGAGAAGAGCTGGGCTGGTTGTTAGATTTTCCGGACATATCAAATACTATTGTCTTTGAAGAAAATCAACAAATAAAAGGATTGATAAATTATATATCATTAGAATCTGTAGGAATCACAACTAATAAGTATGCTCTTATTGACAATATTTATATAAACGATTTAACTTCAGAACAAACAAAAGAATTTCTTTCGCAATTTCTACATATTGCCAAAGAGGATGGTTTTACAGGCGTTTTGGACTGGAATAAAAGATACTATGATCAAAATTATCTATATGACCTGGGATTTGTTAGAGACAAGAGATATCATGATGTATGCTTTAATAGAATAAATAAGAAAATAAATATTAGCGGAATTAAGAGTATCTATTTACCTTTTAGATAGTCTAATCTGCCTAAGTTGCTTGAAATCCTCTAGTAGAAAAGAGTTTCTGAGGAGCTTCCTCATTCTAAGTTCGTATCCATTGTGAGCCTGCCTTTATGGACTTAATTTCTAAACCATATCGATTCTCACTATTTCTCCATAGTCTAGTTTGTCTCTTCATCCTGTATTTATCTACTTCCCCAAGAGTGCCTTCCAATATTGCCTGATAGGCAATCTTCACAAAAGCTCAAATTCTACTAAAAAATTGACCTCCCTTACAAAATAAAGTATAATAAAAACGCATTAATTTTTTATTTGGAAGGTAAAAAATGAATCCATATGCAATCCCCAATTTGGTTTGTGCATTATTTTGCCTTGGAGTTGGTATCTTTGTCTTTTTCAAAAACAAGAAATCATCGGTCAATATTTCGTTTGCGCTTTTATGTCTAAGTACTTTTATTTGGCAATTGGGTACTTTTATGGTTCTATTATCCAAAAACTCAGACGTGGCAATCTTTTGGTGCAGATTCACTTATAAAGGGGCTATTTTTATTCCCATTACTACGTACCATTTTGTCATAAATTTCTTGAGGAAGAATGTTCAAAGAAAATTCGTAATCATTAGTTACTTCATAGGTGCAATTCTATTCGTTCCCATTAGTGAAACAAAGTATTTTATTCCAGATTTATATGAATATTTCTGGGGTTATTGGTGGAAAGCAGGTTCTTTTCATCCTTATTTTCTGTTGTTCTTTGGGGTTCTGATGATAGTAAGCTTTTACAATTTTTATGAAAGTTATAGAAGGGAAACGTTAAGAATCGAGAAAATTCGTAAAGGATTCTTATTTATTGCTATTCTTATTGGTTATATGGGCGTAATTGATTTCTTCCCAAATTATGGAATAAAGATTTATCCATTTGGTTATCTTCCCGTTATAATTTGCTTGTCAATTATTTCTTACACTATTATTCGTCATCGCTTGATGGACATATCGGTTGCTATTGACAAAACCCTTCTATTTGCTTTGTTGTTCTGTTTTATATTATTTCTTCAAACAGGACTTGTTAGGACTTTCCAGTCTATAATTGGCTATACTCCTTCGATAATTATAACTGTTGGCTTAATTGTTTTTGTTCTTTTCTTTACACCTTTCAGGCGAAAGTTGGGTGGGTTTGTGGACGTTTTAGTCTATCGGGGAAAATACGATTACCAGAAGGTACTTAAAGATTCTACAAAGGCGCTGGTTACTATGCTGGATTTGAGGCAGCTTTTGAACTATATTGTCAATACAATTTCAGACACTGTGGGAGTGGAAAAGATTTCGTTATTTTTAAAAGAAGGAAATAAGCGGAAGTATGAGATAAAAGCATCCTGTGGTCTGGATGAGGAATTAGTTGATAAATATGTTTTAAAGCCAGATGAGGGAATTATCCCCTGGCTTAAACAATCTAAAGCAGTCTTCGTAAAAGAAGAGATGGAGAGAGCTCTTCCTGGAAAGGCATTTGAGAGCATCCATGGAGACTTGGGAAAGATAGGGGCAGAATTTATCTTGCCTCTATTCTATAAGGATAATTTGGTAGGAGTATTGAATCTCTCCCACAAACAATCAGGAGGCATATATAACCAGACAGACATAGATATTCTGGAATCACTGGGAGCAGAGGCAGCAGTGGCGATAGAGAATGCCAGATTACATACTGAGGTAATAACTGATGAGTTGACTGGACTCTATCAACCAAGATATTTTGAGTTAAGACTGAGAGAAGAGATAGAGATGGCAAAGAGATATAGCCACTGTCTCTCGTTGATGATGGTAGAGATATATAATCTTGAAGAAATGAAAAAGAAGTACGGGGAAGAAGAAAAAGATAACTTATTGAAGAATATAGCGAGTATAGTTAGTGGGAATTTAAGGATGGGAGATATAGCCTGTCGGTGTGGGGAGGATGGGTTTGGGATAATTCTGCCAGAAATCACGGAAGAGCCCGGAGTAAACATCAGGGAGAGGTTGAAGAGGCAGATAAAAGAGACAGTGGAGATAGGGGAGAGACTAAGAAGGAGAGTAGATGAGGAACAGTTAGGTGTAACTGTAAGTATAGGAATAGCCAGCTTTGATGGACAGGATAGAGAGATGAAGAGAGAGACATTGATTAAGCAAGCTAAAGAAGCTTTGAGTCAAGCCCAAAGAGGAGGGAACACAGTAAAAGTATTCTATGATGAGAAATTGAGGAAAGAAATATCTTCAGAAGTTCTTGAATGGATAAAGGAGACAGAGGAGACTCTGGTCTCTGGAGAGACATGTGTAGACTTAACTAAACATACTGTTCAGGTTAAAGGCAAGCCAGTGAAATTAACTCCTAAAGCATTCGATTTGCTCTGCCTGCTGATGAAGAAGAAGGGAAGAGTATTGAACAGGAGTTTTTTAACAGAAAGCATATGGGGATATGAATACTTTGGCACCACAAGGACAGTAGATTCCCACATCAAGATACTAAGGCAGAAGTTAGGCAGTGAGGGCAGGAAGATTAAGACTATCGAAGGCATCGGCTACAAATTCACTGAGGAAAGTGAATAAATCTTCCCTTTGAATTTATAAATTTCTTTCACTAAGTTCTGAATATTCCTCTTTTTTGAGCAACTCCGTTTAATAGGTATATGGAAAATTTTGGCGACAATAAAGTTAGGTCCTGATGAAATACATATGAGTACAGCTCCTACTATAGATTTTTCAAAAGGAGAATGAAAAACATTGAACCTTTTTGCAGTTTCTTCTTTAGTAACCGCCTCTGTCAGTGTATCTTCAGGACTTTTTGTTTATCTGAAGAATAGGAAAAGATTCCTTAACAAGATATTCGCTCTTCTCATGTTCAGTATCGCAATTTGGAGTTTCGGTTTAGCAAATTTAGCTGTGGCTCCTAATGAGTTGAAGGGATTATTTTGGGACCGTTTTCTATACTTCGGCTCTCTGCTTATTCCTTCACTCTTTTTTCACTTCGTACTTACCTTTTTGGGCTTGCGGAAAGAGAGAAAAAAACTTTTAATGGTCGGGTATATATTTAGTTTTCTCTTTCTAATCTTCAACTTTACTCCTTTGTTTAGAGAAAGAATGATTTCTGCGCAAGCTTTACATTTCAATTACTTACCTGAAACGGGACCAATTTATCCAATTTTTCCGCTGATGTTCCTTTTCTATGTAGGCTATTCGTTATATTTAATGTTTAAAAGATATCGAAAGATGAGCAGAGTAACACGCAATCAAATAAAATATGCTTTTCTAGCGGCAATAATTGGATTCGGTGGAGGATCTACGACGTTCTTACCAGCTTTTGGCATAAAGACTTCGCCCATGGGTAACTGCCTTGTGGCTCTCTATGGGGTGATACTTGCTTACGCTATCGTTACTTACAGGCTGATGGATATTGAAGTTGTAATCAATAAGACTGTGCTGTTTGGTATTTTAATTGGAGGCATAATTGGCTTTCATATTGGCTTTGTGACTCTACTCCAAGGGATGATAGGATATGGTGCTTCTACAGTACTTTCGGTCAGTATAATTCTCTTTGTTCTTTTCTTTACCCCTTTCAGGCGAAAGTTGGGTGGGTTTGTGGACGTTTTAGTCTATCGGGGAAAATACGATTACCAGAAGGTACTTAAAGATTCTACAAAGGCGCTGGTTACTATGCTGGATTTGAGGCAGCTTTTGAACTATATTGTCAATACAATTTCAGACACTGTGGGAGTGGAAAAGATTTCGTTATTTTTAAAAGAAGGAAATAAGCGGAAGTATGAGATAAAAGCATCCTGTGGTCTGGATGAGGAATTAGTTGATAAATATGTTTTAAAGCCAGATGAGGGAATTATCCCCTGGCTTAAACAATCTAAAGCAGTCTTCGTAAAAGAAGAGATGGAGAGAGCTCTTCCTGGAAAGGCATTTGAGAGCATCCATGGAGACTTGGGAAAGATAGGGGCAGAATTTATCTTGCCTCTATTCTATAAGGATAATTTGGTAGGAGTATTGAATCTCTCCCACAAACAATCAGGAGGCATATATAACCAGACAGACATAGATATTCTGGAATCACTGGGAGCAGAGGCAGCAGTAGCCATAGAGAATGCCAGATTACATACTGAGGTGATAACTGATGAGTTAACAGGACTCTATCAGCCAAAGTACTTTGAGTTAAGACTAAGAGAAGAGATAGAGAAAGCAAAGAGGTATAGACATTGTCTCTCATTAATGATGGTAGAGGTAGATAATTTTGAAGAAAAGAGGTATGGAGAAGAGGAAAGAAATAAATTATTGAAGAGCGTATCAGGAATAGCCAGAGGGAATCTTAGGATGGGAGATATAGCCTGTCGGTGTGAAGAGAAAGGGTTTGGGATAATCTTGCCAGAAATCACAGAAGAGCCTTGGGGAAACATCAGGGAGAGGTTAAAGAAGCAGATAAGGGAGACAGTGGAAGTAGGAGAGAGGCTAAGGAGGAGAGTAAAGGAGGAAGAGTTAGGTGTAACCGCAAGTATAGGGATAGCGAACTTTGATGGACAGGACAGAGAGATGAGGAGGGAGACACTGATTAGGCAAGCTAAAGAGGCTCTAAATCAGGCAAAAAGAGAAGGGGACACAGTAAAAGTATTCTATGATGAGAAGTTAAGGAAAGAGATATCCACAGAAGTCCTTGAATGGATAAAGGAGACCGAGGAGACCCTGGTCTCTGGAGAGATATGTGTAGACTTAGTTAAACATACTGTTCAGGTTAAAGGCAAGCCGGTCAAGTTGACACCTAAAGGGTTCGATTTACTCTGCCTTCTGATGAAGAAGAAGGGGAGAGTATTGAACAGGAGTTTCATAACAGAGAGTATATGGGGATATGAATACTTTGGCACCACAAGGACAGTAGATTCCCACATCAAGACATTGAGGCAGAAGTTAGGCAGTGAGGGCAAGAAGATTAAGACTATCGAAGGCATCGGCTACAAATTCACTGATGAGGAAATATAGTAATTTCTGAAAAAGTCGGAAGGTTTAATTTGTCGAACTCTTTATCGTAGGGCTCCAAGATGGGAGCCCTTTAATATTATATGGTATTTTTTAGGGCGGTTGAAGAATTTTCTTGACAGGGAGTTTATAGATATTTATAATTATTGCTATTAACTGGTAACTACTGGTAACTTCCCGAAGGGGTTATTATGCCTTCCAAATTGCTCACAGTAGATGAACTTTCCGCATATCTAAAAATTCCCAAACCTACAGTCTATTATTTAGCTCAAACTGGACGTATACCCGCGTCCAAGGTTGGTAGACACTGGAGGTTTGAGGAAAAAGAGATTAAGAAGTGGCTTAAGGAACAGCAGGTAGCGTATAGAATCAAGCGTGAGAAAAAATAGCGTATTTTCTCTACGAGAGGCGTAGATGGAAAGATATGAATTTTCATATGATAGAAGGGGTTTTCCCCGCATTCTATCCGGCTTTCCTGTTGATATAGAGATAGAGAACCCGCCTGCCGGTATTCCCGCAAGTATCTCCGGAGAGATTGGTAATATGAGTAGTGAGGGTGCATCTCTACTTTTAAATAGCTCACTGCCCGTCTCGGCAATAGTTACTCTTCGAATCGATTTATCTCCCCATTATTCCCTGATAGAGACTAAGGCACAGGTGATGTGGAGTTACTTCTTAGCAAGGAATAAAAAGTTCAACTGTGGAGTGCGTTTTCTTGACCTGGGAGAAAAACATCGAGAAGCCCTGAATAAGCTGATAGGGGAGGGAATGGAAAACAATAAATCTGTTCCTGAGAGGAGAAGGAGCGAGCGAAGGACGAAGACAAAGGAGCTGAAGGAGCGTCTGTGGAAGGCAGAAATGGTGCTAAAGAAAGTCAAAAAGACGATGGACAGGCGAGTAGTGATAACGGGTCTGGGAATAATAGCCCCTAATGGCATCGGCAAGGACGCTTTCTGGAAGGCAACTATCAAAGGAAAGTCTGGAGTTGATAGGATTAAAAGTTTCGATACTTCCGACTATGATATAAAAATTGCTGCAGAAATTTCAGATTTCGAACCCTTAAATTATATGGCAAAATCTATTGCAAAAAGGGTTGACCGGTTCGCTCAATTCGGGATCGCCTCTGCTGGTATGGCAGTGGAAGATGCGGAATTGGATTTAAAAAAGGAAGATAAAGACAGAATTGGGGTGTGTATAGGCTCGGGTTTGGGTGGTGTCCTTTTTCATGAAGAGCAAATAGATCTTATGCATAGAAAGGGTCCAAAATCGGCCCATCCTTTAGGAGTGCCGAAAGTTGCCCCTAATGCTGTACCCGGACATATCTCTATTCAATTGGGGTTAAAAGGCCTAAATATAGCTATCTCTACAGCCTGTTCTTCAGGGACACATGCTGTGGGTCAAGCTTTTTGCATGATTAGATTGGGAAAAGCAGATGTGATGGTGGCAGGGGGCACAGAAGCACCCATTACACCCTTTACCTTCGGGGCCTTTAATGCTTTACAAGTTTTGTCAAAAAGGAACGAATCGCCTAAAGAAGCCAGTAGACCATTTGATAAAGAAAGAGACGGATTTGTTATGGGAGAGGGAGCAGGTATTCTTATACTTGAAGCGCTCGACCATGCAGAAAAAAGAGGTGCTCACATATATGGGGAGATAATAGGTTATGGAATGACAAGTGGGGCTCACCATATGGTTATGCCTGCTCCGGAAGGAAAAGATGCAGCCAAAGCGATGAGTTTAGCTTTAGAAGATGCGGGTATTGCTCCCACTGAGGTGGATTATATAAATGCTCATGGAACATCGACCCGGGCAAATGATAGGACTGAGACACAAGCAATCAAGAAAGTTTTTGGTGACTATGCTTATAGGGTGCCTATAAGCTCTACTAAATCAATGATTGGGCACCTAATAGGAGCTGCTGGTGCAGTGGAATTAATTGTTTGCGCTTTAGCTATAGAGAATAGCATTATTCCTCCAACGATTAATTATAAGGTGCCTGATCCTGAGTGTGACCTTGATTATGTGCCGAATACTGCTCGGAGAAGTAAAATAGACATTGCCCTATCAAATTCTTTTGGCTTCGGCAGTAATAATGCTACTGTGGTTATTAGAAAATAAAATATATTTGTGATAATGGAGTAGGAAAAATTTGATGTCCAGAACTGATAGAACTTTTATTGAAAAGCGTGTAAAACAGATTCTATTTGAGATTTTAGATATCGATTTAAAAGAAATTACGAACGATGCTGTACTTATCGATGATTTAGGTATGGATTCTTTTACATCTATAGAAGTTAGATTTGAAATAGAAAACAACTTTGGGAAACAAATACCTGTTAGTGAGCTTACAAAAATAAAGAGTGTAGGTGATATTATAGAATATATAACTTCCCATATGTCGAAAAAGAGATAACTATAGGGGGGATTTGCTGAGAAAAAAATCCCAAGGTTGCTATTTCGGTACTATAGTTATAATAATTGTCATAGAGAGGTTTTGGTTTGAATAATGGCTATAAAAAAGGAGACGCACTATGCAAGAAAAACTAAGTTTATTTAAATTCCCTAAACAAGAGTATACGAAAGAATATATTACAAAAAGGGTAAAATGGTTAAGTAAGCAAACGGAGACAAAGTTATTTCATATTACGCAATATACCGAACTACCTACTCATATGCGTGGTAACATAGAAAATTTGATTGGAATGTGTCAGATACCGCTAGGTATCACGGGGCCACTCAGAGTTAATGGCACTTACGCGAAAGGGGACTTTTATATCCCGTTAGCCACTACTGAGGGGTCATTGGTTATGACTTACCACTACGGTATGCGTGTAATTAGCAAGGCAGGTGGAGTCAATACATCGGTTCTTAAAAACGAAATGCATGTATCGCCCGTATTTATGCTTAAAGACATTAAAGAGATTACTCAATTTTTAGCTTGGATTAATAATAATTTTCAAAAAATCAAAAAAGAAGCAGAGAAGACAACGCGACATGGTAAATTGCTGAAAATTGAACCTGTTATTTTGGGGAGTAGAGTCATTTTGAAATTTTCATATCACACAGGAGATGCAATGGGAGCAAACATGATAGCTAGGGCGACAGAAGAAGCCTGCCAGTTTATCTCCAAAAAGACTCAGAAAAAATTTTTTATTAAATCAAACTACTCTTCGGATAAAAAAGTTACTGCACATAACTTCATAAATGGTTATGGAAAAATGGTTCTTGCCGATGTTACCATATCAAGGAAAGATGTAGTTGAACTGTTAAATACTACCCCAGAAGAAATTTATAGTTGCTATCATGCTTACTTATTGAGTGCTCTTCGGGCGGGAATGGTCGGTACGAATTGTCACTTTGCTAATGGGATCGCAGCGTTGTTTATTGCTTGTGGACAAGATGTTGCTAGTACGGTAAATTCTCATGTGGGAATAAGCACATGCGAATGTACTAGTAACGGGGACCTATATGTTAGTATTTATCTTCCTAGTATCATTGTGGGGACGCTAGGAGGAGGTACAGGTTTAGCAACACAACGTGAATGTTTGGAACTTTTAGGCTGTTATGGCACAGGCAAAGCAGAAAAATTTGCTGAAATTGTTGCGGCTGTATCGTTGGCAGGTGAAATTGCAGTAGGTGCTTCTGTAGCGAATGGAACTTTTGTAGAAGGACATGAAAAATATGGGAGAAATAAGCCAAAAGATATTACATAGATTAATTAAAATGCCATTTTATAAGTAAAGGAACAAAGGACTATTATGGTTTTCTTTGCAATAACTTGTATTTTGACTTTCTTGGTTAGTTTAATATTAGGTTTTGTTGTGTATTTTAAAAGTGGGCGAAGGAAAGTAAATGGGTTTTTAGCCCTATCAATTCTAAGTACCGCCCTTTGGAGTTTAGGTTTGGGGTTAATGGTAAGTGCAAAATATGAAGAATTAGCCCTTTTTTGGCTTAGAGGGGTTCATTATTTAGGGGCAATTTTTATTCCTGTATTTTTTCTCCACTTCGTACTGGCATTTTTAGAAATGGACAAAATAGAAAGGAAGTTAATACTCTTTACTTATATAGTCGCTATAGTTCTCCAGATTTGCAACTTTACCGGCACATTGGCAAGTGTGGTTCCCAAGAATCCTTTTAGATATTATACTAAGGCAGGCCCTTTCTATCCGATTTTTACTTTTATGTTTTTCTCATGTGTAGTCTATTCGCTCTATTTACTTTTTAAGGCATTCAGAACTTCTTCAGGTGTTAAGAGGAATCAAATTAGGTATCTATTTTTAGGGACAGGGATAGGATTTACTGCTGGCTCGACGGCCTTCTTTCCTGTTTTCAATATTCCAATATTTCCGTTTGGTATGTACTTCGTTTTCATTTATTCTGTAATCTTGAGTTATGCAATTATTCAATATAGGTTGATGGATATTGCGGTGGTGGTTACCAGGGGTGGGGTGCTGGCGGGGACTTATGCTTTTATTATTGGGGTGCCGGCTCTGGTGGCTTCGGTGGCGAGGCCCTGGCTTGTGGGAGCGATGGAGAGGTTCTGGTGGGTTCCTCCATTGGGGCTTTTTGCGGGGCTGGCCCTGGTTGGTCCTTTTGCGGCGCTATTTTTCATTCGCAAGATTGAGTGGAAGCAACGGGAGAAGGAATTGACAGCAGAGGAGCATCTGGAAAGGACGGCGCAGGGGATGATTGAGATAGATAGTGTTAAGAGATTGGTGAAGATAATCCCCAGGTATCTTACTCAGTTCTATTATTCTGCCCTGGATATCAGGATAACTCACGCCACTATCTTCCTTCTGGATAAAGATAGAGGGGAATATGTGTTGAAGTCTGCTTCGGGAACCAGGAGGATTTCTCTGGAGAGGACTCTTCCGGAGAAGGAGAATCCTATTTATATCTGGTTTAAGAAGATAGTTCCCCTTATAATAGAAAAGAGATTTGTCAGGAGGAGAGAGCTGGATGTTCTGCAGAGGGAGGATATCGATTTCTGGCTTAAGGAGGAGAGACTGCTTCGTCTGGGTGATTACATTAAACCTGCTCTAACGGAACTTAAGAAATTAATGGTGGAATTAAAAGCAGTGCTTTGCGTTCCCAGTTATTATCAGGATGGGCTTTTGGGTTTTCTGATTCTGGGAGAGAAGGAGAGGGGCTTGTTCAGGCCGCAGGAACTGTCACTCTTCTTCAGACTTTCCCGGTATGCTGGTTTGGCTATAAGGAGTGCCCAGCTTAGCCAGGACCTGCAGCAGGCTTACGCCTCGGTGGCTCAGGCGGATAGACTTTCTTCAATGGGTCAACTGGCGGCGAGCTTTGCTCATGAGATAAATAATCCTGTAGCAATTATTATTTCCGGCATTGAATTGAGTTTGGCGACCATGAGAGAGGAGCTGGTCAAGGCTCAATCTATAGAAGAGAAGGAAAAGGTCGTTGAATATACTGAAGATAAGTTGATAAAGATAAAAGATGAAGCTTTCCGGATATCTCACATCATTGATAGAATAATGGGATATGTGAGAGCGCCGATGGGCGATTTTACGTCTGTGGGACTGGAGGAGTTGATTGAAACTACTCTGGGATTGGTGGAACATCCCTTACGTAAGAAGCAGATAAACGTGGTAAAGGAGATTCCCGAAGATTTGCCAAGAATAAGAGGAATTGCCGGGGAACTTCAGGAGGTCTTCCTGAATCTTTTCAATAATGCCATAGAGGCGATGGAATATGAGACACCGGGAAGTATTAATATTCTGGCGAGGGCATTTGGCAATCCT
>Ga0224501_10001198_pt1 | contig 20054 bp, 14 predicted proteins | sample SF_Oct11_sed_USG_4_FD_169105 | JGI IMG/M metagenome (GOLD analysis project Ga0224501, IMG submission 169105) | Sediment microbial communities from San Francisco Bay, California, United States - SF_Oct11_sed_USGS_8_1 | ecosystem: Environmental > Aquatic > Marine > Sediment | place: USA...
GAGTATGACTTTTATGCGGCAGATATTACCCGTACCTTCCCGATCAATGGCACCTTCAGCAAGGAGCAGCGCGCCCTCTACGAGCTGGTACTCAGGGCGCAGTATGCGGCGATTGAGCAGGTTAAACCTGGCAATCACTGGAACGACCCCCACGAGGCGGTGGTGAAGGTGATCACTAAGGGGCTGGTCGAACTGGGGATCCTCAAGGGGAGTGTCACCACCCTGATCAAGAGCGAGGCCTATCGTAAATTTTTTATGCACCGTACCGGCCACTGGCTGGGGATGGATGTACACGACGTGGGTGAATACAAGGTGGGGGATGAGTGGCGCGTGCTGGAGCCGGGGATGGTGATGACCATCGAGCCCGGTCTCTATATCCCGGCCGGTAGCAAGGGAGTGGCGAAGAAGTGGTGGAACATCGGTATTCGCATCGAGGATGATGTGCTGGTGACCAAAGAGGGCTATGAGGTGCTGTCGCAGGATGTCCCCAAGGAGCCCGATGAGATCGAGGCGCTGATGGCGGGGCGTAAGCCCCCAGCCAGGAAGAAGGCGGCCAGGAAGAGGACATGACAGACGATTTCGATCTACTGATTGTCGGTGGCGGTATGGTGGGGGCGAGCCTCGCCCATGCCCTTAAGGCGCTGCCGCTACGCATCGGTATTATTGAGGCCTATCCGCTGCACGATGAGAAGCAGCCGAGCTTTGATTCGCGTGCCATCGCTCTCTCCTACGGATCGAGGCGCATCTTCGATACCCTGGGGGTGTGGCAGGCGATGGTGGCCGAGACGGTCACCCCGATCACCCGTATCCATGTCTCCGACCGGGGCCACTTCGGCTCGGTACGCATGGATGCTGCCGAGGAGGGGGTGGAGGCACTTGGCTACGTGGCCGAGGCCTCGGTGATAGGCCGTGCCCTTGCCGCTAATCTTGGCGAACTTCCCAACGTGGAGCTGATCTGCCCCGCCACCCTTAGCGACGTGCAGATCAGTGATGAACAGGCCTCCGTTACCGTCGAGCAGGGAGGGGTACTGCGAGAGCTTACGGCGAAGCTGCTGGTCGCCGCCGATGGCGGTCGCTCCACGGTGCGAGAACTGCTGGGGGCCAGGACATTCAGACTTGGCTACGGCCAGACCGCCATCATCGCCAACGTCACCACCGAGCGGGGGCACGGCGGTATCGCCTACGAGCGCTTTACCGATAGCGGTCCACTGGCGCTGCTGCCCAACAACGCCCCGGCGTGGATGGAAGATGGCGAGAGTGGTGATAAACGTTGGTCGCTGGTCTGGACTGTGCGCGACAGAGATGTCGAGGAGCACCGGGCCCTGAGCGATGCACTGTTTATCTCTCGTTTGCAGAAGCGACTCGGCAAACGTGCCGGACGCATCCTCTCGGCCACCCCGCGTCACGCTTACCCGCTAGGGCTGGAGTATGTGCGCGACCATGTGCGCCACCGCCTCGCCTTTATCGGCAATGCCGCCCACCTGATCCACCCGGTGGCGGGGCAGGGCTTCAATCTCGGGCTGCGCGACGTGGCGGCCCTGGCCGAGGTGCTGATGGAGGCGGTGAGCGCGCAGCACGATCCGGGTCTGCTGGAGACGCTGCAGCGCTACGCAAAGTGGCGCCGCCCCGACTACCTGCGGGTGATGGGGATGACCGACACCCTGGCCCGTACCTTCTCCAACGACTTCACACCGCTGGTGGTGGCGCGCAACCTGGGGATGGTGGCGATGGACCTTATTCCACCGCTGCGTCGCCTGCTGACCCATCAGGCGATGGGGGTGAACGGGCGCCAGTCGCGTCTCGCTCGCGGAGTTACCCTGGAGGGGAACGGATAGTGGCTCACGCTTACGACCTGATCATCGTCGGCGGCGGCATGGTGGGTGCGAGTCTCGCCTGCGCCCTGGGCGATACCCCGCTGCGCATCGCCGTAGTGGAGAGCCACCCGGCAAAGACCGAGTGGCCCGCCGAGAGCTACGATATCCGCGTCAGCGCCATCACCCGTGCTACCGAGAGGGTATTCCGCATGGTCGGCGCCTGGCAGGGGATGGTGGCGCGCCGCGTTACCCCCTACAGCGCGATGTCGGTATGGGATGCCACCGGCACGGGGAGTATCGGGTTTGATGCCGCCGATCTGGGCGAGCCCGACCTCGGCCACATCATCGAGAACCGGGTGATCCTCGCCGCTCTGCTGGAGCGGATGGCACAGTTCGACAATATCGATCTGCTCTGCCCGGCCCAGGTGTCAGCGCTTGAGCGCGACGAAAATGCCGCCACCCTTACCCTGGCCGATGGCCGTACTGTCACCGCCGCCCTCATCGTCGGCGCAGACGGTGCCAACTCCTGGGTGCGTGAACAGGCGGGGATCACCACCACCGGATGGCCCTATGAGCAGACCGCGGTGGTGGCGACCATCAGGACTGAACGTCACCACCACGGTGTCGCCTACCAGCGCTTCATGCCGGAGGGGCCACTCGCCTTTCTGCCGATGCCCGAGGGACTTAGCTCCATCGTCTGGTCCACCACCCCGGAGCGCTCGGCGGAACTCATTGAACTGGACGAGCAAACCTTCCTCGCCGAGCTGCAACTCGCCTTTGGCGACAAACTGGGGGCGATGGAGTCGACCGGCCCGCGCGGCGCCTTCCCGCTCCTTCTGCGCCACGCCAACCGCTACTGTGACGAGCGGCTGGTGCTGGTGGGCAACGCTGCCCACGCCATTCATCCGCTGGCAGGGCAGGGACTCAATTTGGGTGTCTCCGATATCGCCGCTCTGGCCGAGGTAGTGCTTGAGACACGGCGGAACGGGGGGGATATCGGTGAGCTGGCGGTGCTGCGCCGCTACGAGCGCTGGCGCAAGGCGGACAATGTTGCGGTGATGGCGGCGATGGACGGCTTCAAGCGTCTCTTCAGTAACGATATTGCCCCGCTCAAGCTGCTGCGTAACCTGGGACTCAGCCTCACTGACCACTCCGGGCCGGTGAAAAATATGATGATGCGTCGTGCATTGGGTTTGAGTGGCGATTTACCACGACTCTCAAGAGGAAAGGCGCTTTAGCCAGCGCCCTCTGTTTACATCTGACATATGGTCGTGATATTTAATTATGTGACGAACGTCACATTTACCGCGGTTGATATTTCGTCTCGATTTGCGATGGCAGGGATTCAGCGTGTTGTTGATGGCATGAACTTTATAATGTATGGAGCATATCTGTGAGTAACCAGCGGACTTTCCCCCGGTTCCCTCTTACCCTTGATGTATCAGTGAGTGTTGCAGGCGGTGTACAGGTCTGTCATGTACGCGATTACTGTGCAGGTGGTATTTTCCTGCTCTATGGGAAACAGCACCGCAATATCCCTCAGGGGAGCGATATCGGTATTCAGTTTACTGACCCAGAAAGACCCTCCGAGTATTACCAGTTGATCGGTAAAGTTGCCCGCGCAATGGAACACGGTGTTGGGGTATCGTTTATTGAACCAAATCAGGTTGCGTTGATGGTGTTGGCAACACAGGCGCAGAAGCAAGCGGTATCCCTTCAGAAACCCGCAAATGAGCAACTTGATAAATCTCAAGAATTAATCATTAACCAGTGTCGAGATGTTGTTGGCAGGGCGATTCATACAATGGTAGCTGATTTTGTTCAAACAGCTGACGAGCAACTCTGTTTGGCATCTGAGGAATCCATAAGCCAAACCCATCAGGCGGCCTTCTTTATCGCTGTTAATGAGCTTAAACAAAGTAAGAAGAAACTCATTGCACTGTTAGATAAGGAGGTTCTGCAACGTATCAATGTGCTCAATGTGGTCGGTTACTCTTCTGCGGTCGTTCTGCCAGGGGCAGAACCAGGGGATGAATTATCCCTTGTGGACAGTGAGTCATTTGATCAGTGGCTGATAGTAAGTTCGATCGCCTCAAGAGTCGAGGAGCATCAACAGCAGGCGTTAGAAGCGCTGGAGACAAGGTTGGCATCGATCGCCGTGAACACAATTAGTCGAGATAATAATCCGGTATCTCCACTTGCTTTTGCCTCGGTATTTAGCCGAATTATTGAGGAGATGAGACTGGAAGATGATGCCAGAAAGGCCATTTTCCTTGTCCTGGCAGGGGTGGTTGAGCGTGATTTAACAAAACTCTATGAAGAGTTGAACGGGTTACTCATTAGCCATGGTATCTGTCCCGATCTGGAAAAAAACAGGAAGGTGGTGAAGGCGCCAGGAGCGGCAGCTATTTCATCTGTAGCGCAGAAGGAGAGAACTGTAGAAGCTACCCCTGCCAAAGTTGGCGAAAAAAACAGTAGCACGTCAGTCTCAAAGGTGCAGGTTAGAGAACGGCCGGCTGAACCCAGGCGGATCGCGCCGCAACATGCCACTTTTCGAATTAGTTATAGTCGTCTCCCCACGGCAGAACATGAAGGAGAAGCGCTGGTACATAAGATTCCTTTTCAGGAGGTAAGGGAGCTAATGCAGCTGCAATATGCAGGGGAACCCAGGACACCTCCCCCGGCGGGATATTTCAGCAGTGAGGAGCTCATTCATGCTCTGTCGCACTTGGCGACAAAGGACATGTCTGCTCAAAGAGAAAGTATGGAAGAGTTAGGTCATGCACAGTATCTGACACAACTTCTTGCGCGTCTTACCGGTGAAAAAGATAAGGAGTTGAATGATACAGATCGCGATTCCATCACCTACATAGGTGGACTCCTGAATTCAATGCTGCAAGACAGACAACTGCCCAAGGTGGTGGAGGGGTGGTTATCTCGTATGACGACATCCCTGCTCAGGGCTGGAGTCAATGACCCTGGTGTGTTGGAGGATGTGGATCATCCGGCTCGACAGGTTGTGAATCGTCTTGAGCAGGTGGGAAGATACATAGAGAACGATGCGGATGAACAACGTGCAACATATAGTCACAAGATAGAGTCGATACTGGAGTCAATACAGGAGCGCGTTGGGGAGGATCCCCATATTTTTGCCGAGGCACTGGAGAGTCTAGACGAGATTCATAACAGATATCGCAACGATTATCGAATCAAAATCGACCGCATCGTGCAGCAGTGTGAACAAGAATCGAATCTGAATCGAGTGCGCAGCAAGATACTCGATGATCTTAATGAATTGCTAGGTCATCGTGATGTGCCAAAGATTAGCCTCAAATTACTCGATTATGGGTTGAAAAATCTGCTGTTCCGTACTCGAGTGAAGGAGGGGGCAAAGAGTGAGAGTTACCGAAAGTATCTAAATTTCATAGATCAGCTTACAGCACGGCTGGCAGGTCACGCACCGGTGATGGATGGTGATAGTCTGAATGATGATTTGTTGCTGGAGCAGCTTGCACATTTGCTTGCGGCATCATCGGCAAATAAGGCCGCGAATCAAACACTGTTAGATGAAGTAAGATCCTCTCTTTCAGGTGGGCGTCGTCCTGCGATGCAGTATGTCCCGGCGCTGACAATAAAGACGAGTCATCTCGATGAGTTTCACAGCAAGCCAGAGACGCTTGATATGGACGCCTGGCAACTGATATTGGACGATGCGCGAAATATTGAGCATGGCGAGGCCTTGGCCTACGAAGACGAGGAGAGTGGGCGGCGCGAGGTGTCTCTAATATGGCATGATGAGGAGAATAAACCGCCAAGATATGTCTTTGCCGATGATAGAGGGGAAAAAATGCTCGACCTCTCCCTTGGTGAGGTAGCGAGCCTGCTTCATCAAAATATTCTGGAGAGGATGGCGGTACGTGAGTTAAGTGTTACCGAGAGGGCAACCTACAATTTTTTACAGGATATACACAATAATCTGGCTTTTCGTGCTCAGCACGATGAACTTACCGGATTGCTTAATCGAAAATCCTTCGTGCGTAAGCTGGAACAAATCTATAATGATGCAGTTGCCAGCAAGCGTAGAGGAGTTCTTGGCTACTTTGACCTTGATCGATTTAATGTCATCAATACAACTTGCGGTCACGCCGAAGGTGACAAGTTGCTGGAAAAGGTGGCAGAAATACTACGCGAGAATATGGGTGAAAATGCCATGGTGGCGCGTTTGGGTGGTGATGAGTTTGGTGTGATTATGGAGGGGGCTAGCCGTGTGGAGGGGCTTAAACGCATCAATGTCATGCATGACGCGATAAGAGACATTCGCTTCTCCTGTGAGGAGAATGAGTTTAATGTCACTGCCAGTGTGGGTCTGGCTGAGATCAATGACAGTATTGATGGCAGTGGACGATTACTGAGTGCCGTAGATGCAGCCTGTTTTACTGCTAAGGAACAGGGGCGTGATAATATTCAGATCCATAATCCAGAGAATGTAAACGTCTCCAGCCACACAAATATTCTAGAATGGGTCGGGCGCATCAATGTGCTGTTTGAAAAAAATCTAATAAAGCTGCGCTGCCAGAGAATTGAACCACTAAAAAAATCGGTAAATGCACTGCCTCATTATGAGGTGTTGCTGGATGTCTATGACGGTAATGGAAATAAGGTACCTCTGGAAGAGTTTATTGTTGCTGCGGAGCGCTATAATCGCATTGTCGATATCGATACCTGGGTTGTGGATAATGTCTTTTCCTGGCTGGAGCAAAATCGAAGCAAACTGGACCATATCAGTGGTCTATCCATAAACCTCTCAGGTAGTTCGCTGGGTAATCGCAAATTTATGGAACGATTGAGCCGGCATTTGAGTGAGGATGGGATTCCCGCAGAAAAGGTGATCTTCGAGGTGACAGAAACTATTGCCATCAATAATCTCGACAATGCGGCACGGTTTATGCGGAAGATGAAAGAAGTTGGCTGTCGCTTCTCGTTGGACGATTTCGGGAGTGGCAACTCCTCGTATGCGTATCTCAAAACATTGCCGATCGATTTTCTGAAGATAGATGGTACCTTTGTCAAAGATGTTGCCAAAAACACTGATGACTTCGCAGTAGTCAAGTCGATAAACGAGATTGGCCATGTGATGGGCAAGACGACGATAGCCGAGTACGTGGAGGACGAGTTTGCCCTGCAGGCGCTAAAGACCATCGGTCTGGACTATGTGCAGGGATTCGGTATTGAGAAACCGATCCCCCTCTATAAGCTTCTGAACTGATACTCCACATCAGTTGTTGTAGCTAAGCCCCTGTTTCATCATGCGGGCCATTTTCTTTGCTTGGTTTTGCCGAGAGGCGGCGGTATAGTCGCCTCTCGACTATGGCTCCTGTGGGAGAGAGTGGCTGCGGGTATCCGCGATGCCGCCGCCGAAGGCGCAACCCGCCCGGAAACGCTCAGGCAGAAGGACCACCGGAACCGGTCGACTCTGGAGAGAGACTGCGTGACAGTCCACCGAAGGGGCCAAGCTCTCAGGTGCCAGGACAGAGGGGCGGTGTGGGATCATATTGATCCCGCACCGCCCTTTTTGCGTTTTATGACAGGCGGAAAGCGGGCTTATACGGATACTGCCGGGCCGCTCATGGGAATTCGGTTCGTGGGCAGCGGGGCTTTTCCCTGTGATGCGGATGAATAACTGAGTACGAATAGAATAGTGAACATGCCAAAACAGACACCGCTCTATGCAACCCACGTGGCCGAAGGGGCCAAGCTGGTCGATTTTGCCGGCTGGGATATGCCGATCCACTACGGCTCGCAGCTTGAAGAGCACCACATGGTGCGTCGTGCAGCCGGCATCTTTGATGTCTCCCACATGTGTGTGGTTGATCTGCACGGCAACCGCAGCCGCGACCTGCTGCGCTTCCTGATGGCCAACGATGTGGCCAGGCTCGACGCTACCCCCGGCAAGGCGCTCTACTCCTGCATGCTTAATGAGCGTGGCGGGGTGATCGACGACCTCATCATCTACCATATGGAGACCGTCTGGTACCGTCTGGTGGTTAATGCCGGCACCCGGGACAAAGACCTGGCATGGTTGGTAAGGCACGCCAGCTCCTTCGATGTGGAGGTGATTGAGCGCACCGATCTCGCAATGGTCGCGGTGCAGGGCCCTGAGGCGCGCAATAAAGTCCATTCGGTGCTGGAGGGTGACGCCGTCAAGGTTGAGGGGCTCAGCCGCTTTAGTGCCGCCGAGGTGGGGGAGCTGTTCATCGCCCGTACCGGCTATACCGGCGAGGATGGCTATGAGATCGTGGTACCCACCGAGCAGGTAGAAGATCTGTGGCACAAACTGCGTGAGGTGGGAGTGACTCCCTGTGGTCTCGGTGCCCGTGATACCCTGCGCCTGGAGGCGGGGATGAACCTCTACGGCCAGGATATGGATGAGAATACCTCGCCGCTGATCTCCGGCCTCGCCTGGACTGTGGCGATGAATCCCGAGGGGCGAAAGTTTATCGGCCGGGAGGTGCTGGAGGCGGAGCGTGAGCGGGGCATTGGCCAGCGCCTGGTCGGTCTGTTGCTGGAGGAGAAGGGGGTGCTGCGCGCCCACCAGAAGGTGATTGTGGAAGGCGTTGGCGAAGGCGAAACAACCAGCGGCAGCTTCTCCCCGACCATGGGTAAGGCGATCGCCCTGGCGCGGATCCCGGCCGGGGATGCCGAGGAGTGCCTGGTTGAGATCCGCGGCCGCCAGTTGAAGGCCAGAATTGTTAAACCGCCGTTTGTGCGTAACGGCAAACCACTCTATTGATTGAAACAAGAGAACAAGGGGAAAACAAGATGAGTAATCTGCCTCAGGAACTGAAGTACAGCAAGAGCCATGAGTGGGTACGTGATGAGGGTGACGGCACCTACACCGTGGGCATCACCGATCATGCCCAGGGGCTGTTGGGTGATATGGTCTTTATTGAGCTGCCAGAGATCGATCGTGAACTGGGGGCCGAGGAGGAGTGCGCAGTGGTCGAATCGGTGAAGGCCGCCTCCGACGTATACGCACCCGTGGCCGGTACCGTAGTTGAGCGGAACAGCGCGGTGGAGGAGAGCCCCGAGCTGGTCAACCAGGACCCCTACGGTGATGGCTGGCTGTTCAGACTCAAGGATGTGAGCGGGCTTGAGGATCTACTCGATGCCGATGGCTATGCTGCGAGCATCGAGGAGTAACCCCTCCCTTAACTATTTGCGGAAAACTGACCATGCCGTTTATCCCCCATACCGAAGAGGATGTGCGCGCCATGCTGGCCGCCATCGGTGTCGACTCGATCGACGACCTGTTTGATGAGATCCCCGCCGAGTTGCGTGCCAGTGGACTGCCGACTATCCCGGAGGGATTGGGCGAGATGGGCGTTGGCCGGCTGATGCAGCAGCGTGCCGCCGATGATGGTCAGCCCCTCTGCTTTATCGGTGCTGGTGCCTACGAGCACCATATCCCTGCGGTGGTGTGGGAGATCGTCACCCGCGGCGAGTTCTACTCCGCCTATACCCCCTATCAGGCGGAGGCGAGCCAGGGAACCCTGCAGCTGGTCTACGAGTTCCAGACCATGATCGCGGGACTCACCGGGATGGATGTGGCCAACGCCTCGCTCTATGACGGCGCCTCTGCCCTCTCTGAGGCGGTGTTGATGGCGATCCGCGCCAACCGCAAATCCAAATCGAAGCGTATCCTGATGCCTGTCACGGTCCACCCCGACTACCGTCGCGTGGTCGACGCCATCGTGCGCAACCAGGGGATCACCCTTGAGTTTGTCCCCTACGATGCGGCAACCGGCATGACCGAGATGGCGGCGCTGGAAAAATATGCGGGCGAGGACTTCGCCGCTCTGGTGGTGCCGCAGCCCAACTTCTTCGGTGTGCTGGAGGAGGTCGATGTGATGACCGACTGGGCCCACGCCAACAATATGCTGGTGATCGGCCTGGTCAACCCGACCGCGATGGCGCTGCTCACTCCGCCCGGCGAGTGGGGTGAAGCCGGGGCGGATATCGCCTGTGGCGAGGGGCAGCCGCTCGGCTCGCCGCTCGCCTCCGGCGGTCCCTACTTCGGTTTTATGGGGTGCAAGCAGGAGCACGTGCGGCAGATGCCGGGACGTATCGTCGGTGCCACGGTGGATCTTGATGGCAAGCGCGGCTTCGCCCTCACCCTGCAGGCGCGTGAACAGCACATCCGCCGCTCCAAGGCGACCTCCAACATCTGCACCAACCAGGGGCTGCTGGCCGCCGCCGCCACCGTTTATATGGCGCTGATGGGTCCAGAAGGGTTGCGCAATGTGGCCACCGCCAGTCACGCCAATACTCGTAAAATGATCGAAAGGCTTACGGACGCCGAGGGGGTAGCGCAGGTCTTTAGCGGCCACACCTTCCACGAGGTGGTGCTGCGCGTTAATGCCGATGCCGACTCCCTGCTGCGTGCCCTGGCGGCGCAGGATATCCTCGGCGGCTACCATCTGGGCGAGGAGTATCCTGAGCTGCAGAACTGCCTGCTGCTCTGTGCCACTGAGACCAAATCCGATGAGGACATCGAGCGGCTGGCGCAGAACATGGCACGCATTATTGGTCGTAATAGTGAACGACCGGTCTGTAACAAGCTCAAACCGAAGAATCCCGCCCAATACGGGTTTAATGAGGAGTAAATCATGTTGAGAAAGATAGTCCTGCTTGCCGTCCTGCTCGCTAGTTCACAGATACACGCCGCCGCTGGTGTTGATGACTATGCAATGAAGGCACAAAAGGTGGCCGATGGGGTCTGGGCGATCATCTCCCCGGCGATCAGTTTTCCCGACCCCTCCAACAAGGGGTGGAACTCCAATACCGCCATTGTCGAGACCAGTGAGGGGCTGCTGGTGTTCGATACCGGCTCCTCCGAGACCATTGGCAAGGCGCTGATCAAAGCGATTCGGGCGGTGAGTGACAGGCCGATAAAGTGGGTGATTAACTCCCACTCACACGGTGATCACTGGCTGGGTAACGGTGCCTTTGTCGCGGAGAAGCCGGCGGAGATGATCGCCTCCGATGTCGCCATTGGTGAGATGAAAAAGGGGGGGGCTGACTGGGTCGACAGGTTCCACTCCATGACCGATGGCGCGACAGGCCGATTCACTCCGGTAGCCGCCAAGCAGGCCGTCACTAAGCGCATGAGTCGCAGCTTTGGTGGTGTAGAGGTTGAGATCCTCTTCTCCGGCAATAGCCACTCCCCAGGCGATATCGTCTTCTGGTTGCCACAAAAGAGCGTGCTGCTGACCGGTGACACCATGTATATCGAGCGTGCCCCGGCTACCTTCGACTCCAATGCCAGACAGTGGATCGCCTTTCTGGATGAGATGGCGGCGCTCAAGCCGAAGGTCGTGATCCCCGGTCACGGCCCGGTTGCCGGTGTCGCATCGATCACCCGCCTGCATGACTATCTCAATACCCTGTGGGAACTGATCGCCGCCGGTTTTGCTGAGGGCAAGGCGGACTTTGAGATGGCTCCAGCAATAAAGGAGCAGATGAAGGAGAAGTTCGAGAAAGATTTCCCCAACATTGATGATCGTCTGGGGCAATCTATCTCTCAGCTCTATCTGCAGGTTGAAGCGGCAGACTTTGAATAATCGGGATAACCATCTATGTTGATCTTTGAACAGTCCAGACCGAATCGCCGTAATAGTGCCCAGGCACCGCGGGGTGGCGATGTCTCTGATCTGCCAGCACACCTGCTACGTCAGTCGAAGCCGACCCTGCCCGAGGTCTCGGAGATGCAGGTGGTGCGCCACTATACCCGTCTGTCGCAGAAGAACTTCTCCATCGACACCCACTTCTATCCGCTCGGCTCCTGCACCATGAAGTACAACCCACGCGGTGCCAACAAACTGGCGATGTTGCCGGGTTTTCTTGGCCGCCACCCCAGGGCTCCGGAGGCGACTCACGGTCAGGGGGTGCTCGCCTGCCTCTTCGAGCTGCAGGAGATGCTCAAGGATGTCACCGGGATGAAGGGGTGCTCCCTCACCCCGATGGCCGGGGCGCAGGGGGAGTTCGCCGGGGTGGCGATGATCCGCGCCTACCACGACGCACGCAATGACACTGCCCGCACCGAGATCCTCTGCCCCGATGCGGCCCACGGCACCAACCCCGCCACTGCGGTGATGTGCGGTTACAAGGTGAAGGAGATCCCAACAGATAAAAATGGCGATGTGGACCTTGAGGCGCTGAAGGCGGCGGTCGGGCCGCAGACTGCCGGCATCATGCTCACCAACCCCTCCACCCTCGGGGTGTTCGAACGAAGTATCAAGGCGATCGCCGATGTGGTGCATCAGGCCGGCGGCCTGCTCTACTACGACGGGGCCAACCTCAACGCGATCCTCGGCAAGGTAAAGCCAGGCGATATGGGCTTCGATGTGGTGCACCTGAATCTACACAAAACCTTCTCCACACCCCACGGCGGTGGCGGCCCCGGTGCCGGTCCGGTGGTAGTGGGTGGGCGTCTGCTCCCCTTTCTGCCGGTACCGATGGTGGGCAAGGAGGGTGACGACTACCGCTGGCTCAGCGAGAAGGATTGCCCGCAATCCATTGGGCGCCTCTCCGCGCATATGGGCAACGTTGGCATCCTGCTGCGTGCCTACATCTACGCCCGTATGCTGGGGCGCGAGGGGATGGAGCGGGTGGCCGAATATGCCACGCTGAATGCCAACTACATGATGGTCGAGTTGAAGAAGGCCGGTTTTGAGATGGCCTTCCCGAATCGGCGCGCTACCCACGAGTTCATCCTCACCCTGAAGAAGGAGGCGAAGAGTTTCAATGTGAGCGCCATGGACTTCGCCAAGCGGCTGCTCGACTACGGCATGCACGCACCCACCACCTACTTCCCGCTGCTGGTGCCCGAGTGCTTTCTTATCGAACCGACCGAGAGCGAGGATCGTGAGACGCTGGATCAATTCGTAGCAGCGATGATCGCGATTCGAAAGGAGGCCGAGGATTGCCCTGAGCTGGTGCGCGGCGCCCCGCACTCCCTGCCGGTGAAGCGGCTCGATGATGTAAAGGCGGCACGCGAACTGGATCTGATCTGGAAGCGAGAGTGATAGAGGTAACACCAGTACGATGGTTGTTATGACATCACCACTTGGTGAGAACGGTAAAGCCACCAGGAGAGAGTTATTACACTGGGCAGGATGGTTCTGGTTTCTAACCGCCACGCTGGTCATGGTGATCGGCCTGAGATACCCGCTGGTGGCCGGCTTCCCGCAATCCGTCGATAGTGGTCTCTTTTTTGTTCTGATGACGCTATCGCACTGGCACACCCTCGTCTATCTGGTGGTGCCGGTGATCTTTATTCCGCTCATTCTGCTCTATCCGGCCTCCCGTCTGGTCAAATGGTTGGCCATGGTGCTGGCTACACTCGCCATCAGTATGGTGGTGGTGGATGCCGTCTCCTTCTCACTCTATCGTTTTCACCTCAACGGTATGGTCTTCTCACTGCTGTTTGGTGGCGCCGGTGATGAGATCTTTGTCTTTGAGAGCATTGTCTACCTTACCGCCTTCGCAGGCCTGATGGGAATTGTTTTTATCGTCTGGCTGCTGGACCGTCTGGCACAGCGTATAGTGAGGCGTGACCACACCCCACGCCTTGGTTATCTATTTGCTACGCTGATCTTTCTCTCCTTCATTGGGCAGAACTTCTGGTTTGCACTTGCCAACGCCTCGGGTAACCACGAGATCACCCGCCAGGCGCGCCTCTATCCCGCCTATCTACCTACCCGTGCCGACAAGGAGCTGCTGGAACTTGGTCTGGTCGAAGAGAAAGATCTTTCCAATCGCATGGGCAAGGCCGCAGGAATTGCCGATTACCCGAAGAGCCCACTCGCGTGCGAGGCTCCGCCACAGCAGCCCAATATCTTTGTGGTGGTGGTCGACTCATGGCGTTTTGATGCGATGAGTGAAAAGATCACCCCCAATATTCACGCATTAACCTCAGAGGCGATGGTGTTCAATCGCCACTACTCCGGTGGCAATAATACACGCACCGGATTTTTCTCACTCATGTATGGCATTCCTGCCACCTACTGGGAAGATTTTCTTGATGCCAGAGTGGGTTCTTCATTGATAAATATCCTGCAGGCGCAGGGGTATCAGATGGCGATCTACGCCAGTGCCAAACTGACCGGTCCTGAGTTTGATAAAACGGTTTTTGCCGATGTGGAGGGGCTGCGTAAACGGACCATGGCCGATACGGTTTATGGCCGCGATGAGCTCGCAAACAGGGAGTTTATTGATTACCTCAAGGGAACGGAGAGAAGAGAGCCTCTCTTTGGTCTGCTGTTTTACGATGCACCCCATAGTGCCGCCAGTGCCGACAACTATCGTGATCACTTCCAGCCGGCCGAGCCGGTCAACTACCTGACACTGACCGATGAGAGCGACCCCGCTCCATTGCTCAACTACTACCGCAACTCCGTGATCTCGGTCGATGCCCTGCTGGGGGATGCCTTTGCTGCGATCAAGGCGGCGGGGTTGTGGGAGGATGCGATTATTGTCGTCACCGGTGATCACAGTCAGGAGTTCAACGACAACGGGCTGGGTTATTGGGGGCACAACGGCAACTATACCGATCCCCAGGTTCATGTCCCCTTTATCGTAAAGTGGCCTGGGCGTGGGGCAGAGCAGATTAACTACACCACAACCCACTACGACCTGGTGCCGACACTGATGCGGGAGGTGCTGGGTTGCCGCAATGAGGTGGCCGACTACAGTGTGGGCACATCACTTTTTTCAGATGAGCCCAGAGAGCCCTTTTTGATTGGTGGCTTTATCGATATCGGTGTGCGGCTTGAAAGGGAGATCTACTCGTTTGATCAGTTCGGAGGTTATCAGGTTCTGGATCTGAAAAATAAGCCATTGCAAGTGGCGCCTGATAGCGAGATTATCAAACAGACAATGGAACAGACCAGCCGCTACTACCACCGCTAAGGTCACTACGAAGACGCTATGAGTACACACAACAACAAACCCGGAGCGACCGGTCTTACCCGCATCATCAATGCCTTTGGTTATTCGCTAAAGGGGCTGAAGGCGGCCTTTATCAATGAGGCGGCGTTTCGTCAGGAGCTGCTCGCCTTTATCGTACTTGCGCCGCTGGCGATCTGGCTGGGACAGAGTGGTGTAGAGCAGGCACTGCTCATCGGCAGCCTGTTCCTGGTATTGATCGCAGAGCTCATCAATTCAGCCATCGAAGCGGTTGTGGATCGCTTTGGCAAGGAGCTGCATGAACTCTCCGGGCGTGCCAAGGATATCGGTTCTGCCACGGTGCTGATCGCCATGCTCAATCTCTTCGTGGTCTGGGTGCTGGTACTCTATCCACAATTTTTCTAAGACGAATTAAGGGGAATCCTCATGAGCGCACTCATCTGCGGCTCCATTGCCTACGACACCATTATGGTGTTTCACGATCACTTCAAAAACCACATCATCCCCGACAAGGTGCACATGCTCAATGTCGCCTTTCTGGTGCCTGATATGCGTCGCGAGACAGGTGGCTGCGCCGGCAACATCGGCTACAACCTCAAGCTGCTTGGTGGTGAGCCGAAAATTATGGCGACCGTGGGGCGAGATTTTCACCCCTATGCCGACTGGATGGAGCAGTGTGGCCTCGATATGAAACACATCAAGACCATCGACAACACCTACACCGCACAGGCCTTCATCACCACCGACAGGGATGACAACCAGATCACCGCCTTCCACCCCGGGGCGATGAGTTTCGCCCACGAGAACAGGGTAGAAGAGGCAGAAGGGATCACCATCGGCATGGTCTCCCCCGACGGGCGCGACGGTATGATCGAGCACGCACGCCAGTTCGTCGAGGCGGGGATCCCCTTTATCTTCGACCCGGGTCAGGGGCTGCCGATGTTCGACGGCGAAGACCTGAAAAAATTTATCGAGCAGGCCACCTGGGTAGCGGTCAATGACTACGAGGCACAGCTGCTCGAAGAACGCACCGGCATGAGCCCGCACGAGATCGCAGAGCATGTCGAGGCACTGATCATTACTCGCGGAGCCAAAGGTTCACACATCTACACCAAACAGCATCGACTGGAGGTGCCCGCTGCCAGCGTGCGTGAGGTCAACGACCCCACCGGCTGTGGTGACGCCTACCGCGCCGGCCTGCTCTACGGCCTGATGAACGACCACGACTGGGAGACCACCGGACGCATCGCCTCACTGATGGGTGCGATCAAGGTTGAGCACCACGGTACCCAGAACCACCGCTTCACCCTGGAGGAGTTCAAGGCGCGGTATGTGGAGGCGTTTGGCGCGGGGTTTTGAGTAATTGCAGTCGCCACAAAAGTAATAAAAAAGGCCGCAACAGCGGCCTTTCTTCATAACAGCGACACAAATATTAATGCCGGAAGTGCCGCATCCCGGTAAATACCATCGCCATCCCATGTTCATCAGCGGCGGCGATCACCTCCTCGTCGCGCATCGAGCCACCGGGCTGGATCACCGCGGCGATGCCGGCCTCGGCGGCGTTGTCGATGCCGTCGCGGAAGGGGAAGAAGGCGTCGCTCGCCATCACCGAACCCTGTACCGTGAGCCCGGCGTGTTCGGCCTTGATGCCGGCGATGCGCGCGGAGTTGACGCGGCTCATCTGGCCGGCGCCGACGCCGATGGTCATATTCTCCTTGCCGTAGACGATGGCGTTGGATTTGACGAACTTGGTGACGCGCCAGGCGAACATCAGGTCGGCCATCTCCTGCGGGGTGGGCTGGCGTTTGGTGACGACCTTTATCTCGTTGGTCAGCAGCAGGTCGGAGCTTTGTACCAGCAGGCCGCCGTTGACCCGCTTGAAGTCGAGGGTTTCGAGGGAGCCGTCCCAGCTGCCGCACTCCAGCACACGTACATTTTTCTTTTCAGAAAGTACCTCGGCCGCTTCCTGTGAAACAGACGGGGCGATGATCACCTCGACGAACTGGCGGTCGATGATGGTCTTGGCGGTGTGGCCGTCGAGCTCGCCGTTAAAGGCGATGATGCCGCCGAAGGCCGACTCGGGGTCGGTGGCGTAGGCGCGATCGTAAGCGGTGAGCAGGTCGGGGCCGATCGCCACGCCACAGGGGTTGGCGTGCTTGACGATAACGCAGGCCGGGCCTTCATCGAATTGCTTCACACACTCCAGCGCCGCGTCGGTATCGCCGATGTTGTTGTAGGAGAGCTCCTTGCCCTGCAACTGGCGGGCGGTGGCGATGGAGCCGGCCGGGGCGTTCTGCTCGATAAAGAAGGCGGCCTTCTGGTGCGGGTTCTCGCCATAGCGCATGGTCTGCACCTGCTTTACCTGCAGGTTGAAGGTGCGCGGGAAGTCGGCGACCGCGTTGTCGTTCTGCTTGATGCCGTCGACCAGTTTTCCGAAGTGGTTGGCGATCATGCCGTCGTAACGGGCGGTGTGCTCGTAGGTCTTCACCATCAGGTCGAAGCGGGTGGCGTAGGTGGTGGCACCGTTATTCGCCTTCATCTCCTGCAGCACGCGGCCGTAGTCTGAGCTGTCTACGATGATGGTGACGTCCTTATGGTTTTTCGCCGCGGCGCGGATCATGGTGGGGCCGCCGATGTCGATGTTTTCGATGGCGTCCTCGAGGGTACAGTCGGCTTTGGCGACAGTCTGCTCGAAGGGGTAGAGGTTGACTACCACCAGGTCGATACCACCGATGCCATGCTCCTGCATTACCGCATCGTCGGTACCGCGACGCCCCAGGATGCCGCCATGGATCTTCGGGTGGAGGGTCTTGACGCGGCCGTCCATCATCTCGGGGAAGCCGGTGTAGTCGCCGACCTCGATCACCTTTAGGCCGTTGTCGGCGAGCAGTTTGGCGGTGCCGCCGGTGGAGAGGATCTCCACGCCGAGGGTGGCGAGCTCTTTGGCGAAGTCGACGATGCCGCTCTTGTCGGAGACGCTGATGAGGGCGCGTTTGATGGTGTTCATCTTCTCTTCCTGTAGGCATGGGCAGCCGTGGGGCGGGTGCCGGGGTCAATAATAATTCGGGGTTATTTGTCGAGGCCGTGCTGTGCCAGCTTCTTGCGCAGTGTGCCGCGGTTGATGCCGAGCATCTCGGAGGCACGGGTCTGGTTGCCGCGGGCCACCTGCATCACCTTCTCCAGCAATGGCTTCTCCATCTCGGCGAGAAAGAGCTGGTAGAGCTCACCGGGGGGATGGTCACCGAGGTCGTTAAAATATTTATCCAGTGCCTTGCGCACGCAGCCGTTCAGCGGGCTGCCACAGATGTGCTCACTCATGCCGCTAACTCCCGGGAATCGATCAGTTGGGCAAAGAACTCCTCGACCATCCGATACTGCTCCTCGCTCCCCTCGGTACGGTTGACCGCCTGGCGGAAGTTGGCGCCGTGGCGCTGCCCCTTGCTGTACCAGCTGATGTGTTTGCGCGCCATGCGCACCCCGGTGTACTCACCGTAGAAGTCGTAGAGGTTGCCCAGATGACCGAGCAGGATGTCACGCACCCATTCGAGGGTGGGTTCCGGTAGCTTCTCGCCCGTCTCAAGGTAGTGTGCGATCTCGCGGAAGATCCAGGGGCGCCCCTGGGCGGCACGGCCGATCATTACCGCATCGACACCGGTCGCCTCGAATACCTGCTGGGCCTTCTCGGGGGTGGAGATGTCGCCGTTGGCGATCACCGGGATGGTGAGGGCCGATTTGATCTCGGCAATGGTCTCGTACTCCGCCTCGCCGCGATAGGCGTCGGCGCGGGTGCGGCCATGGACGGCGAGGGCCTGAATCCCTGCGTTCTCGGCGATGCCACCAATGGTGACGCCATTACGGTTGTCGCGGTCCCAGCCGGTGCGGATCTTCAGGGTGACCGGCACCTCGGGTACCGCGCCGACTACCGCATCGAGGATGCGCCCCACCAGTACCTCATCGCGCAGCAGAGCGGAACCTGCCTGCACGTTGCATACCTTCTTTGCCGGGCAACCCATGTTGATATCGATGATCTGGGCGCCGTTGTCGACGTTGTAGCGCGCCGCCTCGGCCATTAGTTTGGGGTCGGCCCCCATGATCTGTACTGAGCGGGGCTCGATCTCGCCGTCGTGGTTGGCGCGACGTCTGGTCTTGTCGCTGCCCCACAGCAGGGAGTTGGAGGAGACCATTTCTGATACCGCCATACCCGCGCCCAGCTCCTTGCAGAGCTGGCGGAAGGGGCGATCTGTAATACCCGCCATCGGGGCGAGGATCAGATTGTTACTCAATGTGTAGGGACCGATGCGCATTGCCTTGCCGTATTGCCACTATCCAAAAGGGCGCTAATGATACCGGCTTGGGGCGCTGGTATAAAGTGCCATTGGTCAAAAAATAGTCAATGAAAGCGAAACTCAAAGCCTACCGCGCTGTTACCGGGGTCGATGACTTCGAGCAGCAGCGGTACCTCGGTGTGGGCGGCGAAGGGGTCTCCGGCGGTGTAGTTGGCCAGGTAGAGCTCCGGGGTAAAGTGGCGGCGTGCGACCACGCGTTGTTCAATATCGGTCATGATCACCTCCAGCAGCGGGTAGGGCTGATCGAAATCGGCTCTATTGGTGATGGTGGCAGTGAGCCGCAGGGCATTCTCATAGGTGGGGTGGAACTGCATCAGGTGCTCAATTACTTCAATGCTTGAAAGGTCTCTGCGCGGCGGCAACTGGCAGCCAGTATGTGAACAGATGGTGGTGAGCAGGGGGCGCAGCTGCGGGTTATCTACCATCTGCAGACGAAAGTAGTAGATGTACTGCAGGGCGAGCCCTGCGCAGAGCAGCAGGATCCCCATCCCCCACAGTGTGATACTCCTGGTTGAACCGCGTCCTATCTGCGTTAGCTCAGCAGGGAGACTATAGCTGGGAGATGGTGGTTGTGGGGGCTGCGTGGTTTCAGCCGTGGGAGCGGGCGGCCCTTGAGGGTCCGATATCGGAGGCTGTGCGCTCTCTTCATCACTCTGTTGCGGGGTGTTCGATGAGTCGGCTTTCGCCGCCTCGGCACGCCTTTTCGCCTCGGCGAGCTTTTTTGCGTAGGCAAGTTTTTTGGCGCGGGCGATCCTCGCGGCCCTGATCGCCCTGGCTGCCATTGCGGCCTTAATGGCCATCTCAGCCTTTGCTTTCTCAGCGGGTGCTGCAGGCTCAACAGACTCAACAGACTCAACAGGCTCAACAGGCTCAACAGGCTCAACAGGCTCAACAGGCTCAACAGGCTCAACAGGCTCAACAGGCTCAA
>Ga0224501_10001199_pt1 | contig 20046 bp, 18 predicted proteins | sample SF_Oct11_sed_USG_4_FD_169105 | JGI IMG/M metagenome (GOLD analysis project Ga0224501, IMG submission 169105) | Sediment microbial communities from San Francisco Bay, California, United States - SF_Oct11_sed_USGS_8_1 | ecosystem: Environmental > Aquatic > Marine > Sediment | place: USA...
GGCGTCTTCCTTTTTCCGAATGGGATCATCTAGCGTCAAGCGGAATGCGGTGAACCCCTCTCCGCTGAACGTCTCTATCCCCTTCGGCTCAGTGAGGCTCATGTTGTACAGCCTGACGGTCAGCCCCACTCTCGCGGGTGAGAGCCCCTCATTCGTCATTCTGAGGTTGACAAATAGATCCCCGGATCCGAAATCGTGGGTCCCGTTGTATTCGAGGGGGGTCGAAAGAGAATACGCGATCACCGGCCTTGTTGCTAACCCGTAGAAGAATGAAAAGGTTATCGCCGCGGCTATCAATAGGAGTGATGCGGCCTCAAGCTTGGAGTCGGAGAAGTCCATCTAACTTAATTCCCAATTGCGAGTTTTAAAGGCATATCTCTTGAATAGAATGGCTTTCTTGGGAATAAAATATTAATTTGATTGGGTTATGGTTCAACCTGAATTCTCGGAACCCTGATGAGACCATTCACCAAAAAAGGAGCTGGAATGGAATGCAATAATGCCCTACTTGATAAATAAAATAAATTGGGTAGCTGGCTCTTCCTATAGTATCAGCTGACCGGTCTCGTCGGACTTTAGTAGTTTCTGCCAGTCCCTTGCGACCTCTTCCTGGATGCCGGCGATCTGCTCGTCGGTCACGTGCCTGAACCTTGCTTGGGGCTTCATGTACTCGGACACGGGCTTCAGCTCCCTCGGCTTGTACGTCAGCCTTAGCTTTTCGCCGTCGATGATCTCGAACAGCGGCCAGACGCCCGACTGGACTGCAAGACGAGCCATCTCGATGGTCCTCGAAGGGTCGAAACGCCAGCCGACCGGGCAGGGGCTGTGGATGATGATCATCTTGAAGCCCTTCACGGTCTTCCCGTAGTTTATCTTCGAGATCAGGTCCTCGGGGTATCCGACCGAGGTGGTGGCTATGAATGGGACCCTGTGGGCCGCAAAGATCATTGGGATGTTCTTCTTCCGCTCCTGCTTGCCCTTCACGAGGGTGCCGACCGGCGTCGTGGTAGTGAGGGCGAACTGCGGCGTGGAGCTGCTACGCTGGTTACCGGTGTTCATGTAGGCCTCGTTGTCCTTGGTTATCACCCAGATGTTCTCGTTGCGCTCGGCGGCGGCCGACAGGCCCTGGAGGCCTATGTCGTAGGTCCCGCCGTCCCCGAAGAAGCCTACCGCCTGGACGTCCTCTCTTCCGAGCATCTTGAGCGCCCTGGTTGTGCCTGTAAGCATGGCTCCCCCGCCCTCGAAGACGCCGCCCGCCCTCGGGTGCCTGGTAACGGAGTCCGGGCAGCAGGGGATCCCGTGCCGGATCACGTTCGGGCCCAGCGCTTTGAACGCCAGCCTCGCTGCGAGCGCCGCCCCGCACCCCTGGCATGCGCTCCCCGGGGTGATTGTAAGCTCTTCAAGGGGTATCTGGAACCGAGTTAGTCTCTGACTCATTTTCGTCTCACCTCTTCACTCCTTACACCCACTCCACGAGGGAGACCTTCTCTCCTCTCGCGGCCTTCAGGGTCTTCTCCCCGATCCTCACTATTTCTGCCACCCTGACCTCTTTGCCGCCAAGGCCCGCGTAGTACTGGAGCACTTTGGGCCTTTCATCGAGGTCGTAAGTCGAGTGCCTTATGAGCCTGAATCCTGCTCCGCCGTGGCCGAGGCAAACGTTCCTGTCCATCATGCCGATCGCCCCGACCTCCTTGCCTATGGCCTGGAAGTCCTCCTCTGGGAAGGGCAGCAGGCACTTGAGCTTCACGAGGCCAACCTTCTTGCCTTCTTCCTGGAGCCTGTCCACGGCGGCCCTCGCCGTCCCGACGATGGAGCCCATCGCGACCAAGACCGCCTCGGCGTCGTCGCACCTGTACTTCTCGATGAGGCCGTTGCCGTATTTTCGGCCAAACACCCTTCCGTAGTCCTCGTTGACCTCTTTGACGACCTCCCTGGCCCCCAGAACCGCCTCGTGGTGCTCCCTCCAAGGACCCTGGGGGTCGCCTCCTCCACCGAAGCCTCGACCCATAGACTCTGGCCCGACCTCATCTGGCAGAATGCTCGGCATGGCCTTATAGGGGGGTAGCCAGACGTCTACAGCTTCTTGAGCGGGTATCTCCACTGGTTCAGCCGTGTAACTGAGGACGTAGCCGTCGTACCCCACGGCAACAGGCAGCCTTACCCGCGGGTCTTCGGCGACCTTGTATGCCATGAGGACGGTGTCCAGGGCCTCCTGGTTGTGCTCAACATAAAGTTGGATCCAGCCCGTCCACATCTGGGACATGAGGTCCGTGTGGTCAGGCTGCATACCCTTGTTGCCCCTGTGGACAGTGGCCATGACGACGGGAAGCCTGTTAGCGGATGTCTGGTGCATTGGGTGGTGCATGTATAGCTGCCCGGGGCCTGACGTGCAGACGAAGGTGCGGACCCCGACCCTCGAAGCGGCCTGGACTATTACCTGGGTCGATAGCTCCCCCTCTGCGTTGATGAACTCCGCGTCCAGCTCCCCGTTCGCCACCATCTCGGACAGGTACTCGGTGATCGTGGTCTGGGGGGTCACCGGGAAAGCGGATGCGACCTTGACTCGCGCCAGCTTGACGGCGGTGGCGGTCGCCTTGTTACCTACCATTACTTCGAATGACATTTTCCTCTACCCCTTTACCTCTACCCTCTTGAACTCGATCGCCTTTACGGGGCACTCGGTGACGCAGATGCCGCAGCCCTTGCATTTACGCGACTCGATCTCGGGTTTGTTGTCCTCGGTCCATTTAATCGCGGTCTCTGGGCAGAACAGCCAGCAGGATCTGCAGCCGGTGCACTTCTCGAGGTCGATAACGGGCTCAAAGACGCGCCAGGAAGAGACGTCTCTGAGGACGCCGTATCCACCAACGGTGACGTCCTCGTCGACCTTTACCTCCTTTATCGGGGCGGGCACGACATCGCTGACCTTATCGTAGGACATCTTTATGGCCGCTATGTTGAGTTCGCCGATCCTTCCGGGGAAAAGCTGCAGGATGGCCTTCTCAAGGGACTCCAGCCTCGGCCACCCAGCTACCTTGCTGAAGGCGCCAAGGATGGCAGTGTTGGTGATGGGCCTCTTCAGGGTCTCCAGGGCAATGCTCGTCGCGTCGACGGTGGCGATCTTGATGTCGCCCCCGATGTTGACCTCTTCCGGCGGAATCGGTAGATTGAGGATGAGCAGTCCGCCCGGCTTAAGGCCTTCAGCCATGGACTGCCTTGTGCTCAGGAGGGGATCGAGCACGACGACGATGTCGGGTTCGTGGACCAGCTCTCTCTCCCTGACGCGTATGTCGTCGATGCGTACAAAGCACGTCAACGGTGCGCCGCGCCTCTCTGTCCCGTACATGGGGATAGCCTGAGAAAACTTGCCGTCGAGGTAAGCAGCCGTCGCCAGCAGCCTAGACGCCGTCACGGCGCCCTGGCCGCCTCTGCCATGTAACCTTATTCCGATCATGATCAAGCCTCTACTGAATCGTTAAGGGATATAGTTATTCTTATAAAAACAATGCGGATCGTCCACAGTATAAAAAGCTCTTTTCATTTGAAAGATATTGGGATTCGAATCGGTCCCTCAGAAATGTTGTATCTTTAAATTGGGCAAAACAGGTATGTTTGTGAACCTAATGTCCGGCAACAGCGAACTAGGCTTCCGGGAGCTGCTCCAGAGGAGCATCGTAGACGGCATAAGAATAGAGACCCCGGTTATACTGAAGGGGCAGTACAGGAGGGCGTACGACCTTCTCAGGGACAGCATCGACGCCGGCATCACCCCGTGCCTGGTCGGACCCCCGGGCGTCGGGAAGTCCCTCCTCGCTAGGAAGATAGCGGAGGACACCGGAAGGGGCTTCTACGAGGTCTTCTTCGACGAGAACATGACCCCCTCCCGCCTCATAGGCTCCTTCGACCCAGCCCTCGTCGTCAGGCTCGGAAGGAAGGTCGAGAGCTTCGAGCCCGGGCCCCTGATGAGGGCGATGGTGGAGGGGGGCCTCTTCGTCGCCCACGAGCTGAACAGGGCGACAGAGTTCTGCCAGAACAGCCTCATCTCCCCCCTCGAGGAGAGGCACTACCACCAATACCCGTTCGGCATGATCAAGGCGAGCGACGACTTCGCCTTCGTCGCAACGCAGAACCCCATCGAGACCTCCGGCACCTACAGGCTATCGAGGGTCCTCGTCGACAGGATAGGCGTCTGGATAAGGCTAGGCTACCCGACCAGGGAGACCGAGATAGAGATCATCAGGGTGAACGCCCCGGCATTCGACCTCCCCGAGGGCGTCATGAACAAGATATACGATATAATAAACGACACAAGGGAGAACTCGGACCTTGAGATTCCGGCATCCCCGAGGGCGGGGATCTTCCTGACGCGCCTAGTGGACAGGTATCGGGAAAAATTCGACGACGAGGATGACGCCATCAGGTTCTTCGCTCCTTCGGTCCTTGCGAAGGAGATGAGGGTGAGGAGCCCCGGGAAGACCGTCGGCGGGATAATCGACGAGATCCTGGAGAGGCGCCTGGGGTAAGCCGATGGAGACCGACCTCCTGAAGTACTCCTTCCCAATCGTCCGGTACTTCATCCCCGAGTTCATTACAAGGATGAGGCGTAGAAGGGAGGTCGTGGAGAAGCCAAGCCCCAGGCAGTCCATCGCCATGTGCGACCTCCTGCTCACGGTCTACCTGAAGAAGGGGCGCCTGGATTACCAGGACCTCGTCGAGATCGCGGTCCACACCTCGAAGGTCGAGAATCAGGCGCTTGCCGAGAGGGTCGCCAACGAGGTGCTCCTAGAAATCGACGAAGAAGAAGAGAGGCCGCCTCCTCTCGACGAGGACGCGCTTTTGGGCCTCTTCTCTCCGAAGAGCGACGAACTGACCAGCTACCTGTCGTCCGAGACCGACAAGCCGGATCGGGGGGAGCCCCAGGCGAGGCACGACTCCGACGTCGACATCTTCAAGGAGTTCACGAGCCAGCCCGACCTCGGCGTCGGCCCCGGGGAGGACGAGCTCGTGAAGAGGGTCATAAGGAGACACAAGGACGAAAGGGACGAGGCCTCCAGGAGGCGCCTCGCCGATTTCTTGAAGGCTAGGCTCCTCAAGCTGGGTCGGGACTTCGAGAGGAGCGTGGAGAGCCTCCAGAGGCCGATGCTCAGGCCCTTCGAGTACGGGGACGACCCCGAGGACATCGACGAGGAGCGGTCGCTGGAGAACATCCTGGACCAGGCGAAGCGGGTGGACGAGGTCGGATACGACGACTTCCTCATCCGAAGGAAGAACAGGAGGAAGAAGGCCGTCGTCTTCATCCTCGACATAAGCAACACGATGTTCTACCAGTGGGAGGGGCTCACATCCATCCACTACTCGGTCATGTCCCTCGTCCCCCTCATCTGGAGCCTGAGGGGCGAGGACTTCGGCGTCGTGCTCTACGAGAGCAACAGCCACATCCAGAAAGACCTCCAGGAGCAGGGGGACGTCGAGGAACTGATCGACGGGCTGCTGATCCTGGTCACCGCCACGACGGGGGAGGTTGAGAAGAGCCTAAGGGGGGCCATGGGGGCCCGGACGTGGGGAGGAACCGTCCCCAACCAGAGCCTCAAGTGGACCCTCGAACGGCTCGAGTCGTCTGGGGAGCGGGCCGAGAGGATCTGCTTCTACTTCAGCGACTTCGTCCTGGAGGACCCGGACTCCACGTCTGAGGAGAAGACGGAGAACTACGAGGTCGTGAGGAGAATGGTGGATCGGGGGATCCACGTCGTGGCCTGCGTCTCGCCGCTGGCGAGGTGTGAGCTATTTTCCTCGTATTCCGAGAAGGTGCTGAAGCTGATGAAAGAGGCGGGGTGCGAGATGCTGGAGACCCTGAGGCCGAGCGAGTTCTTGGACGAGGTCCAGCGCCTGCTAGAAACCTATTGAGCTCTAACTAAGATCCTTTTTATGATGATTTTCATAGAAAACATCAATCTATTTCCCATCGTTCAATATAGGCATATTTTATGTCCATTAGACCAGTTCAGGTGCTATAAAACCAAAATTATGGACAGTAATGACGGCCATAAGCGGTAAAACACGCCTTTTTCGAGGTTTTCGATCCTAAATTTTTTTGACGCCTTTATAATATGTAGTTCCGAGAATTTAGATACATAACCTATCCATGTGCGTTATAACTCAGAAAATTGAAGGGATACATAGAGTCCGCACAAAATTGGGCTTCTTGCTAAATTTTCCTCAGGATAACAATGGGATAGTGGTCGATCCCTTCAAGCATGTCCCATGTAACGCTCGTGAAGCCGACACCCATTTTTTCCTTCATGTCCCAGACCGTCATGCCGGCTCCGTGCCCCCGCACCCTGTGAGCTACATTGGCCAGTGTCAAAGCCCAGTCCGGGTTCATAGAACGCCCCGAGAGGGCGATGGGGGTGGAGCGGGATCTAAAGCCAAGGGTCCTCCCGACCACGAACGTGAGGAAGCCGCCGATGTGGATGAGCCCCTCGGTCTGCACACGGCGGGGGGAGGCGTGGAGGTTCCTCCAGGAGAAAGTCGTGTCGCCGTCCACGATCAACACGGACACGCTTGTCCCCCCTCGGGAGAGGGCGTCCTTCATCTCGGCTGCACAGGCCTCGGGGTCTTTGAGGGGTAGGCTCACGAGGGCGTATGGGAGGTTGCTCGCGTCGATCCCCCCCTCAGAGTAGTGCCTCAGGGACTGAAGGAGGCCGACCTCCGACAGGCAGACCTGCTTGTGCACCGATCCCTCGACCTCGGGGTAACTCCTCAGCCTCCTCAGGTTCTTTTCTCTCAGCTTCGTGAGGTACCCGAGGGGGCCCCCCCAAATCCTCCGCATCCAGAAGGAGGCGAGAAACTTGGCTAACCTTCCGGCTCGGAAGTTGGATTCGTCCAGTACTAGCCCTTTTGCCGTTGAGATGGCTTTCTCCGAGACTGTGACGATGTCTCCATCCTGTACGATTTTCCCTACGGCGTCTACGACCACTTTGACGTAGTCAGTTCCCGGTCGCCAGTATCTCGTCTTGACTCGGATGGCTTTCAGCTTCAAAGGCCTTCAACGCCGGGGGGATTCACGTTTCTATCTCCCCTGTATTGAGGGTAATAACCGTTGGGTGGCAACTAGAAACTGTATCGCTGTTTCAGGAAAGCCATGAGCTCAGATACGGCCTTTAAGGCGGGGGAGTCCGGGCTGTGATCTATTGGGGCCTCCCCCAGCATGTCGGCCTCAGCGACGGACTCGTCGAACGGGATCTGGGCTGCGACGGGTATTCCCAGCTCCTTCATTTTATCCTCGATGAAGAGCATCTCGTTCAGGTTTCCGACCTTGTTTCCGACGGCGAGCACCTCTTTCACCTCGATGTCCTCGGCCAGCTTCAGAATCCTTCGAGCGGTGTCCACCGACTTCATCCGCGGCTCTGTGACGACGAGCATGGTGTCCATCCTCCTGGCCGTCCCCCGTCCCAGGTGCTCTAGGCCGGCGACCATGTCCATGACCAGGACCTCCTTGCGCTGGATTAGGAGGTGCTGGACGAGGACCCTGAGCAGGGCGTTGGCGGGGCACATGCAGCCCGTGTCCCCGCCCTTCACGGTCCCCATCACGAGCAGCTGCACACCGTCCGGGCCGACCACCCCAAAGTTCTCGACGATGTCGCTCACGGTCGGCGTGAGCCTGAACATCTGCCCGTAGGACCTCCCGGGTGCGACGCCCGTCTTCTCCTGTATCAGGACCTCGTTCTCCGAGAGGGGGATTATTCCTTTGGCTACCTCGGCCGGGATACCGAGCGAGGAGGCGGTGTTTATGTTTGGGTCCGCGTCCACGACCAGGACCTTGTAGCCGTCCCTGGCGAGGAGCCTTGCGAGGGTGCCGGAGATGAATGTCTTGCCGACGCCGCCCTTACCGGCCACAGCTATCTTCATGTTCCCACCTCATCTAGACCGTGTCCAGCCCGATCCTTTTGGCGATGACTCCGACCGCCTGGTAGGCGGGTGAGTCGTCCGGGATGTCCAGCAGTGGCTTGCCCTCTATGTTGAAGGCCATGACGTTCTCGTCGACTGGGATCAAGCCGGCGAACTCGATGCCGATCTCGTCCGCGGCCTCCTCTAGCACGCCCTCCATTGCCTTGGGGAAGTTGTTTCCTACGAGAAATATGCGCTTGACGTCGATGTGGACCTCCTCCGCCAGCTCCTTTATCCTCCTCGCCGTCTCGAGGCCCATCCTCGAGGGGTCCGTGACGACGAGCATCGCGTCGACGTCCCTGTCAGTCCTCCGGCTGAGGTGCTCCAGCCCCGCCTCCATGTCGAGGATGGTTACCGCGTAGTTACTCGTGAGCGTGTCTAGGATCCTGGTGAGGACGTTGTTGACGAAGCAGTAGCAGCCCTCCCCCTCGGAGCGGCCCATGGCTAGGAGGTCGAACCGGTCCTCCTCCACGATGGTTTCGAAGACCCATCCCTCGAGGACATCCTTCTTCGGGACCGTCGGCGATAGCGTGCCCTTCTCTATCTGGTCCTTCATCTCCTTCGAGGCCTGGCCGACCGTCCTCTCCACCTTCACCCCAAGGACGTCCGAGAGATTGGTCGCGGGGTCAGCGTCGACGACGAGGACCACCTCCTCAGTGTTCCAGATCAGCCACTTCAAAAGAAGAGCTGTCAACGTGGTTTTACCCGTCCCTCCCTTCCCGGAGACCGATATCACCATCTTCCTCGACATCTAGAATCCCAACCAAATGAGAGAAGAAAAAGGTTAGGTAGGATTACTCCTCCGGGAACGGTTTCCACTTCTCGTCGATGTAGCTAGCGATCCCCGATGAGTCGAGGGGCCCGACTGAGACGGTCCATCCCGAGACCTCCTGGATCTCGCCGCTCAGGCGCGCCGCCCTCCCGGGGATCACCAGGTGCCTGTGCTTGACAAGGTCCCCGACCTTGTAAGACGCGAGCGCCTCGCCGACGTTGTCTGCGGTCAGCTTCCTTCCGGCCACGGCGCTCTCGACCGAGATCCCCTCGGTGTCTACGACGATAAGGTAGCAGTCGACTTTCGCCGATTCTATGTCCGAGGCCACCGTGTAGTAGGTGAGGGCGAAATTCGTCGTCATCAGCACGGGGGACATCTCGTTGGGCTCGCCGAAGGGTTTCACGCCCGCTTCAACCGAAACGGGCTTCCTCGGGTCGGTGTACAGGTTCTGCCTCAGGATGACGAGGGGCAGTAGGCACCAGCCGCTGACGCTGTGCAGGATCAGCGCGTCCGAGAACCGGCTCACGAGGGCGGATGCGACCACTGCCTCGTTCCACTCGTTGAGCACAGGGTCCTCGGCCTTCTCAGCCCAGGCGACTATAGGCGCCCCCAGCAGCGGGAAGCCAAGGTGCTCCTCCTCCTCGTTTATTGCGTCCCATCTGAGGATTGTGAAATTGTCTATAGTTGCGGAGAGCCCATCTTCGATCTGGGTCCCCGGGTCAAGGACTATGTCCTCCACGCCATACTCCCACAGCGTCTTCGCGATCGACTTCAGTGTGTTTAGGTCGAAGGGGGCGGACGCGACGACGGGGCAGCCGTACATCAGGGCGAGGTCGGCCATCTCCTTCCAGTTGTCCTTGGTCGCCGCGTAGATCAGGGGCCTCCTGTCCCCTACTGCGGAGAGGGCTTGCTTCATGACCGCCGGGTTGAGCGCGCAAAGGATCAGGGGCAGGTCGGTGAGCTCGACTGCCTTCTTCACCGCTGCCTCGAACTTCGCGGGATCGCTAGATGTGCTCCTGACCGCTATCATGTCGAGCCTGAGCGTCATGCCGATGTAATCGTACTTGAAACCGTCGGTGGCCTTTATCCTGGCCTCGAACTCCTCGTCGGGCATCTCGTCGCTCACGTCGATGGCGATGGCGGTCGGGTTGAAGTACGTGAACTCGTGACGGTAGAGCACGTACTCGCCTCCCAAGGTAGCCTTCCTGTCACCCGTTCCCACGACTACCGACCTGACCGCGGGCTTCAGCAGGGCCCACAGCTTGTCGAAGGCAGCCTTGTACTTCGGCTCCAGCAGAGGCGGGCACTCCTGGAGTGTAGCCTCCCGGTTGACAAGCTTCGCAGCGAATGCCATGCAGTTCGTCTCGCCGCACTCCTTGCAGTTGGTCCCAGGTAGGAGCTTGTAGACCTCTATTGGGCTCAGTTCCTTCGCCGGCATGCCATCACCGCCTAGATCTTGAACGAGACCCACTCTGCAGTCTCGCTCGGCTTCTTACCGCTCAACAGTTTGTTGATCGTGTTCCCAACCTCCCTCGCCGCAGCGGGGTGCATCATCATGAAGTAGTCGACGCCGGCCAGCAGGAGCGTATGCCCCGTGACGGTCTCCCAGATCGGCCCCCTCAGCTCACGGGGCGCCCACTCCGGCCCCATCTTCATCCACGCCTCCCTGGCAGCCCAGGCGTTCGTGGTGCCCGACGATAGCGGGTGGTTGAGCTCCGGGTCTCCCTTCAGGGCCGCCAGCCTGCACCTCTCCATGACGGTGAACGCGTAGTCGAGGCCGTATCCGAGGGCCGCCGTCGTCGTGTCCATGACTATGCGCTCCTTATCGATGAAGTCGTAGAGCTTCCTGTTCAGCTCCCTCGCCCGGTTCACGTCCATTGAGGTAAAGGCGATTATGGTGTGGTCGTTCTCCTTGACGACCTTCGCGGTCTCCTCGATGTCCATGTCGAGGGTCACCGAGTTGAACAGGAGGCGCTCCCCTGTGGTCGCCTCCGCGACGGCCTTGAACACCTTGGGGTCCTTCTTCGGGTCCCCGCAGCCCCCGATGGCCACCGGGACGTCCACCGCCTGTAGGACTTCCTCGGTCTTCTTGACGGCGTACTCGGGGGAAGCATCCTCTATCAGGGGGTCGATAGTGAGGAAGTGGAGGTTAATCATCTCCGCCCCGAACTTCTCGACGCAGAGCCTCGCCCACTCGGCCGTGTCCTCGAGGACCTCCCTGTAGTGCATCTTCACCGCCCTGGCGAGGGGCACCTTGGCCCAGTCGAAGACGTCGAAGGCGATCACCGGCTTGTGGGGGGGTAAGTGAAGGAAGTTGTAGAAGGCCGGTGCCGTCTCCCCGCCTATCACCACGGAGGAGCCCCTGGTCCCACCCTCCGTCCTGGTCGCGCCCAGCTTCACCTCCACTATATTTCCGGGGTAATCCTCGCGGGGAATGCCGACTTGGGCTTCCAGCAGGGCCGTGGGCTTCGCCTTCGCAGGCACCGCGAGGGGAGGAACGGCTCTCGGCGCGCCCACGACCATTCCGGGAGTCAGGCTCAGCTCAAGCTCGTCGAAGCTTATCTCCACGTCTTCCAGCTCGATCTGCTGGAACTTCGCCAGGGCCTCCAGGATGTCGATGCTGAACGGGAGGATCCCCTTCTTTTCCTTCTTCTCGGTCAAGGGGCTCACTTCCGCTCGGCCCTTATGATCATCTTTTCGGCCCTGATCTTCGCGTTCTTGAGGATTATCTTGAAGCCCATCCCCGCTGGTATACCCTGTATGGGAATGGCGCCTGCGGGCATCTCAAGGGAGGGGACGGAGATCTCCTCGGGCTCCTCGGCGGCCTTGACGGGCGCCTTCGCCAGCCTCTCGATGATGGGATGCACCTTCTCCTGCAGCCACGTCCTCAGTTCGTCGAGGCTGCTCACGTCGTTTTCGGTGGCGATCTTGTCGACGATCTCTGGGGGCATGAAGTCTTTTATGCGCTCCTTTATCTCCAGGGGCATCCAGACGACCCTGTCCCATCCGCCGTCGGCCTGGAGGAACTTGGGGCTCCGCATGTACTCGATTGAGAGTCCGTGGAAGCCGTCGACCTGCCTACCGCCCGCGGTGAGGTCGGATATGGTGACGAAGTTCAGGCCGTTCACGGTCTCCCCCTTAAAGTTACGGTGGACTACGCCGAAGCCGTCGAGCTCGGGGATGTAGAAGGCACACCCCTCGAAGCATCCGCAACTCGTGTGGGGGTAGTCAAATGCGGTGTAGAGCTGTACCCTCTCGATCTCCCCGAGGGACTTCTCCCTTATGACCTTGTTCACCCCCTCGTACTCTCCCTTGACGGGGTCGATGAGCTCGCCCTTCATTACCTCGAATACCGGGCCCTTCGGGTCGATCTTTGCCGTTGCCCTCCCGTCGAACCAGCTTATGGCGCCGCAGTTGGCGTATCTCTGGGGCGTGATTACGCAGAGGTGGGTCGGCGCGAAGGACTGGCAGAGGCTGCAGCCGTAGAAGACGTCGACCTCGTCGTCGCTCATGCCCCTCGCCCTGGCGTCCCTGGCCTCGTAGATCTCCATGGCCTTCGCGTACCAGTCCTTCACGGTGTCGGGGTCGGTCATGAACACGAACTGGATCTTCTCGATGAAGGGCATCTCGCTCTTATAGAGGCGCGTGAGGATTTCTCCCACCATCTTGAAGCTGTTGAAGCCCCTGTCATAGGACTTTTTGCTCAGCCTGAGCTGGATGTCGTACCTCTGGTTCAGGTGCATGAAGCCCTCGACGAAGTTGACGTACTCGTGAATCCTCCTCTCTATGACGCCCTCAAGGTCCTTCTCTATCTCCTTGCCGGCGACGTAGATGACCATTCCAAAGGGCGTGTTTGTGCCCTCTGTGAGCTCGGGGATGTCCCTCCCGATGACCTCGACCTTCCCGTCATCGATCTCGTCGAGCCCCAGGGACTGGACTAGCTCGAACTTGTAATCCTCCCGGGGGCCGCCGAGCTCGACCTGCATGTCGCGGCCCCGGATCCTCTCGCCTTCGTATATGATCCCTATCCCGACCGGGATGTCCTCGAACATCGACATCTTAAGCTGCCTCCTCAAGTATTGACGCTATTCTATCTATAACTTCTTTCCACTCTTCCTCTCTCATTGTTCCCAGGCTCCAGCTCGCGTTGGGCTGGTAGCTCGCGTCGAAGGAGATCGTGGTCAAACCCGCGGCGAAGTGCTTCAGCCCGTTGAGCACGAGCCACTCCAGGTAGTACGGCAGGCCAGCGAAGACCACCAGGTCGTACTGGCCCTCTCCGTCAAAACCCTTCCAGTTCGGGTCCCTCAGGCGGTCCCCCAGGTTCATCAGGGGCATGCTATGGACACCCTCTGCGTTCCTGTTTCTGAACTCGCGAACCATGTGCCCCGTCGCCACCACGGTGATGCCCGCCTTCTTGCCCAGGCGGATAGCCGTGTCTATCAGGTCGCCGTCGACGGTCTTTGCCTTCAACGACTCGGAGCCTACGACTAGGAGGGGCCTCTTCGCCCTCTTGATCATGGAGGCGGCGACCTCCGGCTTGGGTATCACAAACGCCTTCTTCGGCCCCGCGATCTCCGCTGTCTGCCCAAGGATCGTTTTCGCTGACATCACGCCCGCCTCCTCACCATCCTGTCAAGGAGCGTCGGATCCGGCGAGGCTATCATGTCCTCGACCCAGCCCTTCTCCTCGAGGGCGGCCATGATCTCATCCCTCATGGTGAACGGTACGTCGGCCTGCCTCCTCACGAAGAGGTGGAGATCGTCGGGCATCGAGCCGTAGTACGTCTTGTGAAGGTCGATGTAGTGGCTGAGCTTGACGGCCCGGCCCTTGTTCGTGTCGTTGGGGCGCATCACCAGCTTCGAGATCATAACGATCGCCTCTTCTAGGGTCTCCGCAGCGTAGAACAGGTGCTCGGGGACCGGCCCGACGTAGACCTGCTCCCCGTCCCTTGCATTGTAGACCGCCCAGTCCTCCTCGTTCTCCTTCCTGCCGAGGAGCATGCGCCTGTACTTCGACCCGTGGGGCCCCACGACGACGGGTATTCCGAGCCTCCAGCATCCGGCGGCTATGCTCGCGGCCTTCTGGGACATAGCCCCCCATGCAAGGCCCACGGCTCCGACCCTGTTGTAGATGTAGTCCGCTATCTCCTCGTAATTGGCCCTGAGAGAGCGCTTGGCGAATATGTTTGCTATCTTTATCGCCGCCCCAGTGATGTGGGAGTTAGCCACACAACTACCCACGTTTACGAGGCCTCCAGCATCGAAGTTGCCCGGGTACTTCTCGTAGAGGTTCAGGCCCTCCTCGTCCCTGGTCATCGCTATGTTCATTGCAGAGCACCCCGAGGTGACCACTATGAAGCGCCGCTTCAGGAACTCCTCGGCGATCCTTGCCACATCGTCGCCGCCTGCGGGGTAGTTGGCGCAACCAACCAGGGCGACGACGCCCGGGATCTCGCCGAAGACGATGGGCTGGCCGACCTCCCTGATCTCTATGTCCTGGATGGCGCCGCGGCCCACTCTCATCTTGTACTTCTCGGTCGCTATCTGCTTCTGGCTCGCCTTCGTGATCATCGAGATTATCGGCAGGTCGACCGGGCACGCGCTCTCGCATCTGCCGCACCCGACGCACAGGTCGTAAAGCGACGCCAGCGGCTCGTAATCGCCCTCCTTTGCGGACTGCAATGTGGCCGCGATTTCTAGATTATTCGGGCAGGCCCGGACGCACTCTAGGCAGTTCCTGCACTTCTTCGCCAGCTCGGAGAGCTCTCCCAGGTCGAATGTCTTCTCCCCCCTCCGATTTCTGACGCCTATTGCTGTTCTTACTGATATCTCGCCTACTTTCCTAGGTTCGATCACCAGTGCTCCGTCGGCAGACCCTGTAACCAGATCGTTTACTATGGCATCGGCATCTTCACTCGTTCTATCTGGGAGGCCGAGGCAGCTCTTCTCGCTCGTGGCGAGCACGGGGACCCCGAGCTTTCTGGCCTCCTCCAGCACATCCGTCCTGAGGCACTGCTCGTCGACGACAATGATGTCAGGTATCCCGGCACGTATGAACCTGAGCTGCCAGGAGATGGGGCCGATTATCTTCGAGCCCTTGTTGTACCGACTCATGTCGTGGGCCGTGCAGCATAGGCCTCCGACCTCGACCTCGCCGAAGAGGTTGTTCTCCATCATGTAGTCGATGATGTCCACGCTGGGCAGCACGTTGTGGCCTATGCACATGATGACGGGCTTCGTCGGGTCGATGGTACCGTACCCCAGCTCCGCCAGAGGCGCCTCTGGATCGCCCTTGGGGAAGCCCAATGTGGCTATCTGCATGATGTCCGCGGCCTCCATGGCGACGTGATCCAGCATACCGGCGTGGAAGGCCTTCGACTCGAAGTCTATGTTGTCTCCCTCCTGGCCGGTATGCGTGGCTCCTACGAGCTGGACCAGCTGGGTCTCGACGTAGTCGAGGGCGTCTTCCAGGTCTCTCAAGGTCTTCGGCCTAATCCCACAGACGAGGCGGATGTGGGGCGCCTCCACCCCAGTGTTCATTGCAACATCTAGAGGAGCATCTCTGCCGTACTCCTCCAAGAGGTGGTCTAACATGTGTCTTGCATGGGCCGTGTGGGTCGACGCCCCTATGCAGCATGCTATGAGGACTATCCTGGACTGCTGGGCGGCCAACGATATGCCACAGGCCCCACGCTTGTCTCCTGTCAGGTCGCACTTGCCGAAGGTGCAGAGGCAGCAGAGGTCGCAGAAGGGCATGTAGAAGGGCTTGTAGCGGTTTAGGAGTTTCCTGTCCCAGCTCCTGAGGGTCCCGACGCTGGGGAATGGGGTGGGGCCAACGGGCTCCTCCCACTCCTCCTCGAAGATCCTACCCACCTCGATCTCCAGGCCCTTAAAAGTGCCCAGGGGCGAGGAGAGCTCATCGATTTTAAGTTTCAGATCTCTCTTGGACAATGAGTCACAACCTTGAACAGATCTCTAAAGACTTTCTGTAATTCATTAAAAACCTTATCATCGGTCTATATTATAAACTTCAGTTTTTTTCGTCAGTTACCGACAACGTTAAAAGGACTTCGAGGGATGGTTATTGATCTTTGGAGTTTTTGGATATGGTGTCTAATCGCCCTGCCTACAGCAACCTCATGAAGGACATAAGGGAGGGGAAGTTCGTCCTCACGGGAGAGCTCGAGCCCGAGAAGACGACGGGCCTGGAGGAGATCCTCGCCAGCGCAAGGGCCATGAAGCCCTACGTCGTTGCGGCCAACGTGACGGACAACCCCCTCGCGATGGCCTACATGAACTCCCTCGTGCCCTCGTACATAGTCCAGAGGGACGTGGGTCTGGAGACCGTCTACCAGATGGTCATCAGGGACAGGAACAGGCTCGCCCTCGCCTCCGACGTCCTGGCGGCGGCCCACCTGGGCATAAGGAACATCCTCGCCATCTCTGGTGACCACACCGTCCTCGGGGACAACAAGGGGGCCAAGGCGGTCTACGACCTGGACTCCGCCCAGTTCGTCTACATGCTCCACAAGATGATCGACGAGGGGGTCGACCTCGCCGGGAACGAGATCCACGGCGACGTCGAGATCAACGTCGGAATCGCCGCCAACCCCAACGCCGACCCCCTGGAGCCCGAGATCCTCAAGATAGGCCGAAAGACGAAGATCGGCGCCGACTTCATCCAGACCCAGACGATGTTCGACATCGACCTAACGAAGGAGTTCCTGAAGGAGGTGGAGAGGTTCAAGTGCCCCACCCTGGTCGGCGTCTTCCCCCTCAAGTCCTTCGGAATCGCCGACTTCTTCGACAAGTACATCCCCGGCGTCCACGTCCCGAAGGACCTTCTGGAGGCCATGAGGAGGTGCAAGGATGAGCCCGACAAGGAGAAGCGCAGCGGGCTCTACGACGAGGTCAACATGGAATACTTCAGCCCCTTCATAAAGGAGATAAGGAAGACCACCAAGGCGGCTGGCATCCACGTGATGGCCGTCCTCTACGAACGGATCTTCGAGCCACTGCTCAGGGAGACCATGTGAGGTGAGAGATGGATGATCATTACAAATCAGAAAACGGAAGAAGAGATGAAGGAGATTACCGAGCCGTTCGGGAGGATCTTCGTCGTCGGCTGCGGCTCCTGCGCCACGAGCTGCCAGACGGGAGGAGAGGAGCAGGTCGCCGAGATGGTCAAGAAGCTGGGTAAGAAGGCCTTAGGCTCGGCTATGGTGGAGGAGCCCTGCGACCTAAGGCTGGCCAGGAGGGACCTGAAGGACCACAAGGACAAGATAAAGAGGGCGGACGCCGTGCTGGTGATGTCCTGCGGAGCGGGGGTTCAGACGATCTCGGACTACTCGGGGAAGGTGGTCCTGCCGGCGCTGGACACGATGTTTATAGGCTCGACGGAGAGGATAGGGAGGTTCTACGACAGGTGCGCTGCATGCGGCGAGTGCGTCCTCGACGAGACTGGGGGAATATGCCCGATTACTAGGTGCGCCAAGTCCCTGCTCAACGGGCCATGCGGCGGCCAGGTCGAGGGAAAATGCGAGGTCGGAGACTACAAGAACGACTGCGCCTGGGTCCTCATCTGGAAGAAGCTGAAGGAGGAGGACAGGCTGGACCTCTTCACGACATTCAGGCCGCCGAGGGACCATTCGAAGAAGGTCCTCACGACCGAGGTCATCTTCTGACATCCTCTTCATCATTTTTCTAATTTTTAAGCAGAGAATGTAAAAAGCGTAGAACCCAGGTTTTTTCTTTTGGAAAAGGATATTAGATATCCATTGAGTAAATCAGTCGACGAGGAAACGACGAGTTTGTCGCATAAAAAGGAGACAAAACCATGGGTTCCGAGGAGATCAGGGCGGTCGCGCTGAAGCACGCGGTACACAACGCCGCTACCCACGACGGAAAGGCCCAGAACGGCCCCGTGATTGGCAAGATGATGGGAGAATACCCCGAGCTCAGGGAAAGGGCCAAGGAGGTCGCGGCCATCGTCGGCGAGGTCGTCTCTGAGGTGAACTCGTGGCCCCTGGAACGCCAACTGGGAATGCTAGAGGAGCGCTGGCCGGAACTGCTGGAGACGAGGAAGAGGGAGGAGGAGAGGAAGGGCCTCCCGCCCCTCGAGAATGTCGACAAGTATAAAGTGGTTCGCACAAGGTTCGCTCCAAACCCCGATGGTCCACTGCACCTCGGGAGCGCTGAGCCCATCATCTTCTGCGACGAGTACGCCAGGATGTACGGTGGAAAATTCGTCCTTAGGTACGAGGACACCTCCCCCGACGTGAAGGCACCAATCCCAGAGATGTACGACTGGATAAGAGAGGACATAGCGTGGCTGGGGGTCAAGGTCGACGAGCTGTACTACCAGTCAGACAGGCTGGAGATCTACTATAGGCATGCAGAAAAGCTCCTTGAGATGGGCGCGGCGTACGTTTGTACCTGCAGAGCCTCGGACTTCAAGGAATACTACACATCCAAGGAGGCCTGTCCGTGCAGAGATCAACCCCCTGAGGTCCACCTTCGAAGGTGGAACATGATGCTGAATGGGCCGTTTAAGAAGGGCGACTCCGTCGTCAGGATAAAGACCGACCTCGAACACCCGAACCCGGCCTTAAGGGAGTTCCCGGCCCTGAGGATATCGACGAGCCCCCACCCGAGGACGGGGAGGAAGTACAGGGTTTGGCCCCTATACAACTTCAGCTGCGCCGTAGACGACCACGAGATGGGGATATCCCATATCATTAGGGGGAAGGAGCACGAGGTCAACACGACGCGCCAAAGATTCATCTACAGGCACCTCGGCTGGGATTACCCGGAGATCATAAACGTCGGCCGGCTCGGCCTGGAGGTCGGCGTCCTGAGCAAGTCCAAGATCAGGGCTGGATTGGAGAAGGGATTATACAGGAGCTGGGACGACCCCCAGCTCGGGACGCTGAGGGCCCTAAGGCGCCGAGGCCTCCAGCCGGAGGCCATAAGGGAGCTCATGATCCAGGTGGGGCCCAAGCCGATAAACGCGACCCTAAGCTGGGCGCACATCGCGTCCGTCAACCGGGGATTGATCGAACCGAGGGCCAACAGGTACTTCTTCGTGAGAGACCCGATCCCTCTGCGCGTCTCGGGTCTGGAATGTGAGTACACCGCCAGACTGCCCTACCACCCGGACTATCCAGAACGCGGAACCAGAGACCACACCATAAAACCCGAGAGAGGGCAGGCATGCTTCAAGATATCTCGGGACGACGCAAAGAATCTGACGGAGGACGGCATCATCAGGCTGATGGGGCTGTTCAATGCGAGGATAACGAAAACGACCCCCGAACTCGTTCACGCCTCGTATCACTCTAAAAGCCATCAGGAGGCCCGCGACGTGAACGCTTCCTTCATCCACTGGCTGCCGGAGAACGCAGGCATAGAAGCTGAGGTCGTCATGCCCGACGCGTCAACCGCAAGAGGCATGGCCGAGGAATACTGTATGGGCCTCAAGGTAGACGACATGATCCAGTTCGAACGATTCGGCTTCGCTCGCGTGGACAGCATCCAGCCGTTCGTGGCTTACTTCGCCCACAGATGAAAACGAGGCTTTTCCCATTCCTCGGGCCGAGCTTTGTCACATTTATCACAAGGTTTAAAAATAGATGTCCGGTTAAAGGGTATGCACACCGGAAGGAAATGAAATGTCTGGACCAGATGTAGATCCTTCGAAGCCATTCTATGTCAGGTTCGAGGTCCCGAAGGAAGTCGCTGAGGCGGCCTACGAAGCCCTCAAGATCGCCCAGGAGTCGGGGAAGATTCGCAAGGGCACGAACGAGGCGACGAAGTCCATAGAGCGTGGGAGGGCGAAGCTCGTTCTGATCGCCGAGAACGTTGAGCCCCCGGAGATCGTGGCCCATCTGCCCTTGCTCTGCGACGAGAGGAAGGCGCCCTACGTCTACGTGCCCGAGAAGCAGCGGCTCGGCCAGGCGGCGGGCTTGATGGTCAGCTCATCCGCCGCCTCTATAGAGGAGCCGGGTGAGGCGGCCGAGCTGCTGAACGAGATTGTCTCGAAGCTGAAGGAGATCGTAAGGTAGGATGTCCCGAGAGTCCGAGGTCCTGACCCCCGCGACGGTGATCCAGATCCTGGAGAGGACTGGGCTCACCGGGGAGGTGATGCAGGTGAGGGTCAGGATCGAGGAGGGGCCGGACAGGGGCCGCATAATCACGAGGAACGTGAAGGGCCCCGTGAGGATCGACGACGTCCTGCTCCTGAGGGAGACCGAGAGGGAAGCGAGGAAGATCAGGTAGGTCCGACCATGCCCCAAGTGTACAAGTGCAGCTTCTGTGGATACGACATCC
>Ga0224501_10001200_pt1 | contig 20036 bp, 17 predicted proteins | sample SF_Oct11_sed_USG_4_FD_169105 | JGI IMG/M metagenome (GOLD analysis project Ga0224501, IMG submission 169105) | Sediment microbial communities from San Francisco Bay, California, United States - SF_Oct11_sed_USGS_8_1 | ecosystem: Environmental > Aquatic > Marine > Sediment | place: USA...
GCCGAAGCAATGGCACTATATCCTGTGATGATGATCACGACAACATCAGGCCATCTTTCCTTGATTTTTTTCAGGACTTCCATCCCGTCCATGTCAGGCATCTTGACGTCTATCAAGGCAACGTGGAACAATTCGTTTTCGAGCATCTTCAGCCCCTCTACTCCGCTTTTCGCGGTCTTTACATCATAACCCTCGGGAGTAAGAGCCCGATGGCAGCTCATTAACACTATATCTTCATCGTCTATGACTAAAATCTTTCCCTTACTCATGATGAACTCCACTTATATATTGTTGCTTATTCATCTCTCATATAAAGGCAGCCTCACAAAGAAGCTTGAACCTTCTCCAACTGTGCTCTTTACAAAAATTTTACCTCCGTGTTCCTGCACAATTCCGTGGCTTACCGCAAGCCCAAGTCCTGTCCCCTTCCCAACAGGTTTTGTGGTAAAGAACGGCTCAAAGAGTTTTGCCATATTCTCTTGAGATATACCGTGACCTGTATCAGTAAATTCAACTTCTGCAAAAGTCCTGTCATTTTCGGTAACCTTACGGGTATATACAGTTAATGTCCCTTTGCCTTCCATTGCATCTGCTGCATTGAGAATCATATTTAAGAAGACCTGCTGAAGTTGAGATGCATTAGCTTCAACAGGTGAAAGCGATTCATCGAGATTCTGTTCAATAGTGATATTGAAGAAGTCTGCCTTTCGCAATACCATATTTAAAGAACTCTTCACAACATCATTTATATTCACTGGCCCTTTATCAACTGTGGTGGCTCTTGCAAAGCTCAGAAGTCCTTTAATAATATTTGAACATCTATTTGCCTGTTCGATGACAACCTCGATGTCTTCTCTGTCTTCACTGCCCTCAGGGAATTTCTTGAGTAAAAGATGACCAAAAGTAACTATGCCTGTGAGAGGACTGTTTATCTCGTGGGCTACACCAGCAGCCATCCTTCCGAGGGATGCAAGCTTTGCAGAATGGATAAGTTGTGCATGAGCCTTACGAATCTCCTCGGTTTTTTCACCGACCTTTTTTTCGAGTGTGTTTCCCCACTCGACTAATTCTTTTTTTGCCTTTGAAAGGTCAGCGGTCATCGCATTGAATACCTCTGCAAGTTCCCCCATCTCATCCTTTGTGTCTATCTTTACATTATAATTAAGGTCACCTGAAGCAACGCGTTTCATCCCTTTGGAAAGTATATTCACAGGAGTATGGACAAATTTCCAGAGGATTATATAGAGGACAATTGAGATAATCAAGAAAAAACTCGCAATGTACGCTATGAGCACTAATCCCTGTTTTCTTATACCTTTATCGAGATACGCGAGTGAGAGATCAGCCTCAACAAGCCCGAGAACCAATTGGTCCTTAGGATGGACATGGCATGCTGCACTGTAGCACACAGGCTCATTATGTACAGGTTGTATAACATTAAGAACCCTGTACCCTTCTTTATCCCTGCTGATAGACCAGCTCTGTGTTGTTTTTGGTTTACTCACTCCTGCATGACATGGTTTACAGACATATGAATCCAGACTGAGCACCGTTCCTATTTCTTCTTTACGAGCAGAATATGCAACTTTGCCTTTCGCGTCGAAGATATTGATTTTATTCACTCCTTTAGAAGAACCTATATCCTCAACGGTTCGCTGGATCAAATTCACATCATAATTCACCATACCAAAACGGGTGCTTTTCTTTATTTGCTCTGTAAAGGAGATACCGCTATCAACACTATGTTCAATAAGCTCTGCCTCACGATTGCGGTACATAAGATAACCGAGAATAATGCTTCCTATGACCATTAAGGCACTTATGGTTAGAATGAGTTTTCCGGTTAGGGAGTAGACAAATCTCTTTGCTTCCATCTTACTTTAAAGTTAAACGGGTTATATTATATCATCATTGTTCAATTATGCAAGTCAAACTTATAACCGAGAAGTCACGAAGTTATTTTTTTATTATATCTCATATAATTTATGGAATAATAGTGAGGGGTTAAGGCTATTAAAATCCTATAGATTTAAAAATGTAAATTTTTTACTTGACAACAATTGATATTTTGAGTATAAACATATACTCGTATGCCTGGAACTTATTTGCCATCAAATTATTTACCGATTCTTATCTTTCTTATCATTGCGACGGCCTTCGGCCTGGGTGCTTTATTAATTGGAGAGATATTCAGGATGAAAAGGCCGTATTTCGAAAAGCTTATGCCCTATGAGTCGGGTATTACTCCTACTGGTGAGCCTCAATTCAGGTTTTCCATCAGGTTTTACATCATCGCGATGCTTTTCGTTGTATTCGATATTGAAGCTATTTTTATTTATCCATGGGCAATTGTTTTTGACAAGATCGGGATTTTTGCCTTTATTGAGATGGTCATTTTTATCGTTATACTTTTGATTGGATATATCTACGCCTGGAAAAAAGAAGCTTTTAAATGGGATTAAGAGATAGCGAGGTAAGAGATGTTAATAGACACATCAACAATCGGGCTCGTTGAGGTAGAAGAAGGAACAAAGGTACTTCCCCCGAACCTCATCATCACCTCTATAGACAAAGTGGTGAATTGGTCAAGGTTATCATCAATCTGGCCTGTTACATTTGGACTCGCATGCTGTGCAATAGAAATGATGGCAGCTGGCGCAGCGCACTATGACTTTGACAGGTTCGGCATTATATTCAGAGGTTCACCAAGGCAATCAGACTGCGTCATTATTGCTGGTACAGTGACAAAAAAGATGGCGCCTGTGGTAAGAAGAGTTTTCGATCAGATTCCCGAACCGCGATATGTTGTCGCAATGGGAAGTTGTGCATGCTCAGGCGGGATATTTAGAACATACAATACAGTCCAAGGATGTGATACTTTTCTCCCTGTAGATGTGTTTGTTCCTGGTTGCCCCCCAAGGCCTGAAACTCTCATGGAAGGAATGATATTGCTTCAGGAAAAAATGAGAAAAGAACAAGCAAGATGGAGTATGTGGAGATGATAGTAGAAGTAAACATGAAATTTCCCTATATGAAAATGGATCCATTAGCAATTGCTGAAAGGATTAAGGAAAAATTTCCTCTTGAGGTTGTCGATGTAGTAAGTTTCAGAGACCAAGTCTCTGTCATAATAAAAAAAGAGAAAATTGTCGAGATCTGCAGGTTTCTCCATGATGACCCTGTATTAGATTTTGACCATCTCAGGGACCTCTGTGGTGTCGATTATCTTGGCAAAAAAGAACCAAGGTTCGAGGTCATATACCATTTATATTCAGTAAGACATCGTCATATGATACGTTTAAATGCTCAAGTTTCTGAAAGTGACCCGAAGATTGACTCTGTGACATCTTTGTGGGCTGGTGTCAACTGGCACGAAAGAGAATGTTTTGATATGTTTGGCATCAAATTCAAAGGGCATCCAGACCTGAGAAGGATTCTTTTACCAGAGGATTGGGAAGGCTATCCTTTAAGAAAAGACTACCCTCTCAAGGGGCCTGAAAAGGAATGGTCTGGTTTTGCTGAAGTTCTTGAAAAGGCAAAGAAGTACAGAGAATTTGATTGGGAAGGATAGGATGGAAAAGGTAGAAAAGATACTGGAAACAAGAGAGCTTAATGTCAATATGGGTCCTCAGCACCCTGCAACACATGGTGTCCTGAGGCTTGTCCTTGAGATAGACGGTGAAACAATTGTGAATGTCACACCCTATGTGGGATATCTGCACAGGGGAATTGAGAAGCTTGGTGAAAGTCTGACTTATTTTCAGGGACTCCCCCTTACCGATAGATTGGACTATGTTTCTGCGATGTCAAACAATATAGGTTATGTCGTAGCAGTCGAGAGACTGTTTGGAATAGATCCCCCGGAGAGGGCAAAGTTTATAAGAACCATTGTGGGTGAGCTTTCACGTATATCAAACCACCTCCTTTGGCTTGCAACCCACGCTCTGGACATTGGTGCAATGACAGTATTTTTATATTGCTTCAGAGAGAGGGAATGGATTCTTGACCTGTTTGAAATGATTTGTGGTGCAAGACTTACTGTAACATATCCGAGAGTTGGCGGTGTGAGAAATGATGTCTCTCAGGAGTTTCTTGACAGCCTGTACAAGTTTACAGAAGAATTTCCAACAAGGATACCGGAATATGAAACCCTTATAGACAAAAACAGGATATGGCTCAAGAGGACAGTAGGCATAGGCGTAATCTCAGCAGAAGAGGCAATAAACTGGGGACTTACAGGACCGACATTAAGGGGGTCCGGGGTCCAGTATGATATAAGAAAACATACTCCTTATGATGCATACGATAAAGTAGAATTTGAAGTTCCTATCGGGACAAACTGCGATACATACGACAGATACCGTTGCAGGATGCATGAATTAAGGCAATCAAATAGAATTTTAAAACAATGTCTTGAAAAATTGCCGCCCGGCCCTGTGATGGCTGACACCCCTAAATTTACTCTTCCACCAAAGGATTTTATTTTAAAAGATATGGAACATCTTATCCATCAATTTATTTTAATCACAAAGGGTCCTACTGTACCAGAAGGAGAAATCTATGTTGCAACTGAGGTGCCAAAGGGAGAACTCGGTTTCTATTTTGTAAGCGACGGAACAGGAAAGCCTTACAGGATGAGGATAAGGGCGCCTTCTTTTGTACACGCCTCTGTACTCTCGAGGTTGTGTGTGGGACACTTAGTTGCTGATGTGATTGCAAATATTGGCACAATTGATATAGTGCTTGGTGAATGTGACAGATAAATAAGTGAGCTATCAGCTCTTGGTTCATTGATTAAGAACTGACAGATAACACTATAGGATTTTTTAGAATGTTTAGTGAAACAGCAATAAGAGAATTAGAGGAAACAAAGGCAAGATACCCTGATCGTAAGGCAGCACTTCTGCCTGCTCTTTACATTGCTCAGAAAGAATTTGGCTGGTTGGGTGCCGAGGCATATGAAGAGATTTCCGCTACTTTAGGCATTCCAAAAGCTGCTGTCAGGGGTGTTGGTACTTTTTATTCAATGTTGAAACATAAACCTATGGGGAGGAACCTGATACGAATCTGTACAAATGTATCATGCATGATATTAGGAGCTGAAAAAGTGGTAGACTTTTTAAGACGTAAGTTTGGCCTTGAAGACGGCTCTACGACTTCTGATAGCAGGTTCTCTCTCGTAATAATGGAGTGCATTGGTGCATGCGCTATAGGCCCTGCAATGCTTGTTAATGATGATTTATACGGGAATCTTACAGAAAAAACAATAGAAGAAATACTTTCTCAATATAGTTAGGGGTTAAAAGGTTAAGAGTTCAGAATGGAAACGTTTCTTTTAAAAGACATAGATAATCCCAATTCCGCAAATATAAATTTTTATATCAATAACCAAGGTGGTTATCAGTCCCTCCAAAAAGCCCTTGCCATGTCACCTGCAGAGGTAATTGATATGGTAAGAAAAGCGAATCTCAGGGGTCGAGGAGGTGTCGGTTTTTCTGCAGGGATGAAATGGTATTTTTGCAGCCTCAATAAAGAGGTTTCTCCGAAATATCTCATCGCGAATGCTGATGAAGGAGAGCCCGGGACATTTAAAGACAGGGCAATACTTGAAAAAAGACCACACTTATTAATTGAGGGCATGGTTATTGCTGGATATTCATTCGGTGCTGAATATGGATATATCTATCTTAGGGGAGAATACCCTAAGGCAAAAGAAATAGTGAATAAAGCGATACAAGAGGCTTACCATAAAGGTTATCTCGGCGACAACATCCTCGGCAAAGGTATAAAATTTCATATAACTGTTCATCAAGGTGCAGGAGCATATATATGTGGTGAAGCCTCCACACTCTTAGAATCCCTTGAGGGAAGAAGAGGCCATCCGAGAATACCATACTATCGTCTTGCGAATGTAGGAGCGTGGGGAAAGCCCACTATCGTCAATAACATTGAAACACTTTCAAATGTGCCTCTAATAATTAAAATAGGCCCGGAGGAATACACTCAAATAGGTCCTGCTAAATCACCTGGCCCTAAACTATATTCTATCAGCGGACATGTTAATAAACCTGGCCTTTATGAACTTCCTATGGGCACGTCCCTGAGAGAACTCATTTATAAACATGCAGGGGGGATAAGAGAGAACAGGAAACTCAAGGCAGTAATACCTGGCGGAATCTCAACACCTGTTTTACCTCCCGATAAGATAGACTGTGCTATGGATTTTGATTCTATGAGAAATGCAGGAAGTTGGTTAGGCAGCGGTGCTGTCATAGTTATGGATGATACTACCTGTATGGTGAAGATATTATGGAGGGCGTTAAAGTTTTTTGAACATGAGTCATGTGGGAAATGCGTGCCCTGCAGGGAAGGAACAGGTTGGATGCGGAATATTGTCGAGAGGATTGAAGACGGTAAGGGTACGGATGATGATATCGACCTTCTCATGGATATCGTCGATAACATCAAAGATAAGGCTTTCTGCCCTCTTGTGGATGGAGCAGTCACAGATGTCGAATCTATTGTCACCAATTTTAGAAGTGAGTTTGAAGAACATATAAAAAATAAAGTGTGTCGCATGGTAAACGCCTGATGATCACTGTAACTATTAACAGTAAAGAGATAAAACTCGAGAAACCGATCACTGTCCTCGATGCTGCGAGACAGGAAGGTATAAGAATACCGACACTCTGCTATCATGAACTACTTGAACCCTATGGAGGATGTAGACTCTGTCTCGTTGAGGTAGAGAAGATGGCAACTCTCCAAACAGCATGCACACTTTTAACAGTAGATGGTATGGTTGTAAAAACCGAATCCGATAAGATAGCAAAGGCACGAAGAGGGATGTTGGAGTTTTTACTTATTAACCATGCCCTTGATTGTCCATACTGTGACAAAGCAGGCGAGTGTGATCTTCAGGACAATGTTGAAAAATATGGCCCAGCCAAGGGCCGCTTTAAAGAAACAAAACGGAAAATCCCTGAAAGCTTAGAAGACTCGATTATTGTACGCAATATGGAAAGATGCATTCTTTGCACCAGGTGTGTCAGAATGTGTAACAATGTCCAGGGTGCATTTGCGCTTTCTCTCATTAACCGTGGAGGCCATTCGCATATACAGCCGTTCTCCGGAGGAACCTTTGACTGTGAATATTGCGGTAACTGTATTTCAGTATGCCCTGTAGGTTCACTTATGTCGAGGTTACACAGGCATGCGTACAGGCCCTGGCAGATCGAGAGTGAAACTGAGACAATTTGCCCCTATTGCGGTGTTGGATGTACGGTTATTGTCCAGGCCCGATCTCAGAACATAACGAGAGTCATCCCGAAGTTTGGGACGGGTTTAAATAATGGTCTGCTCTGTGCAAGGGGACGCTTTGGTTATGAGTTTGTGGGGAGTAAGGATAGATTAAAAACCCCTCTTATAAGAAAGGGTGGCATGCTTGAGCCTTCTACGTGGGAAGAGGCGATAAGTCTCATTGCAAAAAAGCTCAGCGAGATAAGAGATCAGCATGGTGGGAAAGCGATCGGTGGTATTGCCTCATCAAGATGTACCAATGAGGATAATTATGTTTTCCAGAAATTTATGAGGATTGCAATTGGAACCAATACTATAGACAGCATTGCAAGAATGGGTTATTCAGGTGCCCAGAGACTTATAGAAAATATCTTCGGACAGGGTTCTACAGCAAACCTGATCAACGGTCTTGCCAATTCTGACACTATACTCTGTCTCGGTGGAGACCCGACTACTATTAATCCTGTTCTTGGCCTACAGATAAGGGAATCACGCAGAAATGGCGGAAATATTTTGACAATCGGGTATTTAAAAGGCTTTGAGAATTTCAGCCCCATATCTCTCAAACCCAGAATCTACTCTGAAAATACGTTGCTCGAAGGTTTGATTGTTGAGCTTGTTAAAAGGAAAGGTCTTACAGGTGAAAAATCTGCTTTTGAGGCAAGAATAAAGGATATAAAGACCTCATTAGAAGATGTTGAAAAGGAGTGTGGGTTGAGCAAAACAGGACTTGATAATTTTATAGAGATACTGGTCAATGCCTCAGCACCTTCTGTAATACTTGGACCTGGATTAATACAGAGGGCTGATGGAAGTTACAGCATACTGCTCATTTCAGCACTCAGCTATATTATGAATGCAAGGATTTATTTGCTTTCTGAACGGCCGAATGAACAGGGTCTTCTTGATATGGGTTGTGAACCTGATATGCTTCCAGGATACCGACCAGTTACCCTTGCGAATTTCAGGAAAAGATATGAGGGTGCATGGAAGGCACGGATACCTGATGAAAAAGGTCTTACGTTATTCGAGATGATAGAAGCAGCAAAAGAAGGTTCTTTAAAGGCAATGTATGTTATGGGAGAAAATCCGGTCTTTAATCTCCCAAATTCCAAAAAAATAGTATCTGCTCTCAAAAACCTTGGATTTTTAGTTGTCCAGGACATATTTTTAACAGAAACTGCACAGATCGCAAATGTTGTTCTTCCCTCACTGGGCTGGGCAGAGAAAGATGGCACGTATACAAACCTTGAACGAAGAATCCAGAGGGTAAGAAGGGCTTTGTCAAAAGACGGCATGGAGGACTGGAGGATTGTTGCTGAAATATCGAAAAACATGGGTGTGCCTATGGATTATTCATCTGCAGAGGATATTCTCACAGAAATCAGCAATGTCTCTCCGCTTTATAAAGACATTACCCATGCAGAGATTGAAAAGGGTGATGCACTCTGGCCGTATAAAGGTGAGCCGCTCAGAGGAGGTCTTGAGGAAATCAGTTTAAAAGACATTATTTGTCACGCGCCTCGTATCTCAGATGGTAAGTTCTTTATTTCAATTGAAAAACCGCTCTTTCTTTCAGGAACCTTAAGCAGAAAGGCTTTGGCGCTCAACAGGATTTATCCGGAGGCTGTGGTAAGGATTAACCCGCTTACTGCACAGAGATTAGGGTTGAATAGCGGAGATATTGTGAGTATCACCACTGAGGTTGGAACATTAACCCTTCCTCTCCTTTACGATATTTTAGTGGACGAATCTACAGTAATGCTTACAAATAATTTTGAGGAGAGAGGGGCATTTAGCCTTATTGATTATAAACTTGACCAGATTACGAAGGCCCCAGGAATTGAAGGCTGGGAAGTAAAAATACAAAAAATTATGGAAAAGGTTGGCTCATGACTATCGATACTTTGATAAACATTGGAATTAATATTGGTATTAGCATCATTAATATTGCTATTGTTTTTACAGTCGCAATGCTTCATGTTGCTTATGCGACTTACTTCGAGCGCAAGGTTATCGGTCATATGCAGGTAAGACTGGGGCCGATGAGGGTTGGTCCGCATGGCCTCCTTCAGCCTTTTGCTGATGGCTTAAAATTATTTTTCAAGGAAGACGTAATCCCCGCCAATGCAGATAAACCTGTATTTTATCTTGCGCCTGTAATCTTTTTAGTAGCAGCCCTGACCTCCTTGGCGGTTATCCCGTACTATCAAGGCTTTGTGATTGCTGACATAAATATAGCTCTCTTATTTATTTTTGCAATGTCATCATTGGGTGCTTATGGAATCATTATTTCGGGTTGGGCTTCAAACTCAAAATACGCATTCCTTGGAGGCCTGAGGTCAGCAGCACAGGTCATAAGCTATGAGATCTCAATGGGTCTGAGCCTCGTAGGAGTAATGATAATGGCTGGCTCTCTGAACCTCACTGAAATAGTCAATGCCCAATATGAATCTCCGTATGGATTCTTTGCAATACCTCAGTTTATAGGATTTATTGTGTTTGTGATAGCAGCAGTCGCTGAGACAAACAGGACGCCTTTTGACCTTCCCGAGGCTGAGAGTGAACTTGTTGCAGGATATTTTGTTGAGTACAGCGGTTTTAGGTTTGCACTGTTTTTCCTTGGTGAATATATCGGCATGTTCATCATGTCATCAATCGGAGCAATTTGTTTCCTGGGAGGATGGACTATCCCTAAATATATCACGGATATTCTCCCGTTTCTTTCATATGTACCCGGGATTGTATGGTTTCTCCTGAAAGTCTATGCGTTTATATTCTTTTATTACTGGATCAGGGCAACAGTACCAAGATACAGATACGACCAGCTCATGGCCATTGGCTGGAAGATACTTATACCTGTGGCGCTGGCAAATATAGTCATTACAGGTTTGTTAAAAATAAAAATTCTTTTATGATACTATACCCAGTTAGAAAGTTTGGACAAAGCTTTCTGACAGGTAAAGGGAGCTGAAAGTGATTATTAAAACGGTAAAAGAACTTGCAAATAAGATCTTCTTTATTGAAATTTTAAAAGGATTAGCCCTTACCTTGAGCAGACTGTTCTCACGTTCAGTGACCATACAATATCCAAAGGAAAAGAGGCTTATTAGACCTGGGTTCAGAGGCCAACATGCCCTTGTAAGAGATCCAGATACCGGTTGGGTGAAATGTGTTGGTTGTGGCCTCTGCGCTGCGTACTGTCCATCGCAATGCATCTATATCTTCACCACAGAAGGAGACGACGGCAAAAAAATTGTTGAAAAATATGAGGTGGAACTCCTGAGATGTATCTACTGCGGTTTTTGTGTTGAGGCATGTCCTTACAGTGCTGTTGCACTCACTGAAAATTATGAATATTCTGACTATTCAAGGGATGCTCTCTATATGACAACAGAAAAACTTTTATCCAATTGGGACAAGTTGATGTCGGGTAAAAAAGGAGAAGACTACTTCAAGAAATTCTGGAGACCCTTATCTGAAGATTTTGGAACTCCGGAAGGACAGGCAATATACAAAAAAGCGGGGAAGGGATAACATGCTCCAACAATTATTTTTTGCATATTTTGCAGTAACTATCATTGTGTTTTCGATTCTTGTGATTACGAGGAGGAATCCTGTGCACAGTGTTCTCTGGATGCTCCTCCTATTTTTCCATATTGCAAGCCTTTACCTTTTTCTGAATGCTGAGTTTATCGCAGCGATACAGATTATTGTTTATGCAGGGGCGATATTAGTTCTCTATCTCTTTGTAATCCTTTTCCTCAATATTAAGGAAGAAATAAAGACGAATCGATTTATCAATGCGTGGCCTACTGGGTTCACGTTTGGTATCGCTTTATTCGTAGTTTTTATTCTCTCGCTAAGATCTTTTATCGCTGCTCCACCAGGCATCTATTCAATCGATGTTATTAAGGCCGAGACGCACACAAAGGCTTTAGCAAAAATATTGTACACTGACTTCCTCTTTCCTTTTGAGGTCGCATCAGTTGTACTTCTTGTCGCAATCGTTGGTGCGATAGTCCTTGCAAAAAGGAGGCTTAAAAGTTAAACAATGGTTCCATTAAACTGGTATATATTGCTCGGCACAGCAGTTTTTACGATAGGTGTCGTGGGTTTCCTCATGAGAAGGAATGTCATCATTGTATTAATGTCAATAGAGCTGATGCTCAATGGAGTAAACATAAATCTCATTGCCTTCAGCCATTATCTTCAGGATCTTCGGGGGCAGATACTCACCTTTTTCATAATTACTGTTGCAGCAGCTGAAGCAGCTATCGGACTGGCGATACTTATTGCATTATTTAGAAATAAGGCCACAGCCCATGTGGACGATATACATGAGATGCAGGGATAGCAAAAATGAAAGGTGTATACTTAAAAGTCGGAAGTTTAAAGGATTGAGCATATGGAACTTTATGTATTAATACCATTTTTACCTCTTGCAGCATTCGTAATAAACATTTTATTTGGGAGAAGGTATATAAAAGATCAGGCACACTGGTTCTCATGCCTTGCAATAATAGGTTCATTTGTTATCTCTGTAATAACCCTTATAGATGTAATTGGCGGAAGGGTCATAGACAAAGATTTATACACATGGATAATCTCTGGCACATTTAAAGTCTCTATCGGTTTCCTTATTGACCCACTCACTGCGGTAATGCTCATAGTCGTTACAGGTGTGGGGTCTCTTATTTTTATCTATTCCATCGGCTATATGCATGGAGATAAAGGTTATTACAGGTTCTTTGCATACCTCAGCCTCTTCGTATTCTTTATGCTCTTGCTTGTTATGGGAAATAATTTTCTCCTCCTCTATGTAGGCTGGGAGGGTGTTGGTCTTTGTTCTTACTTCCTGATAGGTTTCTGGTTTGAAAAGAGGGCTGCAGCGGATGCCGGCAAAAAGGCATTTATTGTAAACAGATTTGGTGACTTTGGATTTGCGCTTGGTGTAATAATGATATTTCTTACTTTCGGGTCAATCCAATATGCGCCTGTTTTTGACCAAGTAAAAGGCGTTGTTGGTCAGACAGTGAATTTCCTCGGATTGGAAGTTGACTTAATCACACTCATCGCTCTCCTCCTCTTCTGTGGTGCTGTTGGTAAATCAGCACAGATACCACTTCACGTGTGGTTACCTGATGCAATGGAAGGTCCCACACCGGTGAGTGCTCTCATCCATGCTGCCACAATGGTCACCGCAGGTGTATTCATGGTCGCGAGATGTAGCCCCATATTCAATCTCTCAGAACTTGCGATGAATGTGGTAGCAATCACTGGAGCAGTTACTTCACTCTTTGCGGCTACAATTGCCTCTACACAGAATGACATAAAGAGGGTAATCGCCTATTCTACAGTAAGCCACCTCGGAATGATGTTTACTGCATGCGGTGTTGGTGCCTATGCAGCAGGGATATTCCACCTTTACACTCATGCCTTCTTTAAAGCTCTCCTCTTCCTCGCTGCCGGAAGTGTTATCCACGCAGTTCACCATAACGATATTCAGAGAATGGGCGGACTCAGAAAATATCTACCGATTACTTATGCGACAATGTTCATTGCAGCCTTAAGTGCAGGAGGGGTTCCAGGCCTTGCAGGATTCTTCAGTAAAGACGAAATAATATGGTCTACTTTTGCATCCGGGAGTCCTGTAGGAATGCTCGTATGGATTCTCATGACTGCTGTTGCCTTCTTCACACCTTTTTATTCATTTAGGATGATATTCCTTGCTTTCCATGGGAAATTCCGTGGTACCCACCACGAAGAGCATCACCTCCATGAATCTCCAAAGGTTATGACTATACCTCTTATGTTACTTGCTGCAGGTGCGCTCGGTGCTGGATGGATAGGTATCCCGGCATTACTCGGCGGAGGTGCTCAATTTACCCACTTCCTTGAGCCTGTAGTAGGACACCCGGAACTCCATGGTACACATGCAGATGAATGGGGTGTAATGGGTCTTTCAACCACTATAGCTGTTTCCGGAATCATTATTGCTGCAATCATGTACCTCATAAAGACAGGTGTGCCTCTCATACTTGCACGGAGGTTCAGTTTTATTTACAGGACTCTCTTTAACAAATATTATGTTGACGAACTTTATTATTTTATTATTATAAAGCCTGCACTCTGGATTGCTTATGGTTTTATAGAACGTTTCACAGACGCAAAGATAATAGAAGGTATCGTGAATGGTGTTCCGAGATCGATTGGTAAATTCAGCGAGATATTGAGAAAGATACAGACAGGTTTTGTATATCACTATGCAATTATAATGGCTGCTGGAATACTCTTTATCGCAGCATGGTTTTTGTTATAGGTGGCTGGAGGGAATAGATAATTATGGAACAAGTAATAATGAACAAATTGGGTTATCCGATTCTGAGTACCCTTATATTTCTACCTGTTGTTGGCGCTCTTTTTCTTCTTCTTATTAATAGATCAAGGGAGTTAATCATAAAATGGGTTGCCCTGATATTCAGTACCGCAACCTTTATCCTTTCATTGCCCTTATTTTTAAATTTTGATAAGTCAACTTATAAGATGCAGTTCGTCGAAAGACATGAGTGGATCCCTGCGTGGAATATCAATTACTTTTTAGGCGTTGATGGTATAAGTCTTCTTCTTGTCCTCCTCACCACGCTCTCATCAATTCTCTGTATTCTTATCTCATGGAATGCGATAAAGATAAAGATAAAAGAATTCTATATGTCAATCCTTCTCACGTGCGGGGCAATAGGAGGCGTCTTCTGTTCATTAGATTTCTTCCTGTTTTATATCTTCTGGGAGGCAATGCTCATACCCATGTTTCTTATCATAGGAGTCTGGGGAGGTCCGAACAGGGTTTATGCAACAATAAAGTTCATCCTCTATACATTGATCGGGAGTGTCCTGATGCTTGTCGGGATTATTTACCTTTACTTATATGCAGGTAATACATTTGACATTCTTGAATTAATGCAAAAGTCATATCCTTACCAGATTCAGTTCTGGCTCTTCTGGGCATTCTTTTCAGCCTTTGCAGTGAAGGTTCCGATGTTCCCTGTGCATACATGGCTTCCTGACGCACATACAGAGGCGCCAACAGCAGGGAGTGTCATCCTCGCAGCCATTCTTATCAAAATGGGTGCATACGGTTTTCTGAGATTCTCCTTACCTCTATTCCCTGAGGCTTCAAAGGCAATGGTTCCTATTATATTTGTTTTATCTGTAATCGCTATTATTTATGCTGGACTTGTATGTCTCGTCCAGAAAGATTTAAAAAGGCTTATTGCCTATAGTTCGGTAAGTCATATGGGCTTTGTCACGCTTGGAATTTTTGCTCTTAACATTCAGGGCGTTGAGGGCGGAATCTTACAAATGATCAATCATGGAGTTGTCACTGGGGCGCTCTTTTTATGTGTTGGGGTAATCTACGAACGGACACATTCACGGCAGATTGCAGACCATGGTGGGGTCGCAACGCCCATGCCTGTGTATGCAACTTTCTTCATGGTATTCACACTCGCAGCTGTGGGATTCCCTGGAACAAACGGATTCATTGGTGAATTTCTCATAATCCTTGGGGGATTTACTGCGAATAAATGGGCTGGCGTCCTTGCAGCAACAGGGGTCATTATTGGTGCAGCCTATATGTTATGGCTATATCAGAAGGTGTTCTTCATGAAGGTAAATCCAAAGGTTATTCATATTCCAGACATGGATGCGAGAGAAATCATCACGCTTGCTCCGCTGGTAATTCTTGTGTTATGGATAGGCATTTATCCGGTCCCGTTCCTTGATTTCATGCATCCAACAGTCCAGCATCTACTCGAAAGGGTTAATGCAGGTGGAATTCAAGAGACAACTATCGCAAAGACTATTATGGAGGTAGTCAAATGAATTTCCAGCTTCCTGATATTGGACCTGTTATACCTGAACTTGTAATGACCGGCCTTGCTCTTATACTTCTGACAGCAGAACTTTTCATAAAAAATAAGAAAGTGCTCGCATTTGCGAGCAGTGTAGGCGTTGGTGGTGTCGCATTCACCCTGATTGGTGCTTCTGGTACCACCTTTGGAGGGATGTTTATATCGGATGGATATAGCACATTCTTCAAGCTCGTCTTTTTCATTAATGCAATCCTCTCTATTTTGATCTCTGTGAAGTATATTGCTATAGAAAAAGTAAATTTCGGAGAATACTACAGTCTCATTCTGTTCTCAACACTCGGCATGATGATTATGGCATCTGCTGCTGACCTTATTGTTCTTTATCTCGGCCTTGAGCTTATGGCTCTGAGTACTTATATACTCGCAGGTTTTATAAGATATGATGTGAGATCAAATGAGGCAGCACTGAAGTATTTCCTCCTTGGTGCATTTTCATCGGCATTCCTTCTCTATGGTATTTCAATGGTCTATGGTCTCACAGGCACAACTGATCTTAAGGCAATTGCACAATTTATTACTACACATGGGCTTACAGCGAATCACTCACTTTTACTCTCTATGCTCCTCATTGCAATTGCATTCGGATTCAAGATAGCTGCGGTACCATTTCATATGTGGGCGCCTGATGTCTATGAAGGAGCACCAACTTCTATTACAGCCTTCATGTCAGTTGGCCCAAAGGCAGCAGGTTTTGCGGCCCTTGGTAGAGTTTTTATGATTGCCTTTGGATCTATGCAGTTCGAATGGACAGCGATACTCATACCGTTATCAATCCTTTCGATGGCAGTAGGCAATATTGTCGCCATAGCACAAACAAACATTAAGAGAATGCTCGCATACTCGTCTATCGCACATGCTGGATACGCCCTTCTCGGTGTTATTGTCGCAAACAACGAGGGACTTGCCGGAATGATGACGTATCTGATGATCTATGCATTCATGAATATCGGTGCCTTCGCAGTAGTAATCATGCTCAGAACCGAAGGGTTCAAAGGTGAAGATATCAAAGACTACGAAGGTCTTGCCAAAACCCATCCTTTATTAGCAGCACTTATGCTTATTTTCATGTTCTCGCTTACAGGAATTCCACCCACTGCAGGATTTATAGGTAAGTTATATGTATTTATGAGTGCAATCGATGCTGGTTACACATGGCTTGTTATTGTTGCTGTCATCTTCAGTGTAATATCTGCATACTTCTATCTGAGGATTGTTATGTACATGTACATGAGAGACCCAAAGGTCGAAGTCAGCGTCTCCACATCTCCTTCAATGAATCTTGCACTGATAGTGACAACAGTGGCTGTGCTTGCTATCGGCGTATTCCCCTCAATAGTTGTAGACCTTGCCCGGGCAGCAATATCAGGGTTTTAACAGTTTATTCAGATAGGGTAAAAGTAACTGTTTAAATAAGCTATTGACAAATATAAAGTCTAACTTTATATTTGTCAGAACCAACCATCCCGTTAAAAATTTAGAACTGATGAAATGATGGCTAAAGTAATTTCATTAAACAAATCATATATTCTTGGAACAAGACTCCCCTTTGTGTCTGCCTCTGTCTTACCTGCTGTGTTAGGATCTGTGTGGTGCTGGGTGTATGAAAGTAATTTTTATCTATTCAATGCATTATTAGGGGTAATGGGTGTTTTCTTTTTGCATCTTGGTGCGAATACCTTAAATGATTATTTTGACTGGGACGAGAGTGATAAAATAAATAAGTTTCCCACTCCTTTTAGCGGTGGAAGCAGGAGCCGTCTCAAAAATGTATTAACAAAAAATGCTTTTTTATATATGGCACTACTGTTTTTCCTCATAGCATTATCACTGGGTGGCGTTTTAGTTATGATGGATCGTCCATTGGTATTGTTAATCGGAGCTATTGGAGGACTCTGCGGAATACTCTACTCTTTGCAACCGTTTTCATTCCAATCAAGAGGCATTGGTGAACTCATTATCTTTTTTGCCTTTGGGCCCCTTATCACGCTTGGGACAGGATATGCGATAAGTGGGGTATTTAAACCTGAATTTTTTCTCATTGGGATTCCCAATGGTTTTGTTGTTGCAAATATCCTCTGGATAAACGAATTTCCTGACTACGAAGCTGACAAAAATGCAGGGAAACGAAATCTTGTGGTAAGACTGGGAACTGCTCATGCGCGATATGGATATATAGCTTTGCAATCGTTTTTTTACATAGCAGTGATTTTACTCATCATTTTTAAACTCTATCCTGTCTGGTCTCTTTTGATTCTTCTTTCAGCTCCTCTTGCTATTAAAACTTCGATGCATATGTGGAGAAATCATTCAAATCCTCTCACAATAGTACCTGCACAGGCTGGAACCATTCAATTCCAGATGCTTTCTGCTGTTGTAATTACAGCATCACTTATTGCAGAAAAATTTATTTAAATCTCAGTGTTTAAATGCCCTCTGGCCTGTAAAGACCATAGTCACTTTTGGATTTGCTTCGTTACAAGCGATTATAGATTCGAAATCTCTTTCAGAGCCTCCTGGATGCACTATTGCCAAGATACCTTCTTTAATACCCACATCAACGCCGTCCCTGAAAGGAAAGAATGCATCAGAGACCATTGCAGCTCCTATGAGTCCGCCTTTATTCTTTTTAGTCTCTTCATCTATCTCAATGAGTTTATCCCTATCTCTTTTACCATTTTTCACATCAAGCTCAAAAGTCTTATAAGGAACACCATATCTCTTAAAACATAAGGCATCAGCATATTTTGTATAGGCCTTGAAGACTGCAATCTCAGCCACTCCTACCCTGTCCTGTTCGCCTGTACCGATACCAACTGTTACACCATCTTTCACATAAATCACTGAGTTTGAAGTAATTCCCTGTTCAACATTCCACCCAAAAAGCATATCGTCATATTCCTTTTCAGTGGGCATTCTCTCTATCACATACTCTTTGCCCTGATATGTTGCCTTTGCTGGTAAGAAGTCATACTTTGATTTAATTCTATTCAGAGGGGACTGCTGAACGATGATACCTCCATCAATGAGTGATTTGAAGTCCACAAAACGAAGAGTTCTATATTTTTCTAATTCTTTAATTTTATTGACTCTGATAATCCTCAGATTCTTTCTTTTTGACAAGATTGGTATAGTTCCCTCCTCGAACTCAGGGGCGGCCACAACCTCAAGATAATTGTTGTTCACCATCTCTGCAGTTTCTTTATCCAATGCCCTGTTTACAACAAGACACCCACCAAAGGCAGCTATTCTGTCTGCCATATTTGCTCTGTCATATGCCTCAACCAATGTTTTCCCATATGCAGCACCACAGGGATTGTTATGCTTTAAGATTGCTGCAGCAGGACGATCCATTAAATATTTAATGATATTCAATCCATTATCAAGATCAGTCAGATTTGTCTTTCCAGGATGTTTGCCTGCCTGGATCATATCCTCTTCGGTAATGCTGCTCACAAGGCTATTACCAGGCTGAATAAAATGGCAATCCCCAAGTATCAAATTTCCATTGATGAGTTCATAAACTGCAGCTTCCTGCCCGGGATTTTCACCATAACGGAGACCTTTTTCGATTAATTCGCCTGTCTTATCATCAGGTATCTTCCATGTCCTTTTCCTATAGATCAAAGTCTGATTCCCGAATTTAATAATCATCTCATCAGGAAAATGGTCATCCATGATGGTCCGGTACATCTTTTTAATATCTGACATATACAATCCTCCTTCTGTCAATCACCAATAAACAATAATCAAATATCAAATAAATTCCAATAACCAATAATTAATAAACAAGCTATTTACACTGTCATTGCGAGCCCGAAGGGTATGGTATCGTTGCTTTGAAAAGGTTTTTCAGCATGTCTGCCCTTCATTTTATACAACGTTTGGGTAAAGTAAGTTTATCAGGTTCTACTACACCTGTATTGCGCATCTTGACTGAATCCTCTCTGTCTTAATTTTAAAATTCTTGAATAATTATAGAATAAAAAGGCCGACTCGTATCGAGTCGGCCTTTAAAGATATGTCAAAACATTAAATAAGCGGAACAATCAGCAGTGCAACAATATTGATAACTTTAATCATAGGGTTAATTGCTGGACCTGCTGTATCCTTATATGGATCACCAACTGTGTCGCCTGTGACAGCAGCTTGATGTGCAGGGCTCTTCTTCCCGCCGTACATTCCATCCTCGATAAACTTCTTGGCATTGTCCCATGCGCCTCCGCCGCTTGTCATGGCTATTGCCTGGAAAAGCCCTGTGATTATACTTCCGATAAGGACTCCACCCAGTGCCTCCCTACCTAAAAATAATCCGACCGCTACCGGTATGACAACAGGGATAAGGGCAGGTAGCATCATCTGCCTGATTGCTCCCTTTGTGACAATATCAACGCACTTCCCGTATTCCGGTCTTCCCGTACCTTCCATAATACCTTTTATCTCACGGAACTGCCTTCTTACCTCTTCTACAATACTACCAGCAGCCCTTCCAACCGCCTCCATAAGGAGTGAACCGTAATAGTATGGAAGTAATCCACCAATAAACAGACCTGCCAGAACCATCGGGTTTGAAAGGTCAAATGAAAGTGCCTCTTTAAAAGACCTTGAATACTCTGCAAACAGAACCAAGGCAGCAAGAGCTGCCGAGCCGATAGCATATCCCTTTGTAACAGCCTTTGTAGTGTTTCCGACTGCATCGAGAGGGTCTGTTATTGCGCGAATTTCCTTAGGTAATTCTGCCATCTCTGCGATACCTCCAGCGTTATCAGTAATTGGACCGTATGAGTCAATGGCCACAACAATACC
>Ga0224501_10001201_pt1 | contig 20032 bp, 11 predicted proteins | sample SF_Oct11_sed_USG_4_FD_169105 | JGI IMG/M metagenome (GOLD analysis project Ga0224501, IMG submission 169105) | Sediment microbial communities from San Francisco Bay, California, United States - SF_Oct11_sed_USGS_8_1 | ecosystem: Environmental > Aquatic > Marine > Sediment | place: USA...
CCCCCCCCGCAGGAAATAGTGTCAAAAGTTTCCAACAACTCGAATTGCTGCAACTAACTGAGGCAATTCTCCTCGTGTGTAAGCCCTATCACTCACCTAATATGAGAATGAAGAAAGAGAGAATAAGCCCAATGATACAGGATAGGATCAGCTGCCTTTTATAATCTTGTTTACTATGCACCAGCACGATTCCAATATGCCGTACTTCCACTATAAAAAACAATGTGATAACAAAACAGGAGGTCATGGTCATATTTTATCACAAATAACTAGCAGGTAAAGTGGCTAGTTCAGCGGTTAGGGTGTTTGGGTCAAGTTTCTTAGATACTGGCTTCCACACTTGGCGATGCCAGGCTCCCACTGTAAGCATGGCCCCCTCATATAAAGTTTTCTTAGCGCCTCTTACTTCTAGACAAGCCTCAGGCTTAGGAGCTTCACTAGATAGAGTGGCCAAATGGCCCACGCAGTAAGTGCGGGCTCCCCACAATCATCCTACCTCTTATTAAAAACAAGTTTCACTTGGAGGTGAAGTGTTGATACTGACCCGTTAGTGGTGCGTCATGCTAAAGCTTGGTATAATGGTGAGGGAATCATGTAAAAATAAAACATAGCCGTCGAAGTAAATAGGTTAGGTAAAACAGACCACTTACTCGCCGCACTCGCAAACAGCTTTACAATGTAATAAGCGAGTCCAAAGCTAGCTAGCAGTGTTACCATCTCCGTCGAGGCTATGGAAGTAATACCTCGGTTAAGTGCCTGCAAAAGATAACACAGAGGTTATACGACGACAACAACTACATTACCAGGACACCAACGTGAAAGACCAGTCCAAACTCTTTGTTTATATGTACGCTATGCTTTAATATGGCGGATTGGTCCCAACCTTCAAGGCTACCTGATGCTTTAGTCTTGTAGTGCAATGTTTCACACTGAGTCAACAGGTAATCTGGTAGAGAATACTTTAAGTATAGGCCCCTTTCATTGTGTCAGCCCTGCTCAGACTTGTAGCTTCACTAGAACCTGTGCCATGGTCTCCCGAGACTTGCGTATACCATTATTATCTCCCCTGATATAAGGTGCACAATGGTTGAGCCCGTCGTACTCCCGTGTCCCTCACACAACAGGAGACATAGCTCGCTAGATGCCTCATTTCATAATAACTTCAATGATTTTAGTTTTCTAGCTTGATGTCTGAATCAATTAGAATGGAACTCTATAGAAAGAGGAACTTTACTTCTAGCTAACAATGAAACTCGTCCTGGCAGAGCAAGGGCCATACGTAATATCAAAGGTCAGCATGGCGTTTATGAGAGTTTGACAAGCCACATTGTTCAGTTGGAGATCAGAATGTGTCAACCCAGTAGCCGGTCAATCAAAGTAGCATACACTAGATGGCCATACTCTGTACACTAGATGTTTTGGGTAGTGTTTAGATCAGAGTAAATAAGATGGCCATACTCTGTACACTAGATGTTTTGGGTAGTGTTTAGATCAGAGTAAATAAGATGGCCATACTCTGAAAACATGACCAGGAGTTTCTAGTTGGCGTTGGTATCTCTAAGCACAGACATTCCGGCAGAAGGGCCCGCCGCCATTCTGACCATGGAAGTGGTGGAGGCTCACAAACCTTGATCAAGCTTAAGGGTTCAGCCTGTTCCCTCCTTTTTATCTCCTGACAAAGGTAGTGCTGAAATTAGCCCACTGGGACTTTCACCCAGAGTTCCCCACGAGGCGTCATTGACAGACATTCAGCTTGAACTTCCGTGTACAAGTCAGAAGGTACCTCTATGGTGGGCCGCCTAGTTACCTAATGTCGTAATCTGAGACACACGGAAGCGGGAGAGAGATAAAGCGCTATCCAGTATTCGAACTGGGTATAGAACCACGGCCTTCGGTGTGAAGCTCAGCACACCTTCTATACCATTGCCATCGCTTCATTCCTAGCCTAGTCTGAAACTGTATTGGGAAATATGAAACGTGGGAAATAAGTGGCCCTCCCACTATTGGAGGACCTATGAGCACCTACCTGTTCTGCGATGTCGGGCACCATCTGTGTGACGACCAGGGGAATCATAAACTTGGTTAACGCCCAGAACATCTGAACATTGGTCAGAGGTTTTGGCTTATTATCTTTTGGCTTAGAGTGTGATCCATCAAGTAGAGGCTCTATTGCACCACCCGCTGACGTCTCATCAGCACTGGTAAAAATATCAGAATATATATTATACATACTTTAAAATATCAGAATACAGTGAAACTTGGATGACTCGAACTGCAGGGGCCACCAAAAAAGGTGTTAAGGAAAGTTTGAGTTATGGGTTATGCTCTCCGTTTGCATTAGTCATGTGGCCACCATAGAGAGTCCATTTCGCTCTAGCGTGTTCCATTTCCTGGCCAAACTTTCTAAAATTTATGAGATTTTCTTCTCATGTTAAAAGAAAAACAATGAAGTTAAGCTTGTTACACAAGAATGTAAACTCTGGAAACTCTGATTTCATAGGACTTTAATGTAATATGGTCTACTTTCATTTGAGTTCTCTAAGTGATAGAAATATTTTGAATAAAAAATCAAAGGTCTGGCAATACACAATATATTCTACGGTGTCAAGCCGGAATCACAGCCTCTTGCCTTATCAGGATTTTTATAGACAGAGAAAATGTTGCAGTATGTTTAGTGGAAGACGTTCGATGGGTTCAAAATTCGATTAATACTAGAAACACAATAACCACAGATCACTAGTTATTCATTCAGCAGTAGAAGCATATGGACTCACGGTTTTTTGCTGAATTCGATCACTTCAACAGTTTCGGAAGCCATTCTGAAGAAAAATGTTTGCGAGCCGAATCAACCAACCAACCAACCAACCCGAATCAACCAAGCTACTGCAAAGAAAAAATATTGACAAAAGTCAATCAATTCAATGAGGTAATTTACCCGAAGGCGTGTTTCTCAGGACTCGCATGGTTTGTCATGGTGTCATGTGATTATGGTGTCATGTGATTATGGTGTCATGTGATAGTACTGAGGTGGTTTCCTGTTGCCTTCCATGGGTTACTGGTTGGGGGTCAGTCAACCTAAGCCATTGTTTACACACCACCAGTCGAAAATTTGGGAGGTGGATCTTTAACAACCGTGGAGTGATCTTGGCCCTTACCCACTGGTGGGACCCCCATTTTTTATCATGGTGACCAGAACCCATGCTAGCAATATGGAGTGATGGGCTTGCTAAAGGCCCATACCATGCAGTAAAATGCCCCGCCGACAATGAGGTTCTAATCTGCCATTCATAGAGCGCGGATCAAAGCTATTTTGAGCTATCCTGGCCCTTATTAACGAAACATTGTGTCTGAGATATATGAATTTGAGTGACGCTATAGTGTCAAAAAACAGGAACTGCCATCATCACCAAGTCGGAACGTGGAGCTGGTAGTGCCACCATTAACTCACACTCACAGTCACACACTGACACAGCCACTATATTGCTCATATTTACACTTACATCACTATAAGCACCAGACTCCCACTCTGAGTGAGTGAGTTGATTTTACTCACGCTCGTGCCACGGTGACAGAAGAGTTGGATAGTTGCTGGACAGGTGCCTGCAAGTGATAGGGTACCGAGCTCAGAGTTGTTGACTCATTCAGTGCTGACTCACTCAGTGACTGATTCACTCAGTGACTGACTCATTCAGTCACTGAGTAGTGAGTCAGTCACTCACTACTCAGTCACTCAGTCAGTCACTCAGGTCAGTGGTCAGTCATTCAGTCCAGTGGTCAGTCACTCAGTACAGTGGTGACTCACTGACTGTGAGTATGTCTGTGTGCTGCCCAGTCCGTTCACCGGTTCACGGTTCATCACTTCATCAGTTCATGTTGGCACTAACCAATGACCATATGAGTTACCTGTTGATAGAATAGACCGACAATATCCCAGAGAACAATGCTGAAAAGCATCAGAGAGGTTCACCAGTCCGCTCAGGCTTGGGGTTATCCTTGAACAGGTTCTCCATTTGAGTTGACAACCTACTCAACGCTCCAACTGCACGGATGTTGATAATCAACCGGCTCCTCCCATTTACAGTTAAAAGCCGCTTGACACTAATTCTAGCAGGCACGTTTGAGTGAAATATAGCGTCAGTCTTTGAAATGTGATACTCGGGTCTAATGTACTTGAGCACGGCGATTCAAGTTATTTCTTGAGATTTGCGGTTCCGCTTGAAACTTTGTCAATGCAAATTGAACTGGTGACTCCCTCAGAAGTAGTGTACATATTTGTTTTCGGTACCCAACCTGATATAAGTCGTAGAGACCACAAGAATGAATACTGACTATATAAAAAGATGTTTCCAGAACTATATTGGAAATAGTTATTCAAAAGAAGAGAGGACGAAGTTGAAACCAGAAGGTCACCTGGCTGAACTCGGCGAGGCAGCTATACTGGTGGGATTACAGGAACTAGAACCCAATAAATGGTCTTTTCTATACACTTTGCGGTCTAACAGCCTTCGGTTAAACAAGGGAGATGTTTGTTTTCCCGGAGGCAAGATCGATCGCGCAGATTCCAATGTCATTGCTACCGCATGCCGCGAAGCAGAGGTGAGTGTTAGTTCTATTCTATCATCTAATCTATTCTATTTTATTTATATGTCTATTTATTCAAGTTTATCATTAGCAGTCTGAAATGTAGTCTTATAGCTTTCGATTGTGTAGAAATCGTTGGTCAAAACTATTCGGAAGAAAACACAAACTTATGGTAATTAAGCAAGAAAATACAAGCCTGTATTGGCCCCTGCCATGGCAGAATATAGCCAGCCTCAAATATTTGATCTGTGTCACAAAGACACCGATGCCATGAGTCTTGTTGGGAACCTAAATCTCACTGACCAATAAACTTATATATGTTAGATAGTGAGACCTAGCTAGACTCTGGGCATATTCATGAATACTAAATAGCAAATGCATATGTGAACTTGACCTCGCTTCTCCCGCAGTTTTTGCGGTTTATGCTTTGAACCCCAGTACAAAGCGCAGTGCTTTTATATCTATAGGAAGAGATTGGTCTAACTATGAATGATATGGAGATCCTCGGTCAACTTCCACCTATCATATCTGGTAACAGAGTCTTAGTTCATCCAGTGGCTGCTATTATTAGATCGGACTTTGAAGCCACTAAAATCAATCGTCATGAAGTTGCCGATGTTTTCTATGCGTCGTTTGAACAGTGAGTCCTTAGTCCTTCATTAACAATGGATGAGAGCCGGCATGTCTTTCCTTTTCCTTTTCACATACCAGCCTTCAACTTGACCAAGCGCATGCACAGTTTCTGAGTCTCAAGATTATGGATGCCAAATGAAAATCGACCTCTCCATCTTCAGGAAATCTGGAGAATGTCAGGAAGTTGTTAGTTAATTTTATATAGTCATAGAGTTATCCTCCACTGGAGTAGGCACTAATGGTCTTCACAATGTACTCTATGCATAGAGTGAAGATGGAGAGGATATGACTGCTCAACCTGTTGGCTGTTGGAATAGATGGGTCCCGATCTATCTGGCACAATGCAGTATTAAATGATTGTAATTAAATTTGGGTTACAAATTCAAATTATTTAAAAAGCAATTTTGTCGAGTTATGCAGATGAAAAGTGCACGAATCCAAAAGACTGACAAACTGGATTATCTCCTTCAATTTGGGATAGCAGGATAGCTCGGTGGTTACAACGCATGGTTCAAGATCTTAATATTTCATGTTCAAGGTCTAGGGTAGTGATCTCCTCGCATGATTTCTGTTGCTGAACAAGCCCTGGTTGTCTGAAAAGAGATAGGCAGTAGCCCTAGCCAAAAAAAGAAGAGATGATATAGTGAAAGCAGACACTGTTGATAAGGGGATATGTAGAGGTTGTGTGGAAACATCTTCGTTATCTTTTCCTCATTTTACCGGTATAAGGAGGTTGCCCGGTTCACCAGTTCACTGACTTGTAGTATCACAGGTGGATGAATATCAAATCAACACCTCGTAGTCATGCCCATGCAGGGTTTGAAAGTTTGTGGTGACTACGGGTCTAGCGCCCTACTGCCTTGCTAGCATATTAGCTCAGCTATGACTTTTGCTCTACAGAATAGGGGATCCGATGACGCACCGATTCACAGCCTGGATAGTTCACTGCGGAGTTGAGCTACCAGTGGATTACTTTGATGTCGAGTATGGCGGGCATATCTATAGTATCCACGCATTCACTGCTTCAGCCACACTTATTGTATACCTAGGAGTGCTGGGTAAGAGACCTGATTGTCAAAAATGTCAATTTACTGTAAAGAACATGGAGAAATATGGTGGCATGCTTAAGTACATGGATAAGATGGTGGATGAGTTTAGAAACACTGGTGAGATGGGCTGGGGACATTGGCTCAAAGAGCTAAAAGACCCAGCATTTGACTGAGTTAATTTCGGTTCACATAGATGCCAATACTGATGCACGTGGGATAATGATATTGTTAGTTTTATTTCATATTTTTGTATGTATTTATAGTGATTTAAGACCAGTTTTAGACTTGATGGGCCAATGTGACATTCACACATAAACTCTGTCTAAGCTCGTCATGGCAATCATAACTTTGTCATATTACCTGCTCATAGACATATACTCGTAGTAGTTCGCTGTCGGTTGCAATGCTACAAAAACCACAACTAAGGAAGTTACTGCCTGGGCAGAGCTGGCTTAGTGGAAGCTGACTATAGAGTATAGAGTATAGACCATAAACGTATAATATCTATCAAATGTCTGTGTAGCAGTTTCGACCAGAGCGACGTCACTTCAGCATTTGATTAACAATATTTTCTTATACTTCATTTTTAAAACAATATGTGAATGTAACTGTATAGATGCCAAAAATACACATATTCATTACGCACTATAACCCATAATTTGCTAGATTTATATGAGGGACGCTCGTCGACGAACCCGTTGTTGATGATCGACTTTGTTGATGAGAATGGTCTGTATGGAGCCACGGCATCTTACTCTGACCAATATACCATTACCATGGAGACGTATACACTAGTCATCTGCTTTTTATCCACCACACCTCCATATTCGGCATCAGGAGGGAGTTTACAACTCCTCATTGTTTACTTGGTAGCACTGGAGTAGATGGTCGATAGTTTCCAAACCTGGGAGACAGCATTTCGTATACAGCGGTCATTGCCACACAGCCAGGTTTTATCCATGGGTTGACCAAAGCGGCTGCGACCAGATCTGGGAACTAGGTGCAGGCCTGCTCGCAGTGTCCTTGCTGAGACAAATTATAATAGAGAGCTAGTCGGACAAACTGTGTGTCAACACACTCTTATTCTTATCTCCATGACGGAACAGCCATCAGCAGTCGTGCTGAAATTGGCCTATTGATTCTTAGGCTCAGCTTTTCTCAGGGCGTGTCATTAGGAGCACTCTGCACTAGCGTGCCCTGGAACTCTATGGAAGGGGCTTCCTTTTTTTAACATCGGGATCCGAAACCAATGAGGGTGTTGCGAAAGACAAAGCTTTTTGCCCGAATTGGGAATCAAACCTGGGACTCCGGGTCTGAAAATAAGCGCGCTCTCCGATAAGCTATCACTTCATCCTATGTGTCAATCAATTATAGCCACGGTGAGGCACCCACTGATCTGTTTTACTCCACCGGTCATACACTATGGTGCAATATAACCTAATATATGTCAGCAAAGCTTTGCTCAAGAAATCCCGTTGGGGTTTGATTTTGCGATAATATAACCCATACAAATTTAATGACAAATTTTTGTACTATATCATGGTCTAAGAAAAACAAAGATCTGACTTTTTCTTGTCAATTATGATTGAGCATATGTATAGTAAAACAGGTACAGATATGTTTGTATAATCAATTATTTGCTACGCACCCACAACTATCCGTGCACAATTGATGGATCTCGATTGAACCCACTTTTGGCTGTTATTGATGCTTTGCCCTAGACCTCATCACTGATGTTAAAAGACTATATAGATTTTGCGGGTTTGTGATATACGCTAAGTAGATTAAGAGCTGCAGGAGAAACTTAGAAAGGTGCAATGGTCATTTTTCAGGTGGAAAAATACTAGTAGCTCCACACTAGCATCTTCTCACTTGCCAGAAAGGCAGGTCAATCAACAAGCAGCATTGCCCCGCCGCCCGACACATGCTGAAGAACCAAGTCACCTAGGATGAGCAGTTGTGTTCTCTCGCGCTGCTAGCCGGAACAGGCGCTTGTAGAATCAATAGCCTCTAATGCGGCTAATGGCTGTGAGGGATATATCACCGGTTAGGGTAAAATACGTTGCGCATGTTTCTGCGGATTAAAGCCCTACAAGGCTCTATTTGGTTCTGCCTATCCCCAAATAGATCGCTCGTTCACACTGCGTCCAGTAACGTGACTTGCAGGTTCCTGTGAGTGCATCTTTTGACTTAGGACGCCGGTGATAACCAGTCTGGGACGCAGTTATTACTGTCTGTGGAGCTAAGCCTTGCGCGAGAATTCACACAAGGGCGTCGACTTTTAAAATCTGTGCTGATCGAACGGGTAAATATTCTAATTTAGTATGTCACGGTCAGTGTAAGACTGGGACTGACTGACTGACTGACTGAGTCAGTCAATCTCAATGAGTGAGTGTTTCTCACTAGTCACTTTCTGAATCCAGTAAGTAGCCGTAATAATTAGATTTAGGATTACTATTTGCAATCAGCTTACTTACAACTTAGTTAGTTACTACTAGTAGTTGTATTTGTAGTTAGTAAGTTATTTATTCTCACAAGTTTAGTAGTTTAAAAATGGATTCAGTAACGAGTAACTGTAAGTGTAACGTAACTAAGTTTAATTAGGTGACTGAAGACCAGCCCCCAGGACTTCACTACTCAATTACTAAACAGAGTTACAGACTGTCTTAACAGTCTAGTTTAATTAACTAAGTCTAATTTAATTCTAAATCTAAAGTCTAGTACATGTAACTTGGTTAGCAGGGAGTGAGCTCTATCTACAGCCTACTACTACTACTACTACCACCACCACTACTACTAGTCGAAACACTTACAGCTACACAAGTGCAAACTAGTAGTAGTAGAAATCCAAAGCCAGCAATTCAGTCGCTTGGCCAGTCCAGTCAATTGGTGCGATCGGCAACATTGTTAACTTGTTAGACGGCTCTGCTATTATTAATTCAGTGAGGTTATCCTAGTTTGTCACTGAGTTTAACTCAAAGTAGAAACTGTTTTATTTGGTTATTTACTGACACTGACAAAATCTCCATCAGTCAACTGAACTAATGACTTTGCCACTGCCTAGACTTTGTTGTGTCGCTCCCTCACTACTAAATCGTTGATGAAGTGATTGATTTAATACATGCAGTAGCATGATACGCAATCTTCAAATGGTCAGACCAACCCTCTGGCCATTTTGTGAATGTGACTGTAGACATGCCACTCTCAAGTGTATCTCCTAAATCCCTCTTTCCCTGAGATAGCGCGGGTTTCCTGGTTGAGTCTATGTCAAGGATGGTGACGTTTGTCAGTTTTCAGCGAACACATTGAAGATCATTTTACTTTCTAAATGGGCAGCTGCACCCACGCATGGCAGCTTTTTATCGAATAACAATAGATCTAGATATACTCTTTGCTTTACCTATCTTAGTATGTTACCTATATCTTCGTAGCGCAACTGTGTCTAAATTATCGCGAACATGCTGGTTTGGCTGCTCCAAAGGTTTCTTGAGAAAACTAACCAGAAAAAGTTTAGCACCATGTAGATGTTATGTATCTTATACTCATCAATGGGTTCTGTTTGTGGACAACAGTCTACTCAATTACTGAAATCCGTGTGAGGTCTTTAACTAGGACACCAGTCCCATTATCTGCTTATAGAATACTGACTTGCTAAGTTTAGACAATCCTGGCTCTTTAGTAAATGTTTGGAAGAGTACGATTAGACGTTATTCCCACATTGGGGGATGTCGTGACTCACAGTCCATTGTACAGCTTTTGAGTTCATGAATTCCTTATGACTAGTGTGACAATTTTCGGGTTGTATAGATGACATAACAATGTGTTCCTGTGTAAGCGTACACATGTCTTGTCATCTAGCATTCGATGTCTTTATTTTTCAAGTTTATGTCGTTTTCTCATTCGTAGACCCGCATGTCTGCAAACTGGCTACACATTGTCTTGACTTTTGCGATGAATTCTCCACCACAGAATTTACATAGTACGTACAGTGCTACCATGATTAGCCATTGGTTGCTGAATCATTTATGTACAATCTTTGACGACAGAAAAACTAAATTGATCACATGACTGGAAACCTATCAATCAGTAAGGGCTATATTTGAGTGATGGCCAGTTCTTGTGGTTTATTTCTCTTACGTCAGGCCCGAACCAAGCCGCTATGGTGCGCCAGAAATATGGCAGTTTGAATAATTATGTGCCAGGCGAACTGAAGCACGAATTTTCCATGGTGGCCAGCTCGGTTTGGGGAGTTAAAATTGCTCAATGATTCACAAATGGACACTAGAATTTGAACTTTAGTCGAATTGGTTCATATCCCTTTTGGTTGTCCCTCCTTCAAACAAATGCTGATGTAAGAGACCATTACATTACGTATTAAATCTTGCCTATCGCCTTTACATCCATTTCCTGCCAGAGGATTGGCATGATCGGCCTTGAACTTTATACATTGTCAGTTGGCTACTCTACTCCAAAACTTCAATAGAACAAGAGATGATGCTACATTATGACCCCCTGTCAATTCACTAAACTGTATTACAGAAATGTTCTAGATAAATAAAATGCAATTGTAGTGACTAAAAACTGCTGGTGACTTGCAAGGATTAAAAGCCTTTAGCAATTGTGACCTGGAATGCGATTTTGTTTGCCAAACTGTCATAACAAACCCTTTTAGTGAATAGAGGGTCTCTGAAACGGAGCCATGTGCTGGCAAGATTGGGATGAACAATGTGGAAGCGAGGTCTAACAGTTTGTTTTCGAGAATCAGGAGAACACAATTCTAAACCTGTTTTGTAGCACCTTGACTGTCCCTTACTGTTCTATAGAGTATCGTTATCGGACAACGTTTATGGTCAGCCTCTCGCCTTATCTACTGGCCATTGTATGGGCCTGGTATATTTTCTTATCTGGGACAAACACTGGTCCCATATCATACATTAACTCGATCTAGCCAGTGTAAGTCATGTAGTCCACCCGTGCATCTACTCTCACGAAAGAGGTACGTTTCTAGCAGTAACGGTTCTTTGCCATTACCCAATTCTATGACGACACCATTCAAGGTCAATGGGTGGCTGGTCTAAATGTTTGATCATGTTTTCCTAAAGCTGTCAACATTAGAACCGATTTGACTATTCAATGTATCCAAAGGTCAACCAACATCTTAGCTGCCTACTCGTTTATGCTTCTCGTGTCAGTCGGCAACAGGCCACAGTTTGCTCTCTTCAAAGTATCGGTGTTGAGCAGTATCACTAATTTGATGGCATAGTTGTATGTTATGGTCATCATCTCTCTCAGGTTAGAGGTCTCGATGTCCTCACTACTGTGCTTATTGATTTGTCAGTTATCTTTCAAATGCAGTTTGCTGAAAGTTATTGATCAGATCCGTTTTCTCCGTCGCTCTTAAGTTCATTACACTAATCAATCTCAGGCTTAGTAGTCGGTCCAATGGATGCATGCCGGAATATTGCTGGCCTCATATCTGTCTCGATGCGGCTAGCTGGTAAGTGATTGATGAAACTGAGAGACATTGTGTATGTATGGTTATTGCTAGGCTGGTGAGTGTGACTCTCATTTGAAAGCTTTAGCTGCTGAGCAGTATACGGCTAGTCTAGCTATTATTAGCAGTGATATGTGTGATCTCGTTATGTTGGTTTTGACTCACAATCATGGGTAGGATTAGGCTGACAGGTTGTCCGGATCTGATTGGATCTGATTGGATGTGATAGGACTGGTTTACTTTTATGAAGCCGTTCAGGGATTTCGCCCCTGGGCAATGTGCTGGGAGAAAAGTTCAAGGCCGAAAAACACTCGAAAAATCTGTTAATATTGCTTATCATCTGTTAGCTAAGAACTCATTGATGTCTACAGAGAGCCATGCCCTGAGGCAAACTGTCACTCAGTCACTTTATTGCCTAAGGCGTTGTCCGTCTCGGTTTCTTGCAGTACTGCTGTCAATGAAATCTTGTTGCATTGGTCAGCTGTTTTGATTCATGGAGTGGCCTTGAAAGATCAGTCTAGACCAAGGCTTGCCAGATTTAATAATATTTTTTATGTTTATTTTGTAGAGGATGCACCTACTTGCTACATTTTGTAAGGAACACTACAGTCCCGGAGCTATCCCTGGTTAGGTCGTCGTAATTTGGTCGCACCGCCGGCCAGCGACGTCTCGTCACTCCCTCTTTATGTTATTTATTATTACTAACCGAACTCAACTAAAACTCAAATAATTAATCAAAGCGGTGATATCGAACTCACGCCACACGCACACACTCAACAACCGAAACCAGTCCATAGGTATGACACGACTGGACATAGGAAGGATGAACAAAAACTATGTTGACCAATCGCAGTTCGAGCAAGTTGTCACAAAACTTCCTGACAGGTGAGAACTACGGTCTACGGTGATCACGGTGATCGGGATCTTGAGCTTGTGCCAAGATTTTCTGGGCCTTAGGCTAGACCGCTGTATGAATGAATTTAATCCGTGTGCCACGAAGACTCTGGATCCATTGAAAGAGCGAAATGATTACTGCCTAATCTTTAAAATACCAGACAAATGGCTCGCGCGTATAAAAGCTCCCTGCTTTTATGGGCTCGAAAACGGGGTATTGGAAGTGACATGCCTCCTTCTAGTCCCCGGTCAGTCTGCTTTCAAGCTGTACAAATCTGCGGATTGTGGCTAACCAAGTATCTATTCTATACCCTCTTTGCCTTAGCGTGTGGGTTTTCCCTAGCCTTTGTTTCCGCTCATTTGATGTGAATAGAGAATGATTCATGATTGGTCTATTATTTGGTCACATGATCTAAAGCAAACTTGTTTACTCAAAATTAGTACTAGCGGTGTGCCTCTTCATCAGGTGTAGTGTGAAGCCGTAGTGTCTGTACTACTAAGCAATAGATCGGAGAGTTTTAATAGAAGTTGAGCAATCTATGGAAGATCATAGAACTAGCAGTTATGATCATGAAGAGTTTGGTATCACCCGTAGAAAATTTCAAAGATTCACTCATGAGAAATCTAGTCACCACGACAGAGTTCACTTTGCACTCTCAAGACGAGTGCGGGTAAGTGACACCACAGTTGTTCGCTGACTGTATCGTGTGCTCCCCGCCGATGAGTGAAAGAATCTGCTGACTTCAAGTTACGTTTGTTTCCATGGCTTTGCATTTTCCACAGATCCGCCGGCGTGACTATAGAGCATATAAGAGAGTTGGTCAGTGCGCAGGGCCTTGGAAAAGTGAAGGCGCTACTGCGCAATCATGAGCTGCCCATAAACCATGGGTCGAGAGGTGAACTCTGGGTTTTGCTCTCGTCAGGAGCATCGGATAGAAAAACTGATGACAAAGCATTCGAGATCTATGCCGAAAAGTTTGCACACGGTAAGTAAATATAACTATTGAGAAGACTCACCGGTGAGTCGCCCTGTACTAGGATTCTCTCACCCTGTAATATAATATAATGACTGCTAATCAGCTAGTCAATGCCTTTTGCCTCTCTCCAAGACGATCATTTTCTTTGCTACAGACATGCATGATTATAGTTATACACTTGTTTTGTCAAATTGGTTAGGCGAAGTTTCAGGAGCCGTTCGAGTCAGTATACCCATTCTCTTGCGCAAATTATGCTCATCCGTTAATACCAGTGATAATCCCATCACATTGCTGGTTTCCGACGATGGGATTACTGCAATGAGCGAGCCACTGAAAGTTCTAGTCTCTTCCCAGCCTTTGTGTTGCATCATGAAACTGTCATCTCATTGAAGTTTATCAATTGTTTTGCTGGTTTGATGCCTATCTTCTCGAGGGACTCTTTCCCATTCATCACCTTTTTTATTGATCTAGTAAAGCACTTGGCTATCCCATATAGTAGATCTCTAAGCCCTAGGCTCGTTACGGAGCAATATAAGCTGGGAATCATGTGATGAGCACGTACTCGGAATGAGACAGCAATGAGACAGCGGCATAACCATAATTGTGTGGTAAGCTCATGCTCAAAATATTGCATCTGATTTGTAGTGGCTGCGTCAGAAGAGCTCCCTATTCATGACATGTCGGAGGAGATGCGAGTTCATCGCATGCTCAGTAGTGAAGGCATTAAGGCCTGCCATAGAGTGCTCTACGTCATCTCAGAAACCCATCCGCACATTCAGCAGTTTTCCCGACTGCTCTACGCCTTCACTAGGTAAATACACAGCCAAATATTACCTTTTGTTTGTTAGCTATCATATCCAAGACTTGGAATTCCTGTGGGATAAAGGGTATGCAGCTCGGAATAAGGTGTTGTGCTTACCCTCACAACTTGGGGCAATAGTCTGGTGGCGCAAACTCGTATAGACTCTTGAGGCAATAGTCTGGTGGCGCAAACTCGTATAGACTCTTGAGGCAATAGTCTGGTGGCGCAAACTCGTATAGACTCTTGAGGCAATAGTCTGGTGGTGCAAACTCGTATAGACTCTTGGGGTCAGGAGCATTCTGGGTTGATTCGGGCTCCTTGGGGGCCCAGGTTTCAAGCGCAGTAATTTGTGTTTTAGTGTGTTGTTACACTATGTGGATGAGGAGACATGTTTCAACTCGATATGCGGCCTGCTGAAACGAAAGGATATAAACTATTTCCTGGCCCCAACTGAGATCAGTCTAAACGCATCATCTCATGTGCTCCGACACCTCGCGTTCAAATATATCGTAAGTTCCGACTTATCTCTGGGGACTTGAATCCGACATCTACTGATCTCCAGCCACTGAACTCTCCCACTATCTCGCATTCAGTATACCGTGAGTTCTAAAATATGCCCCTTTGTGATGTTATTGTGCCACCGTAGAAATCCAAAACAAAGAGGGCTACCATTCATCATGCCAGCATAACTGGCTGTCTCATCAGCTCACTGAGTGGAGTGTAACCAGTGTGGTGCGGTACAGGAAAATGGGCAACTATTGTTTTGCCAGCCCCGGTTTCCATTAGTCTATAAAATGGGCAGGTCTGCTCGTTTGCGGTTAGTTGTGACCACAAGCTCGTAGCATCTATCCATTTTTTCCAGCAAACTCAAGTGCCTTGAGAAACTTGCTCGTCAGTCAGAGCAGTTGGGTGACATCAAGTCTGGATTGCAAATTGAATAGTATATTGTAATTTTATTTTGAAAATTCTGTAGGGCAGGGGCTAGACAGCAGATTCATACCCTCATGTTATTATGCAAGGAAGAGCTGGGTTTTGGTCTGTTTAGTCAAGCAGTGACATAACTTAAGCTACGGACCTGGCGCCATGTAAACAGTTTGAAAGGAATCTAAATTCCCCTCACACATGCCGCAGTGCTGGTTTTGGCCTGCGGAATGTAATGGCCCTGTCAACAACTACAGCTCAGTGGGTGATCATCCTATTTTAGGGCTATAACTGCAGTGTTGTTGCATGGGGTCAGTTGTTATTCTGACAATACCATAGCAATGAAGTTGCTGGGTGGGCAATGTTGGCATAGTAGAAGCTGACTATGCCCAGGGCCAGCTCACTCTTCCAGGGTATCCGCTGATTCAGTGCGAAGCACTGGCTACAAGACTGAACTGAGAAGGGAGAGGTGTAGACCGTGGAGTAATCTTGACCATGATTATCCACTGGTTGAGACATCCATTATTTTTACCATGTAGTGTTCCGAACCACGCTAGCGATTTTGAGTGAGAGGCTTGCTAAAGGTCTTTACCAGAAAAATACCCCGCCACCAGTGAGGCTCGAACCTGTGATCTATAAATCACAAATCCGGCTTTTTACCAACAGCGCTATCCTGGCTCCCCAATTGCAGTGTAAACACCAGAATATCAGGGAGGTGATAAGCAGTACTACTTCATAAATCTGTCAGCCCATCAAGTTATGTCCATACTCCCGGTCGTTCATCTCACTTTGTTAGCCTCCCAGCTTTGAGCCGGGTCATAGTGGACACACTCAGTCTGTGTGTGATACAGGTCGCTGGTCACTCCGTTGGATTCGCTCTGACCCTCCCCCATTATACTGCTTTATTTCACATTCTAGAAACCTGCAGCCGTGTTTGTGGAAAGACATTGTCCCTCTGACGAACCTGCTAGCTTCTATAACGACTGGGTTCTATGGATCTTCAAACATCTACCTTTCCAGTACATGGTTAGTAGTATTTTACTCCATATAGATAGTGTGTATTATTTTAGTCCACTATTGGGCACACGGGTGCATTGTCAGGACAATGATTTTGTTATTAGACAGCTGCTGGTAGGTGCCTGCCTGACCCTGGGTTAATTGTTCTCTCTCGCTGACTGCTGACTGGTACCGTACCACTTGGTCCCGCAGCTGTCGGTTTGGTTTCCTTGAACTACCAGCATAACGTGTTTGTTCTTGGTTTGAATAATGCTGTCTTCTTGTCACCTGGAAACCTGGGAACGGTTTGCCTCGGCTCCCATGCATGTGTGAATGCTCAAATCACGACTCGCTCATTGGTCGGGCGAGAAACATGAGAAAAAGTGACTACAATCTGTGCGCCAGCTGCTAGTCTCGAGGGCTGGGGAAAAAGAGGCAAAAGGCACTGGACACCTTGTTTTGATGGTCGCCATGTGTGATCTTTGGCTTGTGTTCTTAAATGTTTTTTGGAACGATCTGGCATAACATGGTCTTAGTGTAAACTAGCAGCCATTAGGTTAGGTAGATGCAAGTGCGTCATTTCTGGCGATTCTAAACGTAAGAATAAACACCCCGTGCCCTGGAGTAGTTTTTTAGAGGACGATGGTTCCTGTATCACTGCTCTGTACTCCCCATGTTGTTGTTATAGATTCGGATCGTCGATTGCTATCTAGTGGAAGGCTACAAGGTTCTCTTCCGGGTCGTGCTCCACCTGGTGAAACTCTATCACAGAGTTGGAAGTAAGTAGGCGATATGGCTCTATGATCGGTCTGCATCTTGCTTTGTGTCCTAGTCGTGTCCTGTGGCAAGTGAAAGCGGAAGTGATGCGCTTGTTCCGGACGAAGTAAATCTGTCGGATAATGAATAATGCATTGGGTTGTTTATCTTCTTATAGCACCTTCCCAGCTCGGCGGACCAATGTGCGACTCAGGCCTGAAAGCCATGTGCACTAATATTGAAAAGCACATCACCTGTGACAGACTTCTGAAGGTGAGCTTTTGTTTTAGAAGGACAACCTAAAATGATTGGAAAGTCTGTAATAGAAATAGCGTAATTTTGAATGCGTTGTCCCTGAGGTAGATTTCTGCTATGGACTTAGGGCTGGGAGCTAACCAGGCTGTAGGGTTTTATATGTTACACATGGTAGCAAGGTCAATAGTTTTAGTATCTACGCCAGCGCACCCCATCACTAGGATGTGGAGAGTGTAAATATTTTTTAAATGGGCTGAGATCAAGTTTACTGGCTGGACTCGGTGGTTACAGGTGCCCCCTTGATCCCTCCCCCTCCACACACTTGATCAGCTCTGTAAACACGGGCTATTTTTAGATGGAGGTTTTACTGGTTGAGTTCAGTTGATAAAAGAAAATTGGCACTCCATTGTAATTGAATACAATCGGACTGATTAAGTGTGTATCAGGAAACTGAACTATTTACATGTCTGCGAGGCACTGGTGCTGATCTCCTCTGAGTACCCTCCTTGCGTTCTGTCACCCTACTCGAATGTATTAAATACCAAACTGTCTTGAACACAAGTCTTTTTACCGAAGGGGTTAAAAGTGATTCCAATGTTGGTATCTTCAGTTGACCCTTGTTGACTGCGCTATTTTGAATACATTCAAATACAACTTCATTTAGAATTCTAAATGGACTGTCAGTTTCAATCACCTGTAATCAGATTGTCCAAATAACAAGATCCTGCTCGTCAGTCCTAAATGAACCAGCGAAAGTGACTTACCAGGAGGCTCCAGTGTTCAACCCTTGGAGCGGATCTGGCCTTGGCAGTTTGCCAGCACGGTGCTTATAACAAACCTGTTTTGTTCAGGAGGCGTTTGGAATACGTGGTTTCTCTAAGAAGGAGATTGATGGGCTGTATTCTAAAACGGAGCTGGCGCTAAGGGCTGGGAATCTTGCCAAGTCGCCACGCCCCACCGCTACCAACCACCACCAGGGGTAGGTAACGTCTCCTGAAGTGGCTGCAGACTTCGTCGCACCAGGATTTCGATGCTCAATGGCCAACCGGCCTCCTTTGAATCGATCCAAGGCGAGGCTAGGCAGTCTGCAACCTTCTGTAATGTGGTAAATGGACTTGATAACAGGAGCAAGAATTTCTAAATTTTAACAGGGCTGTCTTTTTTCTAAGTCACCCTTCGGTGGTGATCTCATCCACGGAGGGTCTAAGTAACGACTTCTGCCCATTTCTATTCAGAAGATTCTGTTGTTAAAAAATGATGATGACTAATACCAAAGACAGGTTTACATCCCCCCCTGTCTTTGACGGCGAGTCCCAGTTAGACGCTGGTTGAGTACATAGCTCTGATGGTTATCATCATATTGAGAGTTGATTCACAAACCCTTGTCAGGAGTGCCCTTCAATTCAAACTATACCCTACGTTATGATCCTTAATGCCCCATAGGGTTCTCTAGTGGCCTCGAAGCCTTAGGTTAGTTAAATGTTCGCTCTCAGTCAATTTTTTATCATCATAGTTAGCACTGAGGACCCACCAAAATTCTTTGTGATAAGAACTCTACTGATAAGCTTTCTACGATAAGCGTAGATTGTTGACTGACACCTGGTGACTGACACCGTCTCCCCTTTCTCCACTAAAGAGCTGTCGGCTCCTTTCTCTGGGTGATAAATGCGCGGTTTGTTTTCTCCCTTGGCTTACATTCTTGTGGGATAACCGTGTTATGAAGGTCATAAGCGGCCCGAAACCCACTTTCATGAAACAACACTACGCGGGCTATATTGGTGAAAGAGAGACCATCTCAGAATTAACCACATAAACCAATGGTAAGCCATTCCGTGTCCCACAGTGCTTACGTGATAGCTGGCACTGTTTTTGAAAACATTTGATGGACGCGCTGCTAATTAAAAACCCAGGCATTGGTTCGCAAAGAGGCTGGAAAACCCGTCGATATCACAATGTGTTAACAAGGGAGGAAGACCTTCTGTCAAATGGTACAGGCCCAAATTGCCTTATTTGGGCTGGTCTGGTGACAAATTCCTGTTTTGCCGTGTGGTGGCATTGTTATTCAAAATTCAACTTAATGATCCACCATAGAATAAGAGTTCAGGGGTACCTGTTCTAATATGGACTACAAGCGGGCTTTTATAGAGCTCTATTGTAGGAACACGTTATAGAATAATTTGACCTGTTGCTAATGTAGTATGTTGATTTTGCTGTTTCTGCTGTAGACCACCTGGGAAAAGACCTCTACACGATAGGAATGCCAAACTTATAGCGAGCAAATCAAAAAAGAGCTTCAAATTGGACCATGATATCCACACACAGATTATTTTGGAGGATATCGATTCCAGTATCCTCGGTATGTTGGGTCAGCTAATTGCAAATTCAGTTTCTTGGGCATTTGGGCAAAAGGAAACGAGAAGCGGATTTCTTTCGTAGTTATCTACCCCCCAACTTCACGGTTTGTTCAGTCAATGGTTCATTTAAACTTATTGGGTGTCGAAGTCATCACCTATGTAGTTTATGTTGAACCATCACTTGTGTAGAAACGGACCAATTTTACGTCATAGTGATTGCCGCTTGATTACAGTAGATTTAAAAGACAGGTTTTAATAATCGTGATTATTTGGGGGGGTCTATTCTCTTTGGTTCAGTCAAACATTGGAAGGCAGTTTAT
>Ga0224501_10001202_pt1 | contig 20031 bp, 11 predicted proteins | sample SF_Oct11_sed_USG_4_FD_169105 | JGI IMG/M metagenome (GOLD analysis project Ga0224501, IMG submission 169105) | Sediment microbial communities from San Francisco Bay, California, United States - SF_Oct11_sed_USGS_8_1 | ecosystem: Environmental > Aquatic > Marine > Sediment | place: USA...
TTATCTCCTTCTTCCCTTCCTTTTCTCTGATCCTAGGTGCCCCTGTTATTACGACAGCCCGGATGCTATCGTCCTTCCGTATGTTCTCAAGTGCATTGTATAGATCCCACCTCAAAGCAGTGTTTATTGTGTTCAACCGGTCCGGTCGATTGATAGTAATTTTAGCAACGTTCTCTGTTTTCTCAAGAATCAAGGTTTCAAAGCTCAAATTTTTATCCCTCTTTTTCTTTACTTTGTCTGGTTGTTTTACATTGTCTGGTTGGTATAAAAAGATTTTCCAAACGTTGCTGATGTAACTTTCTTCCAGTCACAGCTACCTTTTTCATTTTCATTCCCTTTCAAACCTCAAGAAAAACAGTAGTAATGAGCTTGCCTAGTAAGAATCCTGCGCGCGAGAGCAAAAAGCAGAGAAAAAAGGACAAAATTTTTAGGTTTTGTGTCCCAATTGTTAAACAGTGAATGAATTGGACGATCTCGATATTTCCATTCTGAAGATGTTGACAACTAACAGCCGAACGTCGGATCACAGCATAGCCAAAAGGCTTCAAGTTACCACAAACACAGTGAAGAACAGAGTAAGGAATTTAATGAATGAAGGGGTTTTGCAGGGATTCGAAACCCACCTGAGCGCAGCTTTTTTCAACGCTACTCACTGCTGGCTAAGCGTACAACTACATGGCAATGAACCTGAGGGAAAGACTGTTGAGGAACTCGGCGAAATTGATAAAGTAAGTTTCATCATGCCCACCACAGAAAATCTGATGTTGATAGCCATGGATTTTTTCAACTCAACCGATCTTGATAACACTATACAACAGATGAGTGGGAGAAAAGGAATAACTGGGATTCAGACATACATCTACTCGTCGCAACACATTCACAAAAAAAGTGACATCTCACCGTTAGACTGGAAAATTGTCAAATCCATCAGGTTCAACAGTAGAAAAAGTCCAAGCGAAATCGCAAAAGAATGTGGTATTTCAACAAGAACCGTGAATAGAAGACTGAGAAGACTCTACGATGGCGGAGTCATCCACCACACAATAGCTTTTGATCCGATGGCGTCGAAGGGCACAATAGTTTACGGAATCTTCGCGGAATATGACACACGATTCCCTCGAGACAAAATTGTGAAAGCGGTCACCAGCAGCATCAAAAACCTCTTCAACTATTTCGTTATGGTTAACTCACCAACTATACTAATGATATTCTTTGGAAAAAGATTCAGCGACATCCACGACAACGAGAACGCCATAAAAGCTGTGAAAGGAATCAGATCCATGAAAACGTATTTTTGCACAAAAGTCTACCACTTCCAAGACTGGAGAGACAAGCTGATTGAGAAAAACACAGAATGACATACGTTTTCCATGTCGCTGAAACACAGATTCTTATAATGTTTGCTTTAATTGGCAGTTAGAAAAAAGGAAGAAATGGGGGAAATGTTGTTAAGGGTCGATTTCTCCGAAACGTAGGGCTGGAATCATCACGTCGTCGATATCAACTAGGTCGTCGTCGGTCAAGTCAGCTATCGGATCCCAGTTGGGCCATCCCGGAACAGATCCGAAACGTATGGCAACAAATATCACGTCGTCGATGTCAACCAAGCCGTCGGGAACGCCTCCAGGACCATTTATGTCTCCAGGATAGCTAACGATAACCGTCCCATCAACAAATGTGTTGTCACCTGTATCTGTTTCACCTGGAACCGGAGCGGCTACAGCGCTTATAGTGTAGTTGCCCTTGGCAAAGCCTGACGCGTCCCAAGTGAAGGTTAGTGTTGTTTGGGCGCTTGGAGCTAGGCTGAGAACAGTCAGTGTATCGACAACAGTGTCGTTGGCCTTCACGGTTACATCGAAGTTGGCTTCTGTGACGCTGCCTTGGTTTTCGACAGTTGCATTGATACGCATTGGATATCCCTGGCACACAAGATTCTTGTAAGGCGTAACGTCGATGACAGCAACGTCGCGAACAAGGGGCGAAGTTATGACAGCAGCTTCAATTTGCCAGAAAGCTCCTGGTGGCGATATTATGGATCCTGCATAGCCCACAATTGTAAGGGGACCGCCTGGGCATGGAATTTGAAAGACAGGGTACATGTCATGCGAGACTAGGGTCGCATTGTTGTGAGTGGCATATGGAGGTTCTGGTCCTGAATGTACGTGTGGCACTGGTACGTCTCCAGCACCTCCGGCTTCCGCATTGTCTCGAATTGGGTCGCTCAACACTATCTCCCAGGTTGTAGCGTTCAAGCCCGCAACGGTTACGAAGTGTGCGCCCTCGTCATAACGGTACCACGTCGGTTGGTCGTAGATCCACGGTGCAATCAAAAGGACAACATCTTGGCATCTAAGAACTTCCTCAACGATGATGTCCCAGATTGGTGCCATCACAGTGTGCTCATAGAACTGTCCAGTTGCGCCTAAGTTGAGAGCCACAAGCACTGCGTCGTCGATATCTATATAGTTGTCAGCGACAGGGGGATAACTGATCGTTGCAGGAAATATATCTGCTCGGAGGTCCCAACGAGGATCTCCTGGGACCGTATTATAGGCTGCTGAAACGATGTCTACGTCGTTTTGTGTGACGATTCCGTCACCGTCCACATCTCCAAGCGGATTAACTCCGCTCCAAGAAAGATAATGGGTGATCCCAGCCTGCATGTCGAAGACGTTTGTGCCTAACTTAACGATGCCAGTTCTCAAGCCGTCAGTGTCCATCAGATATGCCAGATGCTCCACTAAAGGCGGAACATTCTGCGGGTCGTGGTCGTCCCACGGTCCATATGCCCCGACGAGCGGATAGTTGTCGATCATGGTTGGCGGAGGTATCGTGTTTGTTTCAAATTCTGAGTCAAGCCACCAAAGTGAGTTTGCGACGGCAACTGGACCGCAATGGCTCCATCGACCCCCAAGGTCTTGCCATAAATAGGTGCCTCCCTGTCTTTGGTCAAAGTCAGGCATTCCGCTTCTAGCGTAGTCTGGATATGGCGGTTTCATATGCCATGGCAGCGGTGGCGGTTCCGTGGATTTGGCAGTAACGTTCCACGGAGGTGGCGTCGGTGCTGGATAGTCTCCGTCCACTTCGTCTATGTGGAACCATTCAACGCCGTTGTTCGAGTCTACATGGAATATTATTCCTGCCCACACTTCTGGCCAAGTTATTTCCCACCATGAGCACGGTTCGGGAACCCATCCTGTTGGTGGATCAATAACTTTAAACCAGTCACATGGTGAAATGCCGTCGATTTTCTTTTCTGCTGTCAACTCGTGTGACGTTGGTAGGGGCACTAGTCCGGGATATACACTGTCTACGTGGAATGTTCCATCCTGATTTGCCACGTCTACGTGAAATTCCAAGCCTGTTGGTCCACCAGTGACAGGATCTAATACTTCCCACCATGAACAAACCTCGGGAGTAAGCGCGGGATCATCAACTTTGAACCAGTCACACGGCTGTATACTGTCTATCTTTTTTCTAACCGTAACAGTGTAGGAGGGTGGTATCTGGATTACTGAACCGAGATATACCTTGTCTACGTGGAACATGTCAATTCCATTCGTTTGGTCTACGTGAAACTCCAAGCCTGTCGGTTCACCTGTATCGTCTAGTATTTCCCACCATGAACATGGTTCGGGAAGATATGCCACAGGGTCAACAATTATGAACCAGTCGCAAGCTGTGATATCTGCTACTTTCTGTTCAGCAGTGAGGGTAAGCGTCGGTGGGAACCATTTGAATCCACCAATAGGATCTGGATATACTTGGTCTACATGGAATTCACAGCTTTCGTTCGTCCAATCAACATGAAACTCCAAGCCTGTCGGTTCACGTGTATAGGGATCCATTATTTCCCACCAAGTGCACGGTTTAGGCCACCAATCTGTGGGTTCCTCAACTACGAAGTAGTCGCATGGTTTGATGTCAGTAATTTTTTGTCGTGCCTCCACCTCGTATGCCCCTATCTGCCATGGACCCCAAGGACCAGGATACACCTCGTCTACGTGAAACTCGCAACTCTCGTTCGTCCAATCAACATGAAATTCAAAGCCTGAAAGTTTCCCAGTGTCAGGATCTATTATTTCCCACCAACTGCATACCGGGGGCCACCAGTGTTCGGGCCAATGAACTACGAAGTATGAACATGGTTCTACAATCATTATCTTCTTTTCGGCAGTAATCTCTTCACCCAACGGAATAGATATAGGCCCCCCAGTAACTGTGTAGACATTGTCTATGTGGTATTCATTTGGACCACCCTGCCAGTCATCAATATGGAATTCGCCAATTGGTTCACCGGTGTAGGGGTCCAAAGCCTCCCACCAAGAGCAAGGGAGAGGCACGTAGCCTTCTGGCCACGTCCATATTATCTGAATCCAGTCACAAGGCTCAAGAATACCGTTAGGAATACTTTCTATGAACCCTATTCTTATGCCTGTTCCAAATTTCATTGTAACGTTGGTTCCAAACGTCATCTTCGTGGGGCTTTTGAAGGTCATTTCAGTGGTGCTACTGAAGTTAATTTTTTCGCCGGAAGTGAAAGTCATTGTATCTTCTTGAGCAAAACCCATGTTAGACGAAAACAGCGTCAAGGAACTCACAAGCATCAACGATACTAAGAGCATAGCGATAGCATAAAATCTAAGATTCTTTTTCAACATTGCAATTCTCCTCTCTCTGAATTCAACGATAAAATAATCATGCGATCAACACTTAAAGATTATGGGGGTTTTTTCCATATTCTACGTGCAGGCATCAATTTCCTGAGTTAGAATATGGTCATCTGCCTAATAATCATGTAAGCATCTTTCATGATATGACGTAGTACATGTATGTATCTGTGCGTGGCAAAATCGAGAGTATCAGGCAAAATGCTTGGGAGTCTTTTTGATGAAAGGCAACATAAGGGTTGAAAGCATTAAGATTAGCAAGAAAGCTAGTGGCCAAAATTCGGGAATTATGACTATTTCGTGTGTTGAGTGCTGATACGCAACGTATATCCATCTGCGAAAGCCGTCGTCGTGGAGAGTAAGGTTTGGATATAGCGCTTCTGTTGATCCATTGTCAATTATCACGGTGATTTCTGGTTCTACTAGAATGTGTGGAATAGAAATTCTGCAAAAGCCATAGGTTTCATCTGTGCCATTCACTGTCAATCTAATTGTGTTTTTGGTTGCTTCGAAAACGAAGTTGAGTATGGTTGAGTTACTGATTACCGCAACATGGTGAAAGTCTTTTTCGTAATAGGCGCTGAAGTCTTGGAAAACGCCTGAAAGAGGGAAGTGGTCGCCATTGCTATCATCAATGATTTGATGGATGTCTCCTAGACCGTCCCGGTTGATGTCAGAACCAACGTAGTTGCTCCAAAAGTTTCCTTCAAAACCGTTGTCCCAAACGTTTTGATACGAAATAATCAAATCTACTTGTTCAAAATTCTCGATCAAATTGTTATGGAATACTTCGTTAGAATACGAAGAATAGAACCTGATTCCATAAAGATTGTTCACAAAAGTGTTGCCTCTAAGGTTGTTGTTGTGAGCTTTGTAAAGGGAAATTCCTTTCTCACCGTTCTCAGCAGTGTTGTTTTCAACAAAATTGTAGTTTGAATCTTGAAGGCAAATTCCAACCCAGTTTCTTAAGCAACGATTGTTGTCTATGACGTTGCCAGTTGAATCTTGAAGATATATTCCATAATTGTTTTCCGAAGCGGTTACGTTTTCTATCCTAGAGTCTGTCATGTTAAAACAGAACACCCCATGTCCGTTCTTTGTCAAATTTAAGTTCTGCACGGTAACGTTTCTGCAGTTGATAAGATAGAGAACACCAGTGTTTCTTTGGTTGTCAAAGATTTCATTTTGAACACCAATCACATATTGAATCGGTTTTCCGTCAACGATGTTGCTCACGTCTATTGAGTTGTCGAAATCTGAAAGACTGCCGCCGAAAACGCCGAAATTATATGAATTGTTCCAAATCTTGTTTTCAGTTAGAACGTTGTTACCAGAATACCATAACCAGATTCCATTTTCATGATTAGAATGAACAACGTTATTTTCTATGAAATTGCTTTTCGAGAAGAAAAGGTAAATCCCGATTCTGTTGTTTGTCACTACACTGTGACTTATGTTGCTTCCAATGGTATAATTTAGGAAAACACCGCAGTCATTTCCGTAAGGTGGAAAGTTTAACCCACTATTACGTATAGTGAATCTGACGACGCTGATGTTGTCTGCATTTACCGACAAAACCGTGCCTATGTTTTCTCCATCTATTATTGTTGTTGTCTGGTTCTCTCCAATAAGCGCCAAAGACTTGTGGATATTTACGTGCTCGCGGTATATGCCTGAATCAATCCATAATGTGTGACCGTTCAAAGTCTCAGATGCATCTATTGCAGATTGTATGGTCAAGTACGTGAGATTCGTGTTGAGGTTGCGGATGGCTCCATATGGATGTATTAGCGGATATCTATCCTTCTCAAAATTGTTAACTGCATAGGGTATGTCCCCGATTCCGTCGCCCCCAGTTTCGTTTTGATCAGGTCCGTTGAAGAAGTCTGTGCCATCATATTTGCTCCAATAGTTTCCTCCAGAAGGATAACCATTGTCCCACACATTGCCGGACACTTTGTATATGAATGGATACGTGTTGTTGAGGAAGGTGTTGTGGAAAAAAAAGTTGCTAATGAAACTTGCGTTTCCGGGCATTACTTCTATCATGCCATCATAAGTATTGTTGTAGACTATGTTTGCCGTTATCTTGTTGTATGCACATGGTGAATACAAGCGAACGCCTTGGCTGTTTTGAGCAAAAAAGTTTCTTTTCACAGTACAGCTTGTTGCATTTTGTAGATGAACACCGCCAATACAGTCTGAAACACGGTTGCCGATTGCTGTGCAATTAACAGAACTGATCAATCTGATTCCGTAACCGGTACCCTCTATCGTGTTATCTAAAACTCTAGAATTCCGTGAACAATTCAATCTGATGTTATGACAATTATTGAATAGGAAGTTGTCTTCTATTTTGCAGTTGTCGGCACGGTAAACATAAATACCATTATTATACCATCCCCAACCACTGTTCTGCACTGTAAAACCACGTAGGGTAACGTTATCTGCTACGATTAGTACAACTGTTCCAGCATTACTGCCGTCAATTATCGTTGTCGAAACGTTTTCCCCGACAAGCGAAATCGTTTTGTTTATAACTACATGTTCATGGTATACCCCGGGTGGAACGTAAACGGTGGAACCATTTTCCACCTCATTTATTGCCTGTTGTATTGACACAAAAATTTCCTGAGAATATTCTCCCCTAGGGCTTACAATTAGAATGGGCGTGCGCATAGTGAAAGAAGATAGACTACACCACACGTCAGTTTGGGAGCAGATAGAATTCAAAAACAGTAATCCCAATGTCATGACTAAAATATTTTTGAAGTTAAACTTTGTTGCCTTCATTTGTCAGCTTTCTCCCTCTTGTGTGCACGACATACTCTAACAATCGCACTACAAAATCGTTTCTCTTCTTTAGGATGTGCGCGCATTGAAATGAGTATGTTCAGAAAAAAAGGGGGAAGTAGGTTGGGCAGTTATGCCATATTTTATGGATGCGTTTTTCCGAAGTTGAGTGCTATTGCAACAACGTCATCGATGTCGACAAGTTTGTCATTGTTCATGTCTACTTTTGGATTCCATCTCGGGTGCCCAGGATAGCCTCCAAAAGCTAAGGCTGCCAGAATTATGTCGTCTAGATCAACTATCCCGTCGCCGGTTATGTCTCCAAATATGTTGATCTTCACTTTGTCATCTACAAAGACATTGTCGGCTGTGTCGACTTCGCATGGAAGTGTGCTGGCTTCGGCGCTTATCATGTAGTTGGTGCAGGGTGTGACACCTGTTGTGTTCCAACTGAAAGTCAGAGTGGCGTTTGCGCCCGGACCTAAGTTTGCAACTGTTTTGGTTTCGATCGCGACGCTCTCGTAGTATAACGTGACAGTGAAGGTTGCTGTTAGACTTCCCTCATTCTTAACTTCTACGAGGATATCCAGTATTTGTCCTTCGCACGTCATGTTTCTAGAAGGCGCAATGTTAATTATGGCTACATCGCCTGGTGTTGGACCGTCCAACCACGGATCATAGTTCACGTAATCGCTTACTCTGTCGCCTGTTCCAGAAGTGTTAGTGACGTTGTGGTAAGGTCCTGTTTCGTTTCCCCACCAATTGAATGTTGCTTCAAAAGTTGCGTTGTCGCCTGTAGAGTCGGCGTCTTGGATGACGCCATATTCTCGGTTATCATAGATGTTGTTATAACGCGCACGTGATAGACCATTTGCAACGACTTCTATTCCGTAATAGTTGTCATGAATTTCGTTACATTCGATGATGACCGTTGAGGAGTATACAGTTGGCGGCGCGTAGTATGCCATCCATCCATCGATCACTATACCTGCAGATGACCAAAGCGGCGCTGGAGAATAGGTATTGTCGCAGTTGTAGATATCACTACCTATTATCTCGATGTTGCAAGCCGCGGTGTAACCTTCCACTTCGATTCCGTAGCTTACTTTGCCCTCGTCTTCATAAACTTGGCCGATGATTGCGCTATTGTAAACTCCACCAGAACAATCGTTGAAGTAGAACACCCCTATTCTGCCAAAATTCTCGATTGTTGTCTCTTCTATTGTCAGCTCTGAGCTGTCCCAAGCCGCTATTCCAGTACTATACATATCACCAACCACATTTGGAGATACTACGCATTCCCGTATTGTTCCACTTGCTTCTTCAAAGATGACGCCGTAGTTCTTCAAGCCTCCTCCGGAAAAGCTTTGTCCCTGGATGTCCAAGCCTTCCAGGATCACGTTGGCAGCGTTTTCGACGAATACGACGGCTTCCCTTGCTCCATAATTTGTGGTGACTGATTGGCTGCCTTGGATGACCGGAACGCTGGCTGCTTTGATGGTGAGAGTTTTGTCGATGTACAATGCTTCATTGTAGGTTCCAGCGTGGACTAAGATTGTGTCGCCTGAGCTGGCGTCGTCTATCGCATCTTGAATCTTTCCAGTTGGATTAACATGATAGGTCATCGGCGTCGTTCCAACACCGAATCCAAACCAAGGACTGTAGTTTACATTGTCAGTGACCTTGTCACCGGACCCCATCAGATTTGTATCATCATGATAGGGACCGCTTAAATCACCCCACCAGTTGAACCGAGCATCTACCGTCGCCGAGCCTGTTTTGTTCACGCCACAGACACCGTTGCCGGCAATGTTATTGTAATGAACCTTTGTTCCCGAAGGGTCAACATAATAGGGCTCTATGTGAATTCCGTCTATCATATTGTTTAGAATGTCGTTTCGTATAATTACGTTATTATGAGAATCTCCATCCATGCATATCCCATATTCATTATTTGCTATAATGTTATCCTCGATAGTGTTGTCAGTGGCGTCCCAAACGCCGATGCCCGCCCAGCTATCGGAAATAATGTTGTTAGAAACTTTGCAGTTGTTAACGGGCCACCCAAGTCTTATTCCATCCCAAGTGCATCCGGTTACAACGTTGCCATCGACGAGGTCATAGGACGGCGAGATTACAGCGATGCCGGTGTCGCAATCTGTTACTGAGTTGTTCAAAGTGTTTACTCCATTGACAGCGTCATAAACCATAATTCCTGTCGCTACCCAAGAGGGACTATTTACTTGACAAGCTCTAACATCGTTTTCAATGATACTTCCGCCTGCACCCCAAGCTATCTGTATACCGTTTTCAGCCCACCAGCCAGTACCGACCTCTAAACCGTTTCCCAAGACTGTGTTCAACTTGACCGTGGTCGTTGGATCAGGAAGGGTTCCACCGTCTCCTTGGACACCAATTCCACCTCGACTGAAATCATTAATCTCGTTGAACTCAATTGTCACATCAGAATCGCCACAAACCATGATACCGAATGTTTGGGGACCGTCTCCTTCTCCATCAGTGTCATACATGTCATGGATTTTATTGTTGGAAACCACTCCAGGATTGACGTTGCGATACAGTATTCCCACGAATCTGGCGGTAGTTGCCTTATTTCCACCATCTATTTCAAAGCCATCAATGGTTACGCTAATTGTGCCTGATCCGCTCACGGCACCACCACTTTCTGTGCCACCATAAGCAAAGATGATTGGATCCCACGTTGCTGTGGACTCAGCAATTGTATATGTGTTCCGTGTATCAGGGGCCACAATTTTAGGTCCGGGGTCTCCTAGTAGAGTTAGACTCTTGTTAATAACCAATTGTTCTGTGTATGTTCCTTCATACACCTTGACTGTGTCACCTGGGCTTGCAGCGTCTATTGCATCTTGAATGTTTGTGAAGTCGGCAGTAGGACATTGTATTTTGTCATCATCGACTGTCCAAATTGTAGTTGCGGAAACCTTGACTTCATCAATGATCCCGTCAAAGAATCTTGGAAATCCTAGTTCAGGCAGGTAGCAGCCGATTCGAAGAGGCGCAGTAGACGCATATATCACACCAGGTGCGTAAGAGCTTACTTTATCTTTATTTCCATTAATGTACAAGGTCATGTGAGTACCATTTAATGTCCCTGCGACATGGGTCCACGTGTTCGCAGTTATGTTGGTGTTCGACAACACATAATAGTAATGATAGCCGTCGTTGCTAAGACTAAAAAGAATTTTGTCCATGTAACCGTAGCCGCCCAAGCCCAAATAATATGCCCCGTTATATGGTGCGCTATGATTGTATTTGGAAACAATTACTTGAAGGTGCGTCATAGTGCGAGGATATATCCATGCTTCCAGCGTTATTTTTCCAGTTACGTCCAGCGAGTTGGAGTCAGGGACTTCTACGTAATCATCCACACCGTCAAAATCCAAAGCCTTGCCAAGTTTTCCATCTGTCCACATGGCTCCGCCATAGATGACCCCATTATTGTTGAACCCACTACCGTCATAGGCAGTGGTTCCCATTCCTTCGTCAAAGTGCCAAAGTCCACGAATGTATCCAGTTGTATTTCCCAATCCTACCGACAAAGGCATAATGCCTGCAAATAGCATTGTGAGCATCAGTATAGCCACTAGTTTGTTTTTCATTTTCTCCTTCCTCTTTTCATTTCTTAGAAGAGAAAGCTCGCCAGTTGACGAAAATTCTCTTCAGGATTTACCATCTCTGTGCATTAACGATATTTAAGTTCTACGGAAGATTGTTCTATTTGCGATGTTTTTGGTCAACAAAAACGCTGGATATGTTTTTACGCAGTATTTTTGAATTTTTGATACAGATTTTTTTCTGCCAGCATCCATGTCTGCCTAAGTTCCAACAAAATACGGCATCGTCACATAATAAGTAGTCTCAATGATTCAAAAACTGTTATTAATCAAGTTGTATAAGAAACATTTCACGACTCTATTCCGACGACATGCGCGCGCAATATTTTGCGTGCCGAAAAAGAAGAGTCAATATAGCCAGTTTATTCTGGTTCCTTTCTTTTCTTCTTTCGCCAAGACAGGATTTGTTCTTAAAGTCTCCATGCCAGAGATGCCAACAATAAATTGAATAGTGTGGCTTCCGGCATTTTCGGGATAGTATTTCAGTTCACTTTCATATCCTTGATCTTCAACATACATTTTCTCTGGACCCACTTCTTTCATTGTTTCTTCCACTGCTCCATTCACCGTATTTCCTCCGACTAAGTGTCGAAGTAAGCGTGTGGTTGCTCGATCGGTATGAGGTGTGCTCACGAGTCCGTTCCAGCCTATACAAACTTTGGCACCTTTTTCAATGAATGCCTCAGCCATCGCGTTATATTTTAGGCCGTCGCAGCCCATAATTGTAATCGTAGTGTTTTGAAAGTTTCCATATTTTTCGACAAACTCGGGTGATATTGCGAAGTACCTTTCGCCTTGCTCGCGCTCTTCTTCGGTGAAGTATGCTTCCACAAGTCGGTGATCAGCGATGTCCTCATAGTAAGCGGGAGGAATGTTATCAGGATCGTAATGTTCGGAAGTGAAGAGGCCAAGAGACTCTGTAGTTCCTATTAGTGCTGAATGCACCCTCAGGACAATTAATTCGTAACCATTGAGAAGATTCTTACAAAAGTCAACCGTGACATCCTCACTATCATAACAGTCCACGCTGAATTCAGCAGTCTCTAAAATATTTTTGCATGTTTGGGTGAAGGTTTGGTTGCGCGTCTCTTCTTTGAAGCCTAATTGATCAACTATTGCTGCCTTGGGCTGTGATGTCTGATTTGATTGAAGGAAGAAGAGATAATATGCGAGAAGGATGAGGATGAAGGCGACAGCGATAATCCCATATGCGAGTTTATTTCTGCTTTTCTCTTTTTTACGTTTCTTTCTTCTGCTCATAGTACAGTGGTTCTCCGCTGGGCTATGGAGCCTTCAAGTTCCCACTAGAACGTTTGTATCTGCATCTAATTAAGATAATTGTTGCAGCCATAGCGACTAGAAGAATGGAAGCTAGGCCTATTCCCGAGACCAAGCCAATTTTTGGGGCCAACAAATGAGAGCTGTCTATTGGCATGGCGTGGCCTCCAACAGGTGGAGAAGAAGCTTCTCCAAAGATAGCGTGTAGCGTGTGGTCTTCATCCATTGTTACAGATATGAGGTTATCTGAACCGACATTTGACCCGTCTAGAACCCATAGGTCAAACACATAACCTGTACTCGGGCTAGCTTCAACGCTAACAACCGTTCCTTCCTCGTATGAGTGCGGGCCCGGGGAAGGATTAGTCGATCCTCCAGTCGTTGAAGTTATAGTTAAAGTATACATGGGAACCAAAGCCTTGAAGACCGCATGTAGAGTGTGATCGACGACCATTGTTACATCTATTGGGTTGGCCGGTCCAACATAAACTTCATCCAGTTCCCAATGGTCGAAATAGCCCAAGTCTGGAATGGCTGTAACAGACACAACAGTCCCTTCATCGTACAAATAGTTGTCAGGAACGGGATCAGTTGTTCCGCCTGATGTGGAAGTTATAGTTAGCGTGTATCTCGGCACAATTACAGGAATAATGTTGATAAATGCAATATCTCCGGGATTAGACTCGGCAAACAACTCGATATCTACAGTCTCGTTAGGATTCACCTGTACAACGTGGTCTCCCGGATAATCTGTGCTGTTCCAGTAAACATCTACGGTTAGACTTTCCGGGGTTACTTCAACGCTGAAGGGGTTCTTCCAATCTGCCTCACGGTCTTCTAAGCAAATCTTTACGTGTATTATATCATTTGTGACGGCGTGTAAACTGACGTTTATATCATTCCAATCATAGTCTGTCCAATCTTCAAACAGATACGTATAATTCGCATCTTTGTCACTCCACTCATCATCGACAAGAAGTGTTTGTGCAGACTTACATGGGTGATAGTGCGGGTGGTAACCATCATCTTCTAGTGTAGTACACGTAATAGTAGGTGCCACCGTCACTTTTTTGCCGTTGACAGGTATGACTAATGGCGCATACTTGTCGCTGATGTGGTCATTATGATGCGCAGTATAAATTGCTTTGAGGGTTCCGTCGCCAGAAACTGTCACAGTATAAATTGCTTTGAGGGTTCCGTCGCCAGAAACTGTCACAGTAGTCGGATTAGCATTCGCGTCAGATACGGAGATCAGACCAGTTGGCTCCCAATGATCAAAGGAGTAGCTGGCATCAGCAAAGTACTCAGCAGAATAGGTTACAACCGTTTTAGAAACGTCGTCTGGAAGATTGTATGACGCGCCGTCAAAGGTTATCATTCCCATATTTGTGGATGCGCTGGTATCTTCCTCAGACTCTAAATTAACAGCTTTGAAAGAGCGCGTGCGAATGGAGCCAAGTGTTCCGAACAGGAGGCCGAGAAATATCAAAAATACAAGAGAGAAAAGTAAAGCGTCATATGCGCGCGCGCGCAAACGACATCGTTTCAGGATTATCTTCCTCCGTTCTCTTCACACGATGAGTACATGGCGTACACATCTTAAGTCTTCTGGAATTTTCTTCTAGACGTATGTTCGGCAACAGTTTTCCGTATTTATTCTACGATGCGCCACTTTAAACTTTGTATTCCCAAATGAGAAGTATACCCATTGGAGATACATCTTGGAAAGAAATTTCATCCAGTTTTGGCTGGCTTGGCCGAATTCTGCGGCTTAAAAGAAGGAGAGTTTTAATGTGTAGTGCGATCTGGGCTATGAGAAACAGATATTCGAAAGAGGGGGGCCAAAATTCTTCCAGAAGCAAAGCAGAAAAATTTAAACATGAACATAAGGTCCTTCATATATGCAACTGACCAAGGTGAGAAGCATGACCATTGTGACAATGACGCCTAACCTGCATGTGGCGAAAAGAGGCTCTTTCTGTTAGCTCAACGTCCTTTCGGGGCTTAAAATCAAGCTCAGATCACACATTAAACAGGCGCTAAGAAAGCTTTCTGAAATAAAAAGGGGACGTGTACATTTTCTTCTAATGTCTTTCTTTTTTATACCTATCCTTTTAATTTTGTTACTTGACTTTTTCAACATCGAAGCCTTTGGTTCATTTAACGAAAAATTTATGTTCGACTTGACGTGGAAGGGGAGGATGTTCTACCTGTTCTTCATATGGTTACTCTTATTAGAGTCTATATTGGATTGGGAGGTTATCGTTGAAAAACAGCCTACATCTCAGAACCGATTTCGCGTCCTCCTAGCTTGTATTTTTGCGGCTGTTCCTTCAGTTTACATTTTAAGTGTTAACTTTCTCGGTTTAAACCAGATGATTCTTAATCTCGGTCAAGCCGTACAAATCAGACCAGACTTCATAAACGAGTCTTGGCCATTATCATTCGAGTATCTCATACTCGTATCGTTTTTCATATTCGCAACATGGTTGGCATATGGGGTTGCTGGGCTCAAAACTTTCTCTATCTCGCTGTCTCTTCTCGCAGGGATAGGCGTTATTTATCTAGTGGACACAATTTGGCCATACGGTACGTTTAAACCAATGCAATTATTGGCAGTTCCCACATCAGCATGCGCAACAGCGCTACTCGATCTTCTTGGCTATAACGCCACATTGACATATCCAGTCTCCTCCCCAGAATATGGAACTCTTCCCCTAATGACCGTGAGTACAGGAGGAGAAACGATAAGAGCAACCGTAGCATGGCCCTGTGCTGGTGTCCACAGCTTACTACTTTTCACTCTAATCACACTAGTCTTCTTCAAGAAAACAACGATGCAAAAAGAAAGAAAGATAATTTTCTTCTTGATCGGAGCCGCTGGAACATACTTAACCAACATTCTTAGAATAGCCTCTTACTTCACAATCTCTATAAGTTACGGATCAGAAACTGGCATAGTCTTTCACAACTCTTATGGAGAATTATACTTCATCGCCTGGATGCTCCTATACTTCATAATCATAATTGCCATTCAATCAGGCAAAATCAGTAGACTCACACAAGCATTCCGAAAAAGGTTAAAAGTGCTTAGGATTAATGGCGCAGATCAGTTGGAAAGGGAAAAAAGGCTTGAAGAAACACGATGGTTCCGAAGGAATAAAGGTGGCGATCATGCAAAACACGTTGCTCCAAGAAATGACGAAGAAATTGAAAGCTGTTTTCAAGCCCATCATCTAATATGTCAACAATGAATAAGCACAATCGTTCCCACAAGCCTGCCTAACTCCGCGCGCGAGTCTACGTGTAGTGGCTTTGAAAAAAATACGACAAAACTTAAATGTGGATGCGACGATTGTTTTGTTCTAGAATTTGGTGGAAGGTGATGAGAAAATGGGTAGAGTAGTGGATGGCTACAAACAATTCGTTGAGCAGGCCAGTAAGAATGCGGAAGTGAAGGGACTAATAAGTGGATGGGACAGAGTGGTTCAATTCATTGTAGATGGAGACGACGACTTCTACATCGAAACCAAAGGAGGCACAATTTCGTTCAATTTGGGAGTGCACGCATCGCCCCACGTAAAGTTGAAAGGCTCAGAAGAAGTCTTTTACAAGATGTTGACTCGAGAACTCGATCAGACTAGAGCGTACTTTGCTAAACAATACACAATTGAGGGCTCTATGAGTGATGCCATGAAGTTTGGGCGAATAGGCACCGCACTTGCTAAGGGATAGAATAGCAAAGAACATCTGAGCATTATTCACGGTTTCATCATCCTACGCTCAGTTCCACTTCTTTTTTAACAATAGTTTAGATTTTATCTTTCCATTAATATTCCACACTTTCTTCAGTATCCACACAAGCTTTACTCTCTCCTTCTTAACCTAGGCAAACTTTGAACTTGCCGAGCCTATCGTCACAACTGGTACGACAGACAACAAGAATCTTTTTCTCGATCTCACAGTTTTTGCCCAAATGCGTGCGCGTAAGAACCAATGCTTGATCACAAAACTTATGTTCCTTTTTATTCCACCAAGTTATTGAAGATACATGCTTGTTTCAATATTTGTGTCATATCGGTTGGCTCGCTATGACAGAAAACCAATGCGTTATTGACTGCTTTTTTCATATTTTTGGCGTCTCTTTTTTCCCATGTTTCTTGCTTACACGTGGATTTTGTTAATTTTCCTATACCCATTATGGTTGCTTTCTTACCCTTTTGTGTCAGCTGTTGAAATTAGTCTTTCACCTTCTTATGTGTGGCCTTACGACATTTATCTCTGCGGATTGAGAATGGCGTCTATTCCTCATGAGAGTGCCCCGTCATACGGTTTCGTGTTCTTTTTCTCAGTCAACCCCTTAGGTGCAATAGCGGGATACTTAATTAACAAGAAACTTCTTGAAGAATCAAGTAAGCGGAAATAGTGCGCACGAAAATGCGAGCGCAACATCATATCATGCGCATGCTTGGGCGCGCACTTATTGTCTCCGAACACATCTTTACATTAATACTATTTAGAAAAAGGTGGGACCGTAGAACAGCGCGGGCATTGATGGTACAAAGAACTGCTGGACTATGCGACGCTCTCATATTCGTAGGAGCCGTCTGTTCCAGTGAAGGCCATTGGAACTCCTGCTGAGTCTTTTAGTTTTGTCTCATACACGCCTTCTCCAGGCTTGTATGAGATTATTAGGTCGCTGGTCAGGCTGCCTCCCCCAGGTGGGGCTGCGATGATTTCGAATTCGAAGACAGCCAGCTTTCCAGTGCCAGTGAAGGGTGTTGCTCCGTAAAAGGCGCCAAATCCGATGAAACCGACTCCCCAAGGTTCAAAGTATTCGTAACGTTTTAGAGGTATTCCAAGTTGCCCGGCTAGAACGTGGTCTGCATGCAACGAGGCGCTAGTCATGTTGATCACAGAAGCGTTGTAGTACAATGCGACCTGGAAGCCCATAAGGTCAGCGACGTTGGAAACCCAAGCAGTAACATTAAAACGATGACCAACAGAAACTTCACCCGTATTCAGTACAATTTCTGATGGTTCCAGATAAATACTTGTTCCTGATAGTTTCAATACGAAGTTAAGGGTATACTGTTTTGCCTCGATTGCAAACACTTTCAAAGTTTTTGTCTCATAGCCTTTCTTCTCTGTCGTTAGGGTGTAATTTATGGGGTCAATGAATTCTTTGCTGAACGAATAAACTCCATCAGAAGCTGTAGTGTAAGACATCGCTGCACCTACAAGTGTCACTTTCGCCCCTTCTATTGGAAGCCCTGTATCCTCAGCCGTGATGGTTCCCGTGATGTTGGCCAGTGTGATCGGTGGCGGTGGCGGCGGCGGTGGCCCTGGTTCTTTTCCAGGCGAAGTGTAAAGAAAAGCTGCAATAGCACCAATCACTATTATTACTATTATGATTGCATAGAGCGTCCTTCTCTCCATTTGGAAACCCTCTGGTATTTCTAAAGAACTGTACAACGTATTTAAACTTTTTACTCCTCGGCATGTTTAAAGGACTATTTGAGCTGAAATCACGTTTCTTTGCCTTTCGAAACCGAGTTCCTAGGTATAAGTTGCATTGCTGTCTTATTTCCTATTTCCCGACTATGCATCAAAGGGTTGCTGACAAAGATTCGAACAGTTACACTCTGGAGTTAAAGAGGCACGCTGTCACAGAAGCAAAGCAAAGATTGATACGTGCTAGACTTGGAGAAAGAAATCAGCGGCAATTTTTCAAAAAGCCATCGCGACGTACTTTCAACTATTTTCTAGGACAATTTAGATAAAAAAGAAGGGGACGAGTATTGTTGTATCAAACAGTATGCTCGAATCCTCGTTTTCGACGTGGTTTCTTTGCTAGAATCACAGCGACTAGGGTTAGAACTGAAAACATCGGAAGTATCAGAAAGCTGAGAAATTCTGGTATTATGATATAGCTACCGTCTGTGCCCGTGAAGATTATCGCTCCTCCTGTTGAGTTTTTGAGTTTTGTCTCATACGTGCCTCCCGTGACTTTATATGAAATGATTAGGGGACTGGTTAGGTTGCCAACCTCTGGAACCGTGGTGATTTCGAATTCGAAGACAGCCAGCTTTCCAGTGCCAGTGAAGGGGGTGGTCATTCCTCCAAGGCCGCTAAATCCAACAAAGCCGTATCCCCAAGAGTCAGTGTAATTAATCAGTGGACCCAGTGGTATTCCAGCTTGCCCGGCAAAAACATAGTCCGAAGCCAACGAGGCGCTAGTCATGTTGATCACAGAAGCGTTGTAGTACAATGCGACCTGGAAGCCCATAAGGTCACTAACGTCGGAGACCCAAGCAGTAACATTGAAACGATGACCAACAGAAACTTCACCGACATCAAATGAGTTTTCTGAAGGATCTAAATAGACGGTCTCTGCTAGTGCTGGTGTAATCCAAATGCTCAGTATTAGAACTAGGCTTACTATCAACAATATCGTTCTTTTTCGCAAGGTTTTTCACCCATGTTTGGTTACGGCTAGTATTTGCTCGCAACGGCGTTTTAAAGTTTTTGTATACGTAAAAAGTATTGGGGGTTTTGGAAGTTTATGGATAGTGTTTCCCGAAGTTCATCGCAGCCAAGACTACATCGTCGATATCGATCACTCCGTCTCTACTGAGGTCTGCTTCTGGATTCCATCTTGGATGCCCCTCATGAGATCCGAAGGCTTGTGCGACAATGATCAAGTCATCAATGTCAACCAATTGGTCGCCGTTTATGTCGCCCATCAGTTTCACCATTAAAATCCCGTCAGCCAAAGCGTTGTCGGTGGTGTCTATTTCGTATGGAGCTGCCGGGATTTCGGCTTTTATCGTGTGGTTCACGTATGGTTCGACTGTTGTGGTGTACCAGGTGAAGGTTAGAGTTGCTTCTTGGTCTGGAGCTAAGTTTGCTACGGTTTGGTTTTCTATCAGAGTACTATCATAGCAGACATTTATGCTGAAGGTTTCGTTGACATCTCCTTCATTTTTGGCTGTGACTGTGATGTTTACAGGCCATCCTTGGTAGACTATGTTTTCGGATAGGGTGACATTTAGGACTGCCAAGTCTTGGATAAGGGTCCCGATAAAGCCGTCTTTTGCTTCATGGTCGATTGGTTGCGCTGAAGGGTCGGTGAGTTTGGTGTTGTTGAGGTCTAGGACGCTTGAGCCTAGTGAGTCTACTCTGAAAATCAGTGTAACTAATGCTAATGGCGTGTACGTGGTGATGGGTTCAGCTGGCTCGTAGTATGACACTTTGACGTATATCGTCCCTGTTTCGTCGTCCATCGAAATTTTGGGTGTGAAGTGGGTTTCGCCTAGAACTGAATTTATTGTTAGGCTTATGCATGTTAGCATGTTGGTGTCGTAGTTCAGGTAGAATTCGTAGCCGTAGAGGTTTGTGACATTATTTATGGTTACATTGATCCTGACGGTTGCGGGGGGTAAAAGCGTTGGGTCGACTATTTCCGGAGGGTCAACGTACAGTTGCGTTCCTCCCGGAGGGGGAGGAACCCCGGGTGCCGCGTATTCGTAGTGGCCATCTGCGGCAGTGAAGGATATCGCGCCTCCTGTTGAGTCTTTGAGTTTTGTCTCATACGTGCCTCCCGCAACTTTATACGAAATGATTAGGTCGCT
>Ga0224501_10001203_pt1 | contig 20030 bp, 11 predicted proteins | sample SF_Oct11_sed_USG_4_FD_169105 | JGI IMG/M metagenome (GOLD analysis project Ga0224501, IMG submission 169105) | Sediment microbial communities from San Francisco Bay, California, United States - SF_Oct11_sed_USGS_8_1 | ecosystem: Environmental > Aquatic > Marine > Sediment | place: USA...
GTGTTCGAAGAGGCGACGGAGATCGCCACCAAGTCGAAGCTCAACGCCGACTACGTCCCCGGCATGGTCACCGTTTTACATGGCAAGGATTTGCAGGCGCGCGGCTTCAAAACCGTGTGGGAAGCCCTTGCCCTGGTGCCAGGATTCGATGCCACCTTTCAGTCAAATTCAAAGAAACTGACGGTGCGGGGAATAGGGGATGTTTTTGCATCAGGCGATATTAAAATAATGCTGAATTCGGTTGCAATGAATACTAATTTGAGTGGTGAATCCAAATCCTGGTTTGAGTTTCCCATAGCTCTGGTGGATCGCATCGAAGTCATCCGTGGCCCTGGCTCAGCGGTTCATGGCGGATACGCCTATATCGGGGTGGTCAACGTGATTACCCGCAAAGAAGGAAACCAGGTATATGGCCGGACGGGAAGTTTCGAAACCTATAGCGGCGGCGCTTCCTACACCTGGAACCAGCCGGAAGACGAGATAAGCCTCAGTTTCAACGTTGCGGGCCTGACCTCCGCGGGTGCAGGTGTCCAGAGCGGCCCGGATGCTTTGTTCGGGACTCCTTTGGAACCGTTTTCCCGCGCTCCCGGACCCAGTAACGAAGCGCACGATAATGTTTTTTCCGACCTGCATTTTAATTACAAGGATTTCTCCTTCAGCGGGCAGGTATTGCATGGCGGATGGGGGAGCGGGTTCGGTGTGGGCGATACCCTGCCGTTTCCTCGTGATGATATTGTGGAGCGCGACACCACCTATACTTTTGAGGCCCGGCAGGAAATCAGTCTGGGTTCTGCCTTAACGATGGAATTGAATGCTGGATGGTGGGAAAACCGGGTCAAATGGGATTATGGTCACCAGTTTTTGCCTCCCAATCCTCTGGCACCCAATGGTGTGTTTGGCGCTCCTGCCCTAAAAGAGCGGCGCGGGTTCGGAGGCATTGATTTTGTTTCGAAAGGTTGGGGCAACCATTTAATCCGTTTTGGATGGTCGACTGTTTGGTCACGTATTGTGGACGCATCCTTTACCGGTAACTTTCAGCCATCCAATCCAGGAGTCATTTTGCCCGCGATCCAGACCTTCCGTGGCTCGGAGGCACTGGTCCGGGCGAAGGTCGACCGAGTCTTGAACAGCGTCACTCTTCAGGATGAATATCATGTAAACCAGGACATCGGTTTGACTCTAGGTTTGCGTTGGGATCACTACGACGATGTTGGAGACCGCTTGACTCCAAGAATTGCCGGGGTTTATCGACTGACGGACCATCACATTATCAAACTCCAGTACGCGCAGGCGTTTCGTCCCCCGACATTTCTGGAGATGTACACCCAAAACAATCCCATCGTGTCCGGAAACCCGAATATTCGACCGGCAACAATCGATACATTGGAGGCGGGATACATTTACAAAGGCGAGAAAATCCTTTTGCGGTCTACATTGTTTTATTCTGAATTGGATGATTTGATTATAAGGCAGGGAGGCCAGTATCTTAATTCCGGCGGGGCGATCCAGCATGGACTGGAACTGGAGTTGGAGCAGGAGATCACTTCCCGGTTTAAATTGACCAGCAACCTGACCCTGATAGAAACCGAAGACCGTGTGACGAATGAACATGTGGAAGGTTCGGCAAACCTGCTGGCCAACTTCGGGGTCAATTACCTGCCCATTGAGGATTTAATGTTCAATGTGCAGTATCGATATGTTGGCCACCGGCACCGGGCGGCGGGGGATACGCGCGAAGAATTGGGCGGGTATAACAATGTCGATTTCACGGCGAACTGGTTCAAGCCGTTCGGCGGGCAGGGCTGGACCCTGCGCGGTGGCGTGCGCAATCTGTTTGACGAAGATATTTATTATGCGGCACCGGCAAATACCTATCCCGCCGATTATCCAAGTCCGGGTATTAGTTTCTGGGCGCAGTTGAGTTACGAATTTTGACGGCAGATATTCTTTATGGTGAAATTATTGGTTTACAGATTTAATGTGGAAATAATGGGCTATTTTCTTAAAATTTTAAGATTATTTCCGTTACTCTGGTTAATGGGACCGGTGTCGATAATCTGTGCCCAGGAGGTGGAGGACAACCTGGTTCGGATTTCTCTCGATGTTTTTCCCAAGCTGGTGGCAGTGGATTTGGATATGAAGAATAAATTATCCGAGGGCGGGCAGATTCGTCTCCAGGTTTTTTACAGCCAAAAAAAGGAATTGGCTCTTTCTGTCGTTCAGCAACTTAAGGAGCGGTATCCGAACATTGCCGCGCTTCCAGTGCAGGTGGAGGCAAGGTCTGCGTTTACCGCAGATCCGCCCACGGCCATATTTCTGGTGGAGCGTTTCCAGGAAAAGCCATTAAGGAACCTGATCAATTATGGTATTTCAAACGGTATTCTGGTGTTTTCCCCGTTTAAAGAAGATGTGGATCGCGGCGTGACTGCGGGAATATATTTGTCGGTACGGATTCTACCTTATTTTAATCATGAAACGCTGAAGCGGTCTGGAATCAATATGCACAAGATTCTGCTGAAGTCCGCGAAATTTTATGAATAAAGGCATCTTTAACAGATTGAGTTTTCTGGTTACCGGCGCGTTTGTGGCAGCAATTGGGGTGTTGTGCCTGGCAATCGGATTTTACTGGTTTAATTTCATCGTCCCTTCCATCCGTGCGAGTGAGCAAACCCGGGCGGAGATGGTCCTGGAAGCAGTGATCGATGAAATAGATTCAGTTATAGAGGGGGGGGATCAAGCCCGGCTGGAAGATGCCATTGTAAAACTTTTATTAATGAAAGATTCTTCCAGTAAACAAAACCTGATTCTGGGTATCCGTGTCGAGCAAATCAACGGCACTTCTCTGGTTAAATACTCATCCGATCCGGTGGAGATATCCGGATTGTTTGCCTTTTCGTCCCCACTGTATTCTTCGACTACCCAGGAAATTCTGGGGGAAGTGTCACTTCAATACAATCCCCATTTTTATGAAATCCTGGTAGAAGACGCGCAGAAGAAATTATTATGGTTATTGGTAATGGTGGCCGGGATAATTTTCATTTTGCAGAGAGTATTGTTTCGTCTGCTCAGACCTTTATCCGATCTCAACCGGCAGTTGGGGAAAGTTGATTTCAATCTGCCCGCTTCGTCTCCAACTATCAGGGGATGGATGGTGTCAGAAATCAACGAGGTGGTGCAGTCGATCGACAATCTTTTTACGCGTCTCGATAATGCCAGGGAATCCGAGAGCAAGGCGCGACAGGAATTGGTCAGAGCGCAGTCGGTTTCCAAAACCGGGAACTGGGTATGGGACATCGTCACCAATGACCTCTACTGGTCGGACGAAATCTATCGGATATTTGGTTTGCCACCCCAGGAATTTGAAGCCACTTATGATGCGTTTTTGAAAGTGGTGCATCCCGACGACCGGAATTCGGTGGATCGGGCGGTCCGGGATGCCATGGCGGGTGTGGCGGAATACGATATGGTGCACCGGCTGGTCCGGCCGGATGGAACCGTGCGCTTCGTTTCCGAAAAATCGGATGTCACCCGGGATGAAGAGGGCAACGCCATTAAAATGGTCGGTACTGTTCAGGATATTACAGATCAGAAACTGGCCGAAGATTTGTCCCTGCGCTTCGGCCGGGTCATGGATGAAGCCTTCAACGAAATATATATTATCGATCAGAGAACCTTTAAGTTTGTCCAGATCAATAAAAGCGCTGTCCAGAACATACAGTATACAATGGAGGAGATGTCGGCCATGACTCCGGCCGATATCAGCCCTGACTTTTCCAATCCAGAAGATCTTGAGCCGTTTTTCAGGCCCTTATTGGAAGGGGAAAAAGATCGCATTGTCTTCACCTCCCGGCATTTGCGCAAGGACGGGACCAGTTACCCGGTAGAAGTTCTATTGCAGATATCAAAGCATGAAACCCCTCCCAAAATTATTGCTATTGCTCAGGACATCACCCAGCGGCAAAAAGCCGAGAAGGCGATGCAGGATGCGATGAAGACGCTGGAAGTACGCGTTCGTGAGCGGACGATAGATCTGGAACGCATCACCCGTGAGAAGGATTTGATTTTGAATACCGCGGGCGAGGGCATTTATGGGCTGGACCGGGAAGGCAATGCCACGTTTCTCAATCCCGCCGCCGAGAAAATTCTCGGTTATTCTTCGGAGGAGTTGATCGGGACATCCATGCACCAAATGACCCATCATTCCAGAGCAGACGGCTCCCCTTATCCCCGGGAGGAATGTCGCATATATAATGCAATCCGGGACGGGCAAGCCCATTATGTCAGCGATGAGGTGTTCTGGAGGAAAGACAGCACCCCGGTCACTGTGGAATATGTCTGCAACCCCATAAATGAAGACGGGAAATTGGTCGGTGCAGTGGTGACGTTTAAAGATATTACGGAACGTAAAAGGGCGGAAGAGGAATTGCAGAAAAGCGAAGAGAAGTTCCGCAAATATTTTGAACTGCCTCTGGTGGGGATTGCCATCACTTCTCTGGAAAAAGGCTGGCTGGAGGTCAATGACCGTTTGTGTGATTTTGTTGGATATCCCCGGGATGAATTAACGCGACTGACCTGGGCGGAATTGACCCATCCCGATGATCTGGAAGCGGATGTGGCTAAATTCAATAAAGTGCTTGATGGAGAAAGCGAAGGGTACACCATGGAAAAACGTTTTATCCATAAAAATGGCGAGGTGCTCCATGCGGAAATTTCCGTACGCTGTGTCCGCAAGCCCGACGGCCAGGTGGATTACTTTGTGGCTCTCGTCCAGGACATCAACGCCCGTAAAAAAGCGGAGCAGGAGTTGATTCTCGCCAAGGAGGAAGCCGAGCGGGCCAGCAACGCGAAGTCGGAATTTTTATCCCAAATGAGCCATGAGTTGAGGACTCCCTTGAACGCCATTCTTGGTTTCGGGCAGGTGTTGGAAGGAGACCCCGAGGAACCGTTGACGGAGTTCCAGCAACAGGGGGTTGCTGAAATTCTTAAAGGCGGCAAGCATCTTTTGGAATTGATCAATGAGATTCTCGATTTATCGCGGATTGAAGCGGGCCAGCTCTCCTTATCTCTGGAGAATGTCAATTTGAGTTTCCTGACCGAGGAACTGGTGACCCTGTGTGATCCCATGGCCAAAAAGAACGGCATCGAACTGCTCAATTATGTGCCGCTTCATGACGATCGTTATGTGTTTGCCGACCGTGTGCGGTTGAAGCAGATTCTGCTCAATCTGGTTTCCAATGCCATCAAGTACAATAAACCGGGGGGGACGGTTAAAATGGACGCAGGTGGAGACAAAAACGGGGGCATCTGCATCAGCGTTGCCGATACGGGGATTGGTTTATCAGAACAACAGATCAATAATCTGTTTCAGCCCTTTAACCGGTTGGGTTCCGAAAAAACGGAAATCGAGGGCACCGGGGTTGGGCTTACGATCACCAAGCGCCTGGTGGAACATATGAACGGAACCATTAAGGTGGAAAGTAAACCCGGCGCCGGTTCCACTTTTTCGGTTACCTTCCCCATCGGCACTCCGGAGGCGGATCTGGAGGACGGGCATGAGCAAATCCCGCTAAAAGACATTGGGGACATCAAAACATTTTCTTCGCGGGGAAAATGGGTCGTGTTGTATGTAGAGGATAACCCCGCGAACCTGAATCTGGTGCGGCACATATTCCATCGCCGTCCCGATAGCCGGTTGCTGACGGCACCCGATGCCAAGCTGGGCCTCGAACTGGCCCAGGCTCACCAACCCGATTTGATTCTCATGGATATCAATCTTCCGGGTATGGATGGGATAACCGCTCTCCAACGCTTACGGGAGATGGAAGATACCCGGAAGATTCCGGTGGTGGCCATCAGCGCTAACGCCATGACCAGGGATATCAAGCATGCTTTGGCGAGCGGTTTTGCTGATTATCTCACCAAGCCGCTGGATATAACGGAGTTCAACCGTATGTTGAATGAACTCCTCCATAGAGAAATGAAAAATAAATAACCGCCTTTCATCCTGTCATCCCGCAGGCGACCAGTGTCTGGCAGGGGTATCCCCCCTTTTCACTCCGACAAATTGACACATAGGTGAAGACTTTCGGATCAAGTTAAACCACCCTTTACAGGGTTAAATCTGCAACATCATTCCCAAAAATGATACATCTGGAACACCTTAATTAAGGTGACTCGAGTGCATTTCTCTCTAATCAGTGATGTAAGTCCCTATTTTTTAATGCTTAAAAATTTGGCCCCTAATTTGCATGTAATATCTGCGAATTAATAAATCTACCTAATTGGTAATCCATTGAAATTAAACTGTTTAAAATTTGACCCAGGTGATCCGTGTACGGACTCTAAGGATTTTAAGGGGGGTAGTGGAGGAACCTTGATGGCCGCCCGCTTTTTATCAATATTTTCGATTCTTTTGGGAATGGTGGTTCTAATCGGCGGATTTCTTAAGCCGCCTTTGCTTAATACCGTTCCCTTCAACGCTGGGATGTGTTTTTTATTGTCCGGCACCGGACTCTTCATGACTTCCTACCGGTCGGGATTATGGGGTGGAATTTGTGGAGGGTTGACCGCTTTGGTGGGTTTGGCAACCCTGCTGGAATATGCGTGGGGAGTTGATTTTGGATTTGATCATCTAATAGAACAATTATCGAAACCCAACGGCTCCGAGTTACCTGGTCGCATGTCATTTCAAGCCGCCCTGGGTTTCGGTCTGGCGGGGCTGTCTTTGCTCCTGGCCAATTTGAAGGAATTTCCCAAAGGGGCTTTTTGGATTATAGGATCGCTGGGTGCAACCACAGCGGTCCTGGGTATCCTGGCTGTGATCGCGCAGGTATTTTCCCTGGAAACAACCATTGTTTGGGGAAATCACACTGACATGGCGGCTCCCCTATCCTGGGGAATTATGGGGCTCGGTCTCGGTTTGGCTTCGCTGGCGCATTCAGTTCTGAAAGAAAACGGTACGGCCGGGTGTTGCCCCCCGATTATTTTAGGCATGTTGGGTTTCCTGCTGTCAGGGTGTTTGTGGCAGGCTCTAGCTAATCATCAAGAAACAAAAATTCGAAAAGAAATACAAACCAAGGCAGATGCCTATGTGGGAATTCTGGAAACCCGCCTGAATGATCAAGCGAATGCTTTGATCCTCATGGCACGGCGCTGGGAAGAAGCCGGTCGCCCAGATTTGAAGAAGTGGAATACGGATGCCTTGAATTATATCGATCATTTTCAGGGATATTATGCGATTGGTTGGGCAGATTCCTATTATAAACTTCAGTGGGTCATTCCAGAGAATCAAGAATCCTTTTTTAAAAACCGATTCCTTACCCTCGATGAAAAGACCAAATCCGGTCTGGAAGGTGCTCTGGAGCAAAAAACCATTCATTTTTCTCAAGCGGTGGATTGGGTTCCCAATCGCCATTTAACATTGTCTTTGATTCCCCTGTTCCCTCAGGGGAAATTTGACGGAACCCTGATGGCGGCATTTGATGCGAGCCGACTGTTAAAAACTTTAGCCGACCAGACGGGTATGGAGGGCTTCCACTTCTTCCTATCAGAGAAAGGGAAAGCGCTAACGCAAACCGCTCAATTCGATACCGGAGCAGGGCCTAATCAAATTTTCAGCGATATCCACGAAATTAGAAAACTGTCGATAAACGGACTGGATTGGCAGTTCAATCTCCAGCCCTTAAACCGGTTTATTATGGAACGGCGATCCCTGTTGCCTGAAGCGGTTTTGGGGATGGGAATTATACTTTCAATTCTGACGGGATGGGCTTTTAATGTTTTGCGGAAATCGGAGAGACGGCAAAATAATCTGGAAAACGAGATTTTAAAGAGAAAACAGGTTGAAAGAGATCTGGCGCGTGCCCAGAAAATATCCAAAACCGGGAATTGGACCCTTAACTGGTCTGATCAAAAGATGTGGTGGTCCGATGAGGTTTACCGGATCCTGGGTTTGCCTCTTAACCATAAACCCCAAACGCTGGAAAAGTTTTTGAAGTCCGTTTGTCCGGAAGATTGTCTCCGTGTGAAGAGAGAAATCCAGAGCGCCCTAAGCGAAGGAGTGGCTTTTAACATTATTCATAGAGTGGTCCAGTCATCCGGGACCATGCGATTGGTCAAGCAGCGATCAGAAATCTACTTGGGGGACAACGGGAAGCCTTCCCAGATTTTTGGAACCATTCAGGATATAACAGAACAGAAAAATGCTGAAAACCTCGCCGCGCGGCTGGGCCGCATTGTGGATAAATCTTTTAACGAGATTTATATTTTTGATGCCAATTCCCTCCTGTTTACACAGGTCAATTTGGGCGCTCGGTTAAATTTAGGTTATCGTATGGAAGAACTTTGTCGATTGACTCCTCTTGACCTGAAACCTGAATTTACAAGAGAACAGTTTGAGAAGCAGATTGCCCCTTTGAAGAGAGGAGCTGAATCGGTCATTGTTTTTGAAACCGTTCATAAGCGTAAGAACGGATCAACGTATCCGGTGGAAATCCGTCTCCAGCTTTCCCAGGAAGAGACTCCCCAGCAGTTTGTGGCCATCATCCAGGATATAACCGAGCGCAAGAAAGCGCAGAAATTATTCAGCAGCGCCTTCAAGGAACTTGAAAAAAGAATTGAAGCGCGTACCTTTGATTTGGCCAAGCTGAATAAAAATCTTCAAGCAGAAATCATAGAGCGCAAAAAGGTAGAGGAAGAATTGATTGTGGCCCGGGATGAGGCTGAAAAAGCCAACCAGGCGAAATCTCAGTTCTTGTCGCAGATGAGCCACGAGCTAAGGACGCCGCTGAACGCCATTTTGGGATTCAGTCAGTTGATAGCAACCAATTCCGCAGAACCGCTTACAAGTTCTCAGGAGCAGGGGGTCAACGAGATTCTCAAAGGAGGAAAACATTTGCTGGACCTGATCAATGAAATTCTTGATATGGCCCGCATCGAAACGGGAAACCTGAGCTTGTCGGTCGAGGATATCAATCTCAACGACCTGGTGGAAGAATTGCTCGCCTTGAGTTATCCCATGGCAAGAAATAAGCAGGTTGAGTTGTACAACTATGTTTCGCTGGAAGGCGACCTGTATGTTCGCGCCGACCGGGTCCGCCTCAAGCAGATCCTGCTGAACCTGATGTCCAATGCCATTAAATATAATAAAGCCAAGGGTTCAGTAAAATTGGATGCTATTGAAAGAGAAGATGGAATGATTGAGATTAGTGTTTCTGATACCGGGCACGGAATTTCCAAGGACAATATGAAAGACTTATTCAAACCATTTTACCGATTCGGTTCGGAACAGAATGATATCGAGGGAACCGGCATTGGCCTTACCATTACCCGGCAACTGGTCGAGTGTATGGATGGCACCATCAGCGTGAATAGCATTGAAGGCGAGGGGAGTATTTTTGTCATTAATGTACCTAAAGGAACAAAGGAACTGGCGGCCGAAGATATGTTCCTGGAGCCCGTTCGCAAGAAATCTGTAAACGCCGGGCAAAAATCGAAATATATTATTTTATATGTGGAGGACAACCCGGCAAACCTCAATCTGGTACGTCACCTGTTCCGCCGCCGGTCCGATGTGGAACTGTTGGCGGCACCCGATGCGAAACTGGGGATTGAGCTGGCGCAGGCACATCACCCGGATTTGATATTAATGGATATCAATCTGCCGGGAATGAATGGTATCACCGCCATGAAATATTTGCAGAATTTACCGGAGACACAGGATATACCGGTTGTGGCGATCAGTGCCAATGCAATGCCCCGGGACGTCAAGCAGGGCTTGGAAGCAGGGTTCTGCGATTATTTGACAAAGCCGCTGGATGTGGTTGAATTTCACCGTGTGGTTGGCGAGATCCTCCAGGGCACGCGCGCCCAATAATCGATTGGGTGCATAAGCCCGGCGCTGCTTTCGCGGAAACCCCTGAAAAAATCTCCTGCAATTCTAATGAGGTGCTTTGATGGATTTTCCGCGGGGAAGGTCGAGAGAGAAACAGCTTCCATTCCCAGGTTCACTTTGAACCGACAGGGTTCCATTCATCAATTCCACGTTCATCCGAGAGACAGTCAACCCAATGCCCATGCCATTGGTTGTGGTCTGGGTGGAATTTCCTGTAGTAAAGGGCTCGAAGATATTGTCCATCAGGCGGCGTTCAATGCCTGGACCGGTGTCGAAAATACTGATTTGGATGCGCGATTCGGAAAGCGCCTCCAAGGTTACTCGAACTGTGCCTCCAGGGGTATTGTGTTTAATCCCATTGGAGATCAAATTGAGCAGAACTTGCTGGAATCGGGCCGGGTCCGCGTAAAGGAATAAGTCGGTAGCTTCATCGGGCGGGGGAATCAGTGTGATCTTGTGTTTCTCAGCCAGAGGCTGGGAGCGATTCATCGCATTGTTGATTGCGTCTCGTACGGCAAAAGTTTCAGGAAATGTTTCCTCCTTCTTTTCTGATTGATTGTTGGGCAGGTCCAGGATGTTGTTGATGAGGTGAAGTAAATGTTGTCCGGCTTGGTGAATATGACGAATGCTGTTTTTTGTTTCTTCTTCGGACCATGGGCCCCGGTCCATTTGCAATAGTTGACTGAAACCCATAATTGCGTTCAACGGCGTTCTCAATTCATGGCTCATGCGCGAAAGAAACTCGGATTTAACGCTGCTGGCGTACTCGGCTTCTTCCTTGGCGAGAATCAATTCCTGTTCTGCCTTTTTGCGATTGGTGATATCCCGAATTATACCGATAAAATGCTTTTCACCGCCTATGGTATATTCACTGATTGAAAGCTCAATCGGAATAACCGACCCGTCTTTCCGGTTTCCCTCCACTTCCACCAGTTTTCCTATAATGTTGCTTTTGCCCGTAGTTAAATATGAACGCATTTTAAACAGGTGCCGGTCCCTGTACGATTCTGGTATGAGCGTGGTGACATTCTTCCCGATCAATTCGGCAGGTGAATAGCCGAAAATGGTTTCAATGGCTGGATTGGCGATAGTGATTATCCCGGAAGTGTTGATAGTTAGAATTCCATCCAGAGTATTATCCTGAATCGCTTTAAACCGTTGCCGGCTTTCTTCGATAATCTTTTCAGATTTTTTTTCTTCGGTAATATCGATCGCCATTTCCATCACCAGGTCAGTTCCGTCCGTATCCTTGAAGGAAGTGCAAACGGTCAGGTAAGTATGATCATCCGGTGAATCCCAGACCGAGTAAACGTTTTCTCCGGTTTCAAAAACGCGGAAGGTCGAACAAACCTCGCAGGGATTGGACCTCTGGTGCATCAGGTCGTAGCAGGGTTTCTTTTTGGGCTCTCCAAACCGCTGGCGAAACATTTTATTGGCAAAGGGGACCGAATAGTCCGGTGCCTGCAAATGAAAACAAACGGGAAGGTTGTCCAGCATATTGAAAAAATTCTGACGCTCGTTGATCAGGGCGCTTCTCTGCGAGATGGAAGAAATGATGCTGATTCCCAATATAAGCATAGTTAATATGGCGATGTTGATAGCCAGAATATGTGTGTCGGCTGTAAAAATAATTGCCTGGGAGGGAGCTGTTGTAGAGGTGAATTGTACTGCAGCCATTACGATATAGTGTAATCCGCTAATGGCGCCGCCCAGGATCAAGGCTCCTCCGACTTTCAGATGATGGTTGTGGAAAAAATCTTTCCCGCTGGCAAGTCTGTTCACTATTCGCAAGGCGGCGGTGGACGCGGCTATGGCTATTACCACCGATAAAGAGAACAGACCCGGCAGGAAACTTATCTTTGCATCCAATTCCATAGCCTTTATTCCCGAATAATGCATTGCGGCGATTCCTGTTCCCATCGCCAGACCGCCGAGAACCGTTTGCTTTAAAGAAACCGGAGGGTCACTGGCTAAGTGAAAAGCCAGGCCGGATGATAGAACAGCAATTGCCAGAGATAACAGGGTGAGTCCAATGTCATAGAAAACAGGGACGGGTAAATGAAAGGCGAGCATGGCGACAAAATGCGTGGACCAGATACCGGAGCCCATGGACACCGCACAGCCGGTAATCCAGATCTTCTTTTGGGCGCCCTGGGCTTCCCGAGTCCGCATCGCCAAATTCATGGCAGTGTAGGAAGTAAAGGCGGCAATCATGTAAGAAAGGAAGACCAGGCCCCAATTATAAGAACCCGATAAAGGGATTCCTGATAAGTTTGAGTCAAGCATTTCGAATGTATTTGATCCAGTTCTAAGGTTTTAAAGTTCAAGAATACAGCTCTTAAACAGGGTAACCGAAAAATTCTGAAAAGCCATAAAACATAAGCACTCTAAAAATGGTGCAAGGAGGGGTTTCGTATTACTTTATATTTATCAATGAATTAGGGCTTTTGTCACGGCGGGTCAGTGTGCAGGGTAAAAAGACGGACAATGAGCTAAAGCAGAATATGGGGAAATCGGATATAGTGGCATCTCTTTTTACAATAGGCGTGGCAGGAAAGCTTAATTTGGGTGGTGGTATTTTTTGTTAAGAAAAACCTCACCACCTATCAGTCATTTATTCGCCTTTGCGGAACTTAAACGGATGATGGCCGATTAAAAATATTCAGGTTTTCTTCAGCCCGCAGGTATCGATGTGGAACAGGCTGTAAAACGGGCACCAGCCGATCGCTCCCGTCAGAATGGGAATCAATCCCAAACCGGCGATGATCAATCCGGCATTGCCTCCAACCACCAGCCCGGTAAGAAGCAGGGCAAATCCCACAAAGATTCGGATGCCACGATCAAAATCGCCTTCGTTTGGAGGAAACATGACAACCTCCTTCTCAGTGACCCATTAATAAAAAATAATCAACCTTCCTACCTAAATATAGGGGCCTGGGAATTGAAGAAGGTAGGAAAAAAGGCAGGGGAGAACGGAAAATTGAAAATCATGAAACTGAAATTCAATTTCCGAATGAAATGGAAGAGTGCTGATTGCGGTGCGGATTGGGAATTAAAATGGTGTAGGTCGACCCGATCAGTCACTAATGATGGTGACCGCCGGGACCATGCACGTGCCCGTGCTGCAATTCCTCCTGGGTGGCATCACGAATTTCCACCACTTCAACGTTGAAATGGAGAGTCTGGCCAGCCAGCGGATGGTTGCCATCCACCTGGACCTTCTCTCCTTCAAGACCGGTGACGGTAAAGACGCGATTATCACCGCCCACTTCTGCAGAGAATTGCATGCCGGGCTGGATTTCTACATCCTGTGGAAAATTGGAGCGCTCAATATCCATCTGGAGGCCCTCGACAAACTCTCCGTAACCCTCTGCAGGAGGAACCGTCACCTCTTTTTTATCGCCGACAAGCATGCCCTCCAGAGCATTTTCCAGTCCGGGAACGATCTGATGATTCCCGTGTAGATAAGCAAAGGGCTGATCGGGAGAAGATTTGTCCAGCTCCTGACCTTCGGCATTTTTTAAAGTATAGCTTAACGAAACGACGGCGTCCTTTTTGACCATGTGTCCATTCTCCAAAAAAAATTTCAGTGTATGATGTCACCCTACAGGAAACCACAAAAAAAGCAAATTTTTTTAAAAAATTACCTTTTTAGGCTATTTTTAGTCCTCCAGGCCGGATTCAGTGATTAAAAGATTGCGAGGATACCGTGAAGGCATTTGGAAGGTTATCGAATACCGCTATCCAGGGCATTTGCCAGCAACAAATCTGTCTGAGGGCAGGATGAGTCTCATTGTTGGCTGACATGCACGATCAATCTGTAATTCTTCCTCTGGAGCAGTTAAGGCCGAAGAGGAAGCAGAAAGCAATATCGCTATGGTAAATTTACCTTTGCCGGAATAATTAGGGGGCTTGATTTAAAATATATGAAGATCCTCTGAGAGTATGGAGATCCGATAAAAATCATATACTTAGAACTTATCTTGCTTTATTTCTTTTAATCCTTTACTCCTATTGCATACCCTTTTTAGGTTATTTAGGTCGATGGATTATTTGCGAACAAATATTTTTCGCAGGTATCTGTTTGCAGTTTTCAGCTGAATCTCAGATCCAAAATATGAATTTGCCCACGAGAGTAATAAATACATTGGGGAAGATTAAGGAAATTGATTCATGGTTCCAAAAATAAATATTAATCATAAATTTCTAATCCTGATTATTATTTTGGGGTTAACTTTTATTCTTACCTTTTGGAATCTGAATCAGGTAGCCATTCACACCAAACAGGACTGGGCACAATATCAAAACCAGGTCGCCAAGCGCCAGAAGCATTTAATGGATATTAAATCTCAATTTGGATATGGGGGAGGAATCCATAGTTTTAAAAATTATGTGCTCAGAAAAGACCCGGAATATTTTAGGCAATCGCTGGAGAACTTTAAAGAAACCAGGGGATTACTTACTTCCTATTATTCCATCGAAGACCTCAGAGAGGAGGAAAGGAAGGCGCTGAAAACGGTGCAGAGCGTTCTTACAAAATATGAATTAGCGTTGCAACGCGCCAGACATATGTTTGGAGAAGGCAAGCAATCCAATCAAGTAGATGCCGTTATTAAAATTGATGATACTCCAGCTTTGCAGGCTTTTGAACTTCTAGAAAAAAATTATAACTCCATGACCCGGTTGATGACCCAAAATCTTGAAAAAGGCATCCAGCAGGGAATCAAATCGTTGGGGATCAATTTATTCTTTGCTTTTGTTGTTGTGGTGATTTTTTCTCTGATAATGACACGATCAATGACCAGGCCTTTGCAGAACGCCCTGGCAAGAGCGGAACAATATCAGGCCGAATTGGTAGGGGCACGGGAAAAGGCAGAGGCGGCTAATCTCGCCAAAAGCGCATTTCTTGCAAACATGAGCCACGAGATTCGCACACCAATGAACGCAATTTTGGGGTTTTCCCAACTGCTCAGCCGCGAGGAAAATCTGACCCAGATTCAGAGGGAAAATTTAGAAACGATTAATCGGAGCGGGAATCATCTTTTAGGTTTGATCAACGATATCCTGGATATTTCAAAGATCGAATCCGGGGCCATGGAATTAAATCCAGATAACTTTGATCTGGTCAATGTGGTTGAATGGATTTCCAGTGTGTTTAAGGTGCGGTGCGAAGAGAAGCGTTTGTCCTGGCGGGTAGAAAGGATAGAAGACAACTCGCTGTGGGTTCATGGAGATGAGGCAAAATTAAAACAGGTTTTGATCAACCTTCTGGGAAATGCAGTTAAATTTACCCAAAAAGGAGAAGTTCTTTTAAGGGTTCAGGAAGTTACCAGCGAAACATACCGCTTTGCAGTGGAAGATACAGGAATGGGAGTCAGCCCGAGCGCCATTGACACGATTTTTGAACCCTTCAAGCAGGATCGGGCGGGCCTCAAGGAAGGAGGCACCGGTCTGGGACTGGCCATTGCCAATCGACAAATAGAATTGATGGGGGGAACGCTGGAGGTCCAGTCACAGTTAGATAAGGGTTCCAAATTCTTCTTCACTCTCACCTTGCCTCAGGCGGATGGACATACGGAAGCGCCTGCCAAAAACAATGAGGCGAAAATATTAGGTCTTGCGCCCGGTTTCAGCGTTAAGGCCCTGGTAGTGGATGACATCGATTACAATCGTGAGGTATTGATCAGATTATTCGATAGTATTCATATCGATGTGGATATTGCTGAAAACGGTAAAATCGCCGTGGAGAAAGTACTGTCGAATGATTATGATATCGTTTTCATGGATATGCGCATGCCGGTAATGAGAGGGGAGGAGGCGGTTACCCAGATACGGGAAAGAATGGGGCAGGAAAAACCCAAAATAGTGGCTATTACCGCCTCGGTATTCAGCCACCAAAAAAATGAATTTATTCAAGCCGGATGCGACGGTTTTATTTCAAAACCTTTTGAGGTAAACCAGATATTCCAATCAATAAAAGACCTTCTCGGTGTGGAATATGAATATGGCCCAGTTCCGGAAGCGATCAGCCTGGACCCCAAAAAGCATGCTCTCGATTTAGCCGCCATCAAAATTCCAGCAGACCAATACGCTAAGCTGAGAAAAGCGGTGGAGCGTTATAGCGTGACTCAAGTTGAGCATATTCTGGAGGTATTGGAACAGACGCATCAGGAGTGCCAGCCTCTGGTAGAGTACCTTCGAGCGAACTTTTTGAAGCAATGTGATTTGTCAGGTTTGAATCAATATTTGGTCAATAATTATGATTCCAAAATCCCCCCCGGCTCAAGGATCAAGGTTAAAGTCTTGACGGATGAGAGATGATGCGCTGAAGAAGGGAAGGCCATAAATCACAATGGCTTCAAGCCGCCGGCGATGGATGGGCGGGTTGGTTTGCGCCGGAAACCGTCGATTGTTTATAAATGGCATATACCCATTCTTAAGGAAGAGGATGCGGTTGTGTTAATATATCGGAGCCTTATATAAGCCATTTCATAAAACTGAAATCTCAAGGTTCCCTTGTTTCATTCATCTTTTATCTCCCGGGTCCGTTTGCACCAAAGGATTTCCGCCTGTTTCTTTCGTCTTAAAAGCCTTCTATTGTGGATGGGGGTTTGTCTGATGGTCTCCGCTGTAGAAAGCGGTCCAGTGTTTGCCGATCAAAACGGAGTCAGTGACGACCAGGCACGCCAGGAATGCTTCAAAGGAAAAACGATCTACTGCATTGCTCTGGGTATTAAAGAAGAAAAATCAGGGTTTAATGAGCGAGCCCTCGAACTGTATCGCTTCGCCTGTAAAAATCATCCTACCCCCGGTCACCTGCGTGCCTGTACCCCCCTGCTGAATCTTGCCGGAAACATGAATCGTTTGGATGAGGAAGTCGAACCGTTGCGCGCCCGGTGCCGGAAGGGAGACAAGGTTACCTGCTTTTATTTGGGGAAGGAATATTTAAAGATGGCGCGGATAGAGGGTGCCGACCGGTATTTGGAAAATCTATGCAAAGAGGGGTTTCGTCCCCCCGATCCGCATGATTACGGTCCCTGCTTTCATTTGGCCAAAGGATATGAGCACTCCGGACAATGGAATCGTGCGCGGGAATGGTATCGATTCGATTGCGACCATCACTCGGAAAATGGAAGACCCAGCTGTACCGCCCTGAAAGAGTTGGAGAAGATGGCACAGGTGCACCGCGAGCTGGCGCAAAAAGGCATACAGAAATTTGAACCGGTCGAAACGGTTCTTTTTCTGATGGTGTTCATGAGCTGTCTGCATATCTGGGTCTGGTTTAAGGGGAGGAAAGGCGGATTGTTATATTTAGCGTGGGGCGCGCCGGTGCTGGTGTGGGGCGGGGCGCTCACATGGGTGTACTGGCCGGACAAACCGGAATTCCCCCTCAGCCAATGGGTGGTCATCTATTTTGCCCTCTTGCTCGTTTCGGGAATGGCGGTGTTCGCCTTCCGGGAGCTTTATCCGCCAAAGGTTTCCTCCTAATTTGAAGTCGCATTTCATATTGAATTAAGGCATATTTGATAAAATTTTTTTGAATCAGGGTGCGCGAAACATGAAAAATATTTTATTCTCAGTAATTTTGATGATCACAGCGGCGATAACCGTTGTTGCCGGAGGCGCAATAGCACAGGAGGCTGACTTGCTTCAGTCCGGCGAAAAGGCATTCAGCGAGGGAAAGTTTGAGGATGCCGAAAAATTTTTCAGCCAGTTGATCGAGCAGGCGCCGGACGACCACAAGGCCCTTCGCGCACTGGCAGAAACCAAAATCAAATTGAACAAATTCCAGGAGGCGGAAACCCTTGTCGACCGCATTCTGGAAATGCCCCTCGTCAAGGGACGCGATGTACTGATTTATGTGGAAGGCGATCCCAACCCGCACGAAGCGGAACTGGTGGATGAAACCGTAATGGTTGTGGTTGCGTCCGACGATCAGGAAAATGAGTACTCAGAATCCTTTGTCCGGAGTAAAGAGCAGAAATCGGTTCCGCACTACCGCGTGTATTTCATGAAGACCGGCAAGATGAAACTCCTGCCGAAAAGCAAAACCCGGGTTCAATATAAAGGCATCCCGGCCGCTACGCGGGACCAGGCGCTGGCGCTCCAGGCTGAAATACAGAAAAGCATCATTTCTGTCCACCATGCCGGGGCCGAAGAGGAAATGGTCACGATTCCCGCCGGTTGTTTTCTAATGGGTAATGATCAAGGCGAGCCGGACGAACGCCCGGTCCACAAGGTTTGTATTTCGTCATTCCAGATGGGCAAGTACGAAGTGCGGCAGAAAAATTTTCAGGCGGTGATGGGAAGCAATCCTTCCCAGCATGTCGGGGCGGACCTCCCCGTCGACAGCCTCACCTGGGACGAGGCCAGCGATTACTGTAAAAAAATCGGCATGCGCCTGCCAACCGAGGCGGAGTGGGAATACGCCGCACGCGCCGGAACCACCACGCCCTTTTACTGGGGGCCCATGGTTTCTGGAAAAGAAGCCAACTTCTGCGACAGCGCCTGCGCATTGAATATCCGCGAACCCCGCGTCAACGATGGATTCAAGCATACCGCGCCGGTGGGATCGTTCCCGCCCAATCCCTTCGGCCTGCACGACATGGCAGGCAACGTGAGCGAATGGGTTCGGGACTGGATGGATGTCGGGGAGAATTATTATCAGACCAGTCCGGAACAGGATCCGCCAGGACCCCGCCCGGATTTGAAGGCCTGCATGCGGGTGGGTTGCATCGGTGCGCAGACCATCACCAACAAGGTGTACAGGGGCGGCGCGTGGAACCAGCACGCCGGCGAACTGCGCACCTCCAACCGCCGGGACTCACACTTTCAACTGCGGCCCGAAGGCACCGGCTTCCGTTGCGCCAAGCCATCCAAATAAACCACATCCAATAAAAAAAAGGATCAGGGATAGCTCCCCGATCCTTTTTCTGCATGTCGCTGTTACTGCCGAGTGGAAGTTAAATCACACTTCAAATTACTCCGCGTGCGGATGCGTACCCGCAGGTGGAGCATCGCTTATGCTGACCAGTTTGATGTCGAAGATCAGGGTTTTGCCGGCCAGAATATGGTTGGCGTCCAGAACCGATTTTTCGCCATTCACTTCCTTCACCATTACCATGTTGCCCTCCGGATCCCTCAAAGGCGTACCGGCTTTCACTCCCGGCGGCAGGTTCTTGGTTGGCACTTCGAACAACAGTTTTTCACTGTAAGGGCCGTAGGCTTCTTCCGGCGGAATGGACACGGTCTTCGATTCGCCGGCTTTCATCCCGCGCACGGCGTTGTTCATGCCGGCGATAAGGTTCTTATCACCCACTGTGAATTCCAGGGGTTCCCGGTTTTCTGAACTGTCGAAAACTGTTTTGTCCTCCAGCGATCCCGTGTAATGGATAGCCACCGTATCGCCGTCTTTGGCCGCCCGGTCGTCGGCCAAAACAGCAGAGGCCCAGACCATCAGCCCGCCCACCATGAATCCACACGCCATTAAAAGTACCGATACCCGTTTCAAATTCCTGATCATAGTTTCACCTTAAAAAAATAATAAATTTAATTAAAAACCAAAATTCCATCAAACAGGAAAGTTTGCCGACTTGAGCCAGAGAATAAGTTGTGCGGAAAGCAAAATGAAAGCGCCGGTTGTAAACTGCGATGCGCGGGCGGACTTCAAGGTTTTCCCGTTGACTGAATTCCCCTAGGGAGAAATGAAATTTTGACAGGAAACCGCGAACGTGGAACCCAGCAAACCGGCTCGGGCGGGCTGTGCCAAAAAGGCATCTCTATTATCTTGATTTTATCCTCACAATACACCAAACCGGTAAGAAAACAAGCAAATAGTCTCTAGTTTATTGAAAATAAAGGGCCAAATGATTTCAGCCCCGGTCCGGCTATCCCCATGGTTTTGCGGCAAATTCCCGAAAACCACCGATCAAACTTTTGAGGGATTGTTCGCATAGGCGGGACCGGGCGGAAAGCAGAGGTTTGCCTGTACCTGCGACCCGCCCAAAACGGCCCTTCATCCGTTATTCTTAAAACCAGCCCCGGTGCTTTTGCCGTTCAACAAAAAAAACCGCCGGAGACAACTTCGATCAAAGTTGCCTGCGGCGGTTAATTGGTCGGGGTGAGAGGATTCGAACCT
>Ga0224501_10001204_pt1 | contig 20012 bp, 25 predicted proteins | sample SF_Oct11_sed_USG_4_FD_169105 | JGI IMG/M metagenome (GOLD analysis project Ga0224501, IMG submission 169105) | Sediment microbial communities from San Francisco Bay, California, United States - SF_Oct11_sed_USGS_8_1 | ecosystem: Environmental > Aquatic > Marine > Sediment | place: USA...
ATAATCCTATTACAGGGGCAGAAGTTTTTCCTTCCAATCCAGCAGGTACTCTTGCACTCGCACATGATCGCCATAGCCAGACAACAACCGCAGCTATGGCCGCATCGGAGAGCACATATAATAATGCGGCGGCGCGCATGAAAATCTATGAAACTCTTTTGGACACGTTAAATACATCCCCTGATTTAAAAAGCTCGGTAGACCTGCTGGCACGGATTTCTACAGAAAACGGACTTCTTATGAACGAAATTTTACGCCTGCAAGCCCTACAAATACAACTCATTGCTACAAATGAAGGACAGCATATTACCGACATACGCCGCACTAGTGATTTTATGATCTATAACACAGCAAACGCAGCACAAGCCTTTCAGCCACAAATACCTTAAAGGAATAAAACAAAATGAAAAAACTCTTTCTTATTCTGCCTCTGATTACCTTGTCAGGCTGCTCAACTTTTGAACATCAGGATTTAAAATCACCTTGTACCGGAAAATATGCCAGCCTAAGTGACAGCCCTTGCAATCCCCTACCGATAAATATCGGCTAGATTTTTAATGAGGAGAAGAATCAAAAAGTCATGAAACATTCAGAAAAAAAAGTCCTGATAATAGTACTTTGCGGAGCGATCATGCTCGCCGCTTGCAAGGAAGAAAAACGTGATAATCCGCTTTTATCAAAAGACATCATTCCCATATCTAACTGGCTTTTAGAAACCTATGGAGAAGAAATTGAAGTATGTGGTATTCGCTGGGCTGACCCCCAAAAGGTATCAAAAGCCGAGCTTGAGTACTGCCGGCCCACCGCTAAAAAAATAGCAACCGAGATGAACGATCAGGGATTTTTACAAGATGTGCGCCCCGATGATCTGAACGTTCCGCTTATCTGGCGCAATTTTACGCAACGCCTGGAAGCTAACCGGTCTTTTAAAAAGAAATCTGAAGCCAGCACCAAAGAAATGAAAAAATTGCTACGTATGGAATAACATAACCACATTGCCGCTATAAAGAAAATGAACGCCATAGATATATTATTAACCAATATTGATGCAACCATTCTTGGGTATGTTCAAGGCTCATTTGGCAATCTCACGCCGATCGTCTCGATCCTCTGGACATCCATGTTCATCGTCTTTATTGCATTTTACGGCTATAAAGTAATAATCAGTGGTAAATTCCTGCTCTCTGACTTATGGATTCACTGCTTTAAAATTATCGCCATATTTATTCTGGCAACACAGTGGAATGCGTTTTCTATTTTCATTCTTGATGTTGTCACCAACATGCCCTCGGACATTGCCGGACAAATGATAAGCGCCGCAGCAACCGGGCCATCCGATGTCACTAGCGCAAACACAGCATTGGGGCTCTTCTACGAAAAATCAATGACAGTGGCCACGACTGTTTCACAAGGCGCTGGATGGAATATATCGGTTATAATCTCCAGTTGGGCAATTCGACTTTGTGCATTAGCCCTGACAGCCTATGCTCTCATGCTGATCGTTCTATCAAAAATAGCCGTTGCCGTGTTGTTAGCCGCTGGACCCGTCTTTATTCTCATGCTGATTTTTATGCAGACAAGATCCCTATTTGAAGGCTGGCTGCGCACGCTTTTGAATTACGCTCTTATTCCGGTTTTTGTGTACGGTATTTTAGCACTCCTTTTAGCTTTACTGGTACAACCGCTTGCAATACTGGAAGCCAATGCCTCTGTCAGCGCACAAGTAATGACCTATATCGCGCCATTTATGCTTATTTCTGTGGTCTCGGTCCTTCTTCTTGCACAAGTGATGAATTTATCTTCCGGAATAGCTGGCGGCCTGAGCCTTTCCACAATGGGATTAGGGCGCATTGCCGGCAGGTCTGCACAGCATGGCGCTACAACAGGCGTAAATTATGGACGCATCCAGGCAGAACGCGGCATAGCACGCATCACAAAAACCGGAAAACACTCTCCTGAAAACAAGCTTAGAAGCGCAGTAGCAGCGCCAAAACCACAAGGGAGAAAACCATGACGAAGAAAAAAATATCTGCATCAAGTGAATATTTCGAGCATGGCGCAACATGGGAACACTCAATTTATGCCAGTATGTCAGCTTCCAAAAACCGTGCCTGGATTATAGCCTTTATGAGCATGGGCATTGCCCTAAGCGCCATTTTTTGCCTGATGCTTTTGCTCCCTTTAAAAACCTATGAACCTTATGTAATCACCGTTGACCGCTCGACCGGCTATGTCGAAATGACCCGTGAATTAGCCAAGGGCAAACTCTCGGAAGATGATGCCGTGACCGAAAGCAATCTGGTTAAATATGTCACATTACGTGAGAGCTATAATCCGCATATCTTAAAGGATAACTACCAAAATATCGCCCTGATGTCCGATAAAAAGGCACTTAAAGAATTCGAAGAATTATGGAGCGCGGATAATCCGGCAAATCCGTCAAGGCAACTGGGATATAAGGGCACAATAGATGTCCAAATCAAAAATGTTGCTTTTATCAGTGATGATATCGCGCAAATCCGTTTCCTGACAGAAAAACGCGAACACGACATTATTACAAGGTCACATTGGAGCAGCATCATTAAATTTCAATACACACAAAAACCCATGAAAATGATCGAGCGTTTTAAAAACCCTCTTGGCTTTCAGGTCATCAGCTACCGCAAATCCCAGGAAACATTATAAGGAGTAACATTTATGAAAAAATTATTATTAACAACCGCAATGACCCTTGCATTAACGTCCCCTGCTCTGGCCGGTAAAACTCCGCGCCCCGGTTCTGCCGATGCCCGCGTTAAAACCTTTACCTATCATGATAGGGATGTCTATCGTATCACAGCTCATTACGGATTTTCGACTGTTTTAGAATTTGCCCCTACTGAAAACATTGAAACCATTGCGCTAGGCGATAGCGATGCATGGCAAACCATCAAACCGGGAAGGAACAATCTTCTATTTATTAAGCCGCTGGAACAAAACGCCTCGACCAATATGACCGTTGTTACAAATGAGCGTATTTATACATTTGAACTCTCGGCAAAATCAGCGCAATCTCACAGGTCAACGGATTTATCTTTTAGAATAAAATTCATATATCCTGAGCTTATTGACTTGGAGCTGGCCAATATCGGTAAAAGCAAAAATAACGGCTTTAACCCAAAAGAATTTACACCTTCTTCTGTTGCTCCGGAAAACTGGAATTTAAAATACTCCTATTCAGGATCAAAAAACTTACGTCCCATTCGTGCCTTTGACGACGGTATATTCACCTATTTACAATTTTCCAACATCAGGAAAGCACCTGCGGTCTTTAGTGTTGATGAACAGGGCAATGAAGCCATTGTCAATTATTCCATGCGCGGCAAGTACCTTGTAGTGGAAAGCCTTGCCCGTCAATTCACATTGCGCGACGGCAATGACTCAACCTGCATTTTTAATGATGACTTTCCGGAAATAAAAACAGTAAGCGCAGATGGGGAGCTAAACAAAATGGAAGAACGCATCGCCCTGAACCATGCGCCCCGCACGCCCAAATATAATGATTAGGACAACATAATGAACGACAAAGACGAAAATTTTGATAAAGAAACAGGCGAAATCATAGGAAAAACCCAAATCCCCGGTGATCGGGGCGTCTCCCCCGTTGCAGTACAAGAAGGGAGTAAAGTTATCGGCATGGGAATTTTAGTGATCGTTGCCATTCTTGCTATTGCTGCCCTGCTCTATGGTGAAATGACAAAAAACCAGAATAAATCTGTTACAGAAGTTGAAGAAATTGCTTTCCGTGCTCCAAAAACAAAGAATGAGCCCTATATTGCCACGCCTCAAGCCCCGATACCCCCGCAAGAAACTCTTCAAAGTCCTCAGCAACAAGAACTGCAAGAACTTGATAAGCTCCGCATACAACAGCAACTTGCCATGCAGGCCGAAGCCTTAAGACAGGCGCAGGAACGACAAAAAGCTATGGAAGAGCGCATAAAATCCCCGCAACTCGTATATGACCAGTCAGGTTTTACACCAAATGCCCAAAGTCAATCAGGCAACGCAGCCACGACCCCTATTGGCGGTGCCCTGCTTCTTTCAGGCGGAACAAATGAACAAGACCCCCATTTGGCTTTCGCGCAAGAACAAGGCAATGCGAAAAGTGGTGCGGCTCAGGCAACGCAGCTTTTAAATCTCGATACCCTCATAGCGCAAGGTGAAATGATAAGCGGCGTATTAGAAACAGCCATTCAAAGTGATTTGCCCGGTATGGTCAGAGCGATTATCAGTGAAAACATCTATTCCTTTGAAGGCTCTAACCTTCTTATTCCCAAAGGAACAAGACTTGTAGGCCAATATCGCGCGGGTACAAATCAGGGGCAATCCCGTGTCTTTATTATCTGGAACCGCCTCATTCGTCCTGATGGCGCTAGTATCAATATCGGATCGTTCGGTACAGATTCTTTAGGGCGTTCCGGGCTTGCCGGGAATGTTGACACACACTTTATGGAACGTTTTGGGGCCTCTGTCCTGCTTTCCATGATTGATGGTGCGGTAGAAGCACTGGCTAATTCCGTAGAGGATGATAACGCAGCAAATGTCTCGATCAGTGGCGGTAATAACTTTTCACGCAGCTCGGAAATTGCTCTGGAAAACTCAATTGGAATCAAGCCAACAATCTATGTTGACCAAGGCACACGCATCAAGGTCTTTGTCGGCAAAGATCTGGATTTTTCGAACGTAGGAGGAATGCCTCTGTAATTGAGAGTGAGAAAAATATGGACGCATATACTATCCATCTAGACCATCATAGAAGAGGCTTTTTACAAGACCGTCTTTCTTCGGGCCTGTATACAGACATCAATGATGTTTTTGATAAGGCTTTAAATGCGCTCCATGAAAAAGAACGACAGATATTTCTGACACGCGGCCTTTTGCATCAAAGCATACATATCGGTCTTGGTCAGTATGAAGAAAAAAGCTTTTCTTATAAAAACATTAAAACCATTTCTAAAAAGAGTAATCTCCATATCATCAATGCACAAAGACCGTCTCTTTACCGTCTGACACCCTATGCTGCGTCTCAAATCGAAGAATTATTTCAAATACAAATCATGCAGCTAGATACAAAAAAAGCCCATGATGCATTACAAAAACTTGAAAGCCACATCATTGGGCTTTCCAAGTTCAAGGAATATTCCAGGGTTTCGAAGATATTTCCGGAAAGCAATGAAATTAAGGAAAGTGACCTGTATTACTCAAAAACATCCCATTATTATCTGGTCTTTAAAAATACTGACAAAACCATTGATGTTATAACGGTATTCCCTACCAGCGCGCCCCTTGAAATTTTATTAAAGCCGGCTGACACAAGAAGGAATTACCATGTCTAATGGCGCGGCTCACAAGTCAAATCCCCTCATTGCACAGCATGTTTTTTTGCAGCAATATCTCGCGCCCTTCGAATATTATCTCGCAAGTAAAGAGGTAACGGAACTTTGTGTTAATGCTCCGGGCGGTTTTTGGGTAGAGCGCATGGGGCAAACAACAATGGAATATGTCCCCTGCCCCGATATTGCAGATGATAAATTATTACGGCTTGCCCGCCTTGTCGCACAGGAAAACATCCAAAGCGTCAATGCCAACATGCCCCTGCTCTCAGCCACACTTCCCACAGGCGAGCGAATACAATTTGTTCTGCCACCGGCTTCTCCCAAAGGCGTTGCCCTGTCTATTAGAAAGCAAGGGGTTACAGATTTAAGCCTTGCAGATTACGCTAAGCTTGGCGCCTTTGATAATGTAAACTTTATAAGTAAAATCAAGGCATCAAAGCAAGATTCAACCTTGTGCGATATTGCAGCAAATGGAAATATTCAAAACCATATAACAGGCGGAGCACACACATTCATTGCCAAAGCTGCACAAGCAAAAAAGAACATTATTGTATCAGGTGGAACCTCTACCGGCAAAACCACTCTTCTTAATGCGATCCTTAAATCCATCGATCAAAACGAGCGCATTATCACCATAGAGGATACGGCAGAGCTCTCGCCTCCTCATAAAAACACACTTTCACTGCTCGCATCAAAAGGCGGACAAGGCGCAGCCAAGATAGATATTCAAGCTCTGCTTGAGGCTTCATTGCGCCTGCGTCCTGATAGAATTTTACTGGGAGAGTTACGCGGCCGTGAAGCCTATACTTACTTAAGAGCCGTTAATACAGGCCACCCGGGATCAATCACAACCATTCACGCCGACACACCAAATGGCGCATTTGAACAAATCGCCCTGATGGTTATGCAATCAGGACATAATCTCACACATGATCAAATTATGTCCTATATCAGATCCATTATAGATGTGGTGATCCAGCTCAAACGCGTGGGAGGCAAACGCATTGTATCTGAAATCTGGTATCCGAAAAAAATAGGGGCATAATATGAGCACATATCTTAAACACAGTATCTGGGGATCAGGAAGTATAGTTGCAATTACAACCAGCTTGTATTTAAGCTCTGTTTTATATTATCTGCTTAATGGCTGGAATCCTGATAACGCCCTGCCGTTTTCAATCCTTTCCTACCTTTCCTATACGCACAAACCCTATGGTTTATATTTGGCTATATCCTTTATAGCGCCGAATATCCTATTTGCAGCCCTGGCTCTAATGTGGCTATTCAGGCCTGAAGATAAAAACTCCAGATGGGCAAGCTTTCAGGATATGAGAAAAGCCGGCATGCTTGCAAAATCAGGGATATTATTAGGAAAATATAGAAATCATTATATTTATAATAATGATCCCACCCATATTTTTCTCATTGCGCCAACCCGTTCCGGTAAAGGTGTTGGCATTGTTATTCCAAATCTTTTGAACTGGAACGGCAGTTTTATTTGTCTTGATGTTAAAGGAGAAAATCACCGCATTACCTCTGGCTGGCGTGCTAGTCTTGGGCATAAAGTCATTAATTTTTGTCCTTACGCTAAAACAGGCACATCGCATTGCTATAACCCTCTTGAGCATATATCCAAAGATCCTCATAAAAGAATTACAGACCTCCAAATCATGGCCGCTTCACTGATCGCCACAGCAGAACGTTCAGACCCGCACTTTCCCAATGAAGCCCAGGACTTTTTTGTAGGGCTGGCACTATATGTTATGGATCACAAAGAGTTTCCAAATACAATCGGCGCAATTTTCCGGCTCCTGGGGACAGAAGAAAAGCTGGAAGATATCCTAAAATACGTTGCAGCCACATATCCCGATCTGGATGAAGGCGCAAAGCAACTCTTTAGTGCCTATAGACAAAAGGCTGAAAAAGAACGCTCCGGTATTAAATCAACACTTTCCAGTGCCTTAAAACTCTGGCGCAATCCGGTATTGATGCCGTAACATCCAAAAGCGACTTCTCGTTTTCCGATATTCGCAAAACTCGCCACGCCATCTATCTGGGAGTAGCCATCAATGAAATGGCACCTTTAGAGCCCATATTAAGGCTGTTCTTTGAACAGGCCATTACCATCCTGACCGATAAAGAGCCTGATCCGGAAACGCAGTCCCACCATATTCTGATGCTTCTGGACGAGTTTCACATTCTAGGACATATGCCGGTTATGAGTAAAGCTTTTACCCTTTTGGCCGGCTTTAACATTCGCATGCTTGGCGTCGTACAAAACCTGACTTTGCTTGATGATGTCTATGATAAGAAAAAACGTGATACTATTCTCTCCAACTGTGCACATAAAATCTTTTTTGCCAGCACAGACCCCGAAACACAAAATTACGTCAGCCAATTATGCGGTGAGCATAATATAAAAGCCAAATCCGTTTCAAAAGACAAAGGATTTACATATGGTGCATCTAAAATCTCTGTCACCGAAAAAAATGTGCCTCTAATCCGTCCGTATGAAATCAATACATTCGGTGATGATAAGGAAATTATTCTGGTTGAAAAAAATCACCCTGTTAAATGCAAGAAAATCAAATATTACAATGAAAAAGGATTTAAACCACGGCTTCTTCCGCCTGCTGACACACCATATCTGGTGGTCATGCAAAATAAATCCCCTAGATTTGGTATTTCTAAGCCGGATAACGATATTGCCGACATAGCCACAAAGAAGAAAGAAAAGAAAAAAACATCTTCCAAATCGCTTCAACGCCAAGGAGAACCAGTAATACCGGAAAATGAAGGAAATTACTCATCTTATGTTTAGTCAGGTTTACGCCTTAGTCAAAGAATCCATGATTGAAAGCGGTAAAACCAGCCTTTTTTCTGATCCGGTTAATCGTTTAAACCCAAAACCTTCATAAAAGGAAACCGCTTTTTTATCTTTAGCATCAACGACCATGCCCAAGATTCCAACCTTTTCCGCAGCATCCAATGTGATTTTAAACGCATGAAAGATCAGTGCATCACCATATCCCTGCCCTTGAAACTCTTTATCAACAGCAAGCCTGCCCAGTAAAAGGAATGGAACTTCTTTATAGCTGGCCAGCTTAATATCATCTGGCAGATTATCCCGTAAAATAGAATGCGCACTTATTGAATAATATCCAATCACGCGTTCCCCTTCTACCAAAACATAGGTTTTAGTCAGGCTACGCCGTTGATCCTGATTTGCGCCACGTTGCAAGTACAGATTAAGAGCCTCGACACCGCAATCGAAGCTCTTACGATCATGTTTCTTAGGATTTAGATGTTCAAACAGCATGTGAGGCGGTAATTTCCTTGTATTTTTCCGCCGCTTTCTTCATACGCTCTGTAGGCTTTGGCGGATTATCAAGCATATCAAAGAACATATACCAATCCTCTTGCGTGAACAGTGTTTTCTCATGTTCAGCAATAATAGCTTCAGCCTTCTCACGAATACTATGACGAACAAACTTGCTCTTATCGAGATTGACATAGGAACGCGCACGCTCCATCAAATCAGCCGTCACGGCATCCATACGAAACTTTAATGTGTCATCTTTTGTTACATTTACACTCATAGCAAATACCTCGCTTTCCTATCTCTTATTATTGTACCCACAAATGTTCCCCTTGTCAATAAGCTATACTTTGAGAGCTATTATATATACGGCGTTAAATTACCCTCCTCATGATAAAGCTGGTACAGCCCCCTGGAAAAAAAGCGTTTTTTCTTAGGCATTTTACGCTTTATAGTCATTTCAATTAACAAGATACATCTTATGTTTGAATTTTATATACTGCCAAGCTGCGAGGCTCCGAGTAGTCAGAATACGTCTCCCGAGATTTTTGCAGGGATGATACAGTTTCGAATTGATCTGTATCATAGCTATAAGTTTGCAATCGTTTGCAGAAATAATTATTGTAGGGTGTTCCTGTAATTTTCCGTGCGAGAGGGATTTTGCATAGATGACATTCGAGATTAAAGAAAACCAGGATGAGGGAGTAAACAGGGCATGAACAATCATGACATAGCGGATATAGAGACACCCAAAATCACCTTTAAGAGCATTGAAGGGGATCAAGTGACGTGCGCGGTTTCACCCGAGTGGAAACAACATCTGGTGGATTTTTTAGATTACGCCCAAGAGGATGGACGGCAGGATGTTTATATAAAATTTCCTGAGTATGAACTGGGCTTGATGCGTGATGATATTGCACGACAGGTTGAAGGGAGTGAAATAACCATACCCAATTATTATTTTCTTGATTTATTTTCTATCTTTAATGCGTTTAGTCACTTGTCTTTTGATTACATTGTAGAAAACCCAGTAGATGAAGTTTATGACCCCTTCATATTTTGCCGTTTGCATGATGATGTCATTACGATCACAAATGAACTCTATAATAATGATTTTATAATAAAGCCACGTATGCCTGCTTTATTGAATAATATTAAGCTGGAGAAAAGCCATGGCGGATGATTTAACAGTTGAGGCGTATATTGAGCATATAACCCAAGGTCACGCATTTAATAAACATGTTTTAGGGCGTGATAAAGATAATTCTCCCCTAAAAGGTGTCAATGCGTTTCGTACTGACGTTGATAAAGATGGGAATATGTTGGACAAAAAACTTTTCCCTGATTTAAAGATCGAAACGCCAGATGATATGGCCCATTATATTCAGAACCGTTTTCTTGACCATCCAAATACAATCGGATATGTATCGCCAATTGATGGATCAGTGAACTTATATAACCCCGATGATAATGTTTTGGTCAGTTTTTCACCACGAAATGGTGATCGTGATTTAGGAACTGTTTATCGTTATGCAGACACCCCGAGTAATTTTGCAAATGATCTGAAGTCTTCTGGATCAAGACTTGGCCCATTCCCTTTCCAAAGCATTGACAATACGTCCCCCAATGGGGTGCGTGATGCGGTGCAGGGTCTGGTGGATGATATAAATGCGCGTCCCCAGATGTATTTGCGCAATTCCAATAACCCGAACAGCACCGTACAAAACCGCGTGCTGACAGAAACAAACCGTCCGGGCCGGGGCTGGGAGCTGGATGAGGTTGCGCGCCCTGTTAATAAATTGCAATTTGGGGTGGTTTTTATCTATATTGAATTGAAGTATTAAATTTTATGGATGCGATTATACATGAAAGAAGAAGATTTGCCTTATCCTGAATATAAACAAGAGCTAAAGCCGTTAGTGTGGTTACCTGTAGAGCGGGATACATATTGCTCTCAGGAAAATATCGATTATGTCATTGATTATTTTTATGAACACTATACGGACTTATTGGAAAAAATGGTGGAAGATGAGAATGAAGAACGACGCAGCTATTTAAGCGGTGATGGATATTATTATTTCGAATTTTATCTGAGAGATTTTTTACCTGATTATGTTCCGGAAACCCATTTGGGTTTGGTTGATCTGGTATATGAACTTAGTCGCCGTTACCGGAAAACATACGGACTTCCTGAGTTGGAGCCACGTTTTCCTGTTTTTGCCCCCACGATTAACGGGCCATACCCTGTCTTGGCCAGAGTTGAGGACGATGGGCTTTTGGAAAAACAGTTTGGCGGAAAATTTAAGAGAGAAGATATTCAAGAAATTATTGATGATCTCTATAAAAACCCCGCTTTTCAATTTGAATGTTATGCGTTGGCAGAATCAATGCGCAAAAATTTACATTTACAAGATGGTTTTGATATACGTCAGATGATTGCAGATAAACTTGCGGCGGATTACACTCATTTACCCGTATATGGTAATACATCAAAATATAAATATGCAAACTATGTGAACAAAATATGCAATAGACTAAGGCGGGTCCTCTATAAAACCATGTCAGGTGAGAAGGAGTGATAGAGAGATGAGCGACAAACCTGTACTTTTTATGGATACTGATTTTGTCAATGATATTTTCGGACGCAAAAATTTTGATGCTGCGCGTGGCACGGAAACCCTCAATGCCTTAGCCGGCAAATATGAGATTCATATTACATCAACGATCTTGCAGGAGCTTAATCCGGGAACAGAAATAGAAAATTATAAAATGCAGGATGAAATCCGTCAGAGCTGGTTCAAAAATAACCCGAATGTGATCATTCACAATACGCCGGAATATGATGAACTGATTTCTGACTGGAATGTAACCGTAAACTTTATTTCTAAAGAGATAGAAACATCTTTTGATGAGATCGAGAGCATTATCAAGGAATGCTTTTTTATTTATGGGGCTGGGTATGATCCTGATTTTAAAACGCATGATGTGTTTTGTAATTTTGAAGGGGTAAACAGAGCATGAATGAGCAAAAAATAGAGAATATAGGTGAACCAAAAATTACCTTTAAAAGTATTGAGGGTGATCAGGTGACGTGCGCGGTTTCACCCGAGTGGAAACAGCATCTGGTGGATTTTTTAAGTTATGCACATGATACAGATGATGTTGAGGTCGATTGTTTTATTCCTCAATATGAGATCAGCGTTATTCGTGACGCTGTGGCTAGTCAGATTGAAGAAAATGAGATGGTTTTGCCAAATCATTATTTTTCAATGATATCTACGATCTTTAATACATTTAGTCATGTTCGAACTGTAAATTTAGCAACATTCTACGATCCCACTATTTTTTGCCGTTTACATGATGATATAGAGACAGTTGCTCAAAGAATTTATAATTTTGATCCTGCTATAAAGTTAAGAATGCCTGAGTTATTAGTGTTACAAGCAAAGGAGATAAAACATGTCAGATGATTTAACTCTGGAGACTTATATTGAGCATATTACACAAGGCCATGCTTTTACGAAACATGCATTAGGCATCGATAAAGACGAAGATATGAAAGGTGTCAATGCGTTTCGAGCCACGGCAAATAATCTGGGTCAATCTTTAGGGCAGGATTTATATATCGAAACACCAGATGATATGGCGCACTACATTCAGAACCGCTTTATCAACCATCCAAATACAATCGGATATGTATCGCCAATTGATGGATCAGTGAACTTATATAACCCAGATGATAATGTTGTGGTCAGTTTTTCACCACGAAATGGGGATCGGGATCTGGGAACGATGTTTCGTTATGAGAATACACAGCAAAATTTTCTAAAATCATATAACAGAGCAAAAACACTTCCCGGACCATTTCCTTTCCAAGAGATTGACAACACATCTCCCGGTGGGGTGCGGAATGCGGTACAGGGTTTGGTAGATGATATAAATGCGCGGCCCCAGATGTACCTTAGAAATCAGAACAATCCCGCTAGCACCGTGCAAAACCGCGTACTGGCAGAAGCAAACCGTCCAGGCCGGGGCTGGGAGCTGGATGAGGTTGCGCGCCCCGTCAATAATATTAAGGGTCATAGTGCGGCCTATGCCGTTGCAAATAATCTGGATATTGACCCAAAAGACTATATCAATATTGCCGATCATGTTGCCAATCAAATCGACGTCAAAACCATGCGGCGGGAGATGGGAAAAGCGGCTCCCTTAGTTCAAGGCTCTGGTGATGCCATGCAAAAGCTTTATGATGATGTTGCGGCCAAGAAAATATTGGCCAAGCTTGCCGATCTCGGTGAGAAGGGTGTGGTTACGGCTCTGGTGGCGAGTGGTTTGAATGTGATGCTGACAAAGTCAGCTATAGCGGGACAGCGAGAGATGGCAGGGATAGCAAGGGATTTGCCGCCTAATGATCCACGTCATATCACCCAGGATCAATATGATGAGTATATCAATATTATGGATGAGCTGGAGCCGCGTATGTTAAGTGAGGCAGCAGACCCGTTCTTTGCGACAAGTACCGCGCAAGCCATAGCAAATGAAGCGGCAAGCTACGAGATGTACAATAACTTCATTGCACAAAATCATACACTTGACCCAGAGCTTGCTGAAAACCTGCGCCCCGGTCTTATAAAAATTGATACAACAATGGAGATTTTACGGGATAGAACCATAGAGGCTCTTCGTGATGATCCGGCAAACTTACCACCATCCATGCAAAACTTAGCGGCATCTATGCGTGAAGTTGAGGCCGCCAATCTTGAGTTTCAAAATGCGATGCTCCGCAATACACCGCCGAAATTTAGTGCGCTGGAAGATACTGAACTTATAGCCTTAAGCCAACCGGAAGTACAACAATCCATAGCGCGTCTGGATCAGGCTATTCACGGGATGCACAACGAGTTCATAAATACGCTGCAATCGCCTGACGGGGCGCATTTTGTTATGTCACAACTTAGCAATCAGGAGCTATTACAGGTCGTAGAACGCACAGCACGCTTTGATAAGGCCCTGGATGTCGGCTCGGAATTAAGAGCTTACTCTGTGCATTCTGCCGGAGAAAAAATATTGCTGGAGCGTGTTGATTGTATTGGCTCTTCACCGGAAGAGACAATGGAATGCGCAATGTTTATTGCTCGCAAAGAACAATTAGAGCAGGCCTTGCTTGATAATCCGGATGCTATGCGCGATTATCTGGAAAATAAGTTTGTGCCACAAGAAAACCGCCCTGCCTCTATCTATGATATGAGCGCAGAGCAAATTACAAGGATCGAAAGCAGCGAAGTTTATATTAAGATGGCTATCCCATTGGCGAATATGAGGGATGGACTGGATAATTTGCCATCACAGATGAATGAACTAACACTGAGCGTCAAGCATGCTGATTTTTATACAGACAATAAGGATTTACAAAATGCCAGAGATTTGGCTGCGGCGCGTTTCCCTAGCGAGATGGGACAGATACAAGCCGGTATCCAGCAAGAAATAGAAACTCTTGCCAGACAGCGCGAATATGAAGCCCGGCAGATAGAAATAAAACGTCAGGCATTCGAGCAATGGCAGCAACAGCAAAACTCTGCACCTGTCGCTAATAACACCCAGCATCAAATGGCTACGGGACTGTAACTTTGTTTTCTCTTAAAATACCGTGTTTCATATGCTTGAACCTCACGCAGACAGTTAAATCCAATGCACATTTACTAGGATTGACATTGAGCACAAACTTGACTAATATAAAGTTAGGTTAATAATTAGTCGATAAAACAATGTATATTAAGCGCACAATTGAACAGCATATCCTGGATGTGAACAAGAGCTTTAAAGTTTTGTTGCTGACCGGGCCGCGGCAGATCGGCAAGACAACTTTGTTGGAGAATTTGCAGAAAGAATCCCGATCCTATGTTTCGCTCGATGCACTTGATGTTCGGCTTTCTGCAAAGGAGGATCCTGCCGGATTTATAGACAGGTTATCTCTGCCAGTTCTGATTGACGAAGTCCAATATGCTCCCGAACTGTTTTCATATATTAAAATTGCCGTTGATAAAGATAAAGCAAAAAAAGGCTTATTCTGGATGACAGGCTCGCAGCAATTTTCAATGATGAAAGATGTTTCAGAATCTCTGGCCGGTCGTGTGGCTATTTTGGGTATGCGCGGTATTTCACTGGCCGAGGAAGAGGGCCGACCAGAAACCCCTCCCTTTATTCCTGCACTTGATGTATTGAAACAACGTCATGAAATTGCGCGCTCGATTCCGCTTAAAGATATTTATTATAAGATATGGCGCGGCTCTTATCCTGACATTGTTACCAGCAAAGGAAAAGGCTGGCAGAAATTTTACGAGTCATACGTTTTGACCTATGCGGAAAGAGACGCCCGGGATTACCTTCAGATCGACAATCTCGTCGCTTTTCGAAAATTCATGCAGGTCGCTGCCGCCCGGACCGGTCAGATGATTAATTACAGAGAGATTTCAAAGGAAGTCGGTGTATCCGAACCGACGATCAAGTCATGGTTTAACGTTTTGGAAGCGACAGGTATTGTGACGTTTATATACCCCTATTACAAGAATGTCGGCAAACGCGTTTTAAAAACGCCGAAGTTTTATTTTCTTGATACCGGCTTGTGCTGTTATCTCACCAAATGGGTTAATCCGGATGTTCTTGAGAGCGGTGCTATGTCGGGCGCTATGCTGGAAACATGGGTGGTCTCGGAAATTATAAAATCCTGGCTTCATAATGGGCTAGAACCGCCGCTTTATTACTATGCGGACAAAGAAAAGCGGGAAGTCGACCTTCTCATAGAACAAGCAGGGCATTTACATCCAATAGAAATCAAAAAAACTGCTTCCGTTCGCAACAGCGGATTTAAGGGGTTTGACTACTTAAGAAATCTAAAAACACCCATCGGTCACGGATGTATTTTGTGCTTTAACACATCTTTCATTCCATATAACAGAGACATTGATATTGTGCCAATTGGATATTTGTGATTACCCTTCTGGCTGTTCTTCTCACTTAAAATGGTCCGATTTCTAGGGAGAAGAACATGGCTTCATGCGATATGGCTGTTATTGATACCCTGATCATAAATGTTTTACAAAATCCATGCCACCATAAAGTATCCTGACTATAATTATCTCTGTTTCCGTTACGTCATAAAATATGACATGGCTTTCAAATTCAAAACGCCTGACTGCAGGATTCACTCTGGTGTCCAGTCGTCCAATTTCTGGATTATGACGAAGCGTTTCAAGCATAAGTTTTTTCATTTTTTCTGAGTAAAAATCAGCTTGATCTTCACCAAAATTGATAAGGCCATAGAGATAAATCTCGTCAATATCACGAGATGCCTTCTGTGAAAATTGCAGGTTTTTCATTATGTCTTTTTAGCTTTAGCTTTAGCCGATGTGAATATCTCATCTGCTGAACGCGTATCAATACTGCTATTGCGCCCAATTTCTATAGCAGATCGAAACGCTTTCGTTCTCTCTGCTTCAGCCTGATCTTTACGGATCAAGTCTCTTATGTACTCACTTGCATTATGATACAGGCCTGCATCAATTTTTCCCTCAACCCAACTCTTCATTTGATCTGGCAATGAAACATTCATGGAAGTCATGTTGTTACCTCAATTAGATTACAATACTGTGACTTAATAATAACAATAATGGCAATAAATGTCAACAAATGACAGAATAATGTGTTTATGGAAATAATTCACCACTTTTCTTTATTGTACGTCGTCAGAGTATATTGGACATTTGGCGGCGAAGTTCTGATATGTTACCGTTCGGGATTATTTGTTCTGTTTTGTCCCTTGCTTACACAAACATTCCCTATCAGTAATATTTTGTTGTATATGACCATTTTCTGTGATAATATTCCCGTACGGCAATTATGAACATAACGCATGCATTACACAACAGAGCATATCGGCAAAGTCATTCGGGATACGCGCAAGCAGCTTGGCGTGACGCAAAAAGACCTTGCGCTAACGTCCGGCACAGGCTTGCGGTTTATCATTGAGCTTGAAAAAGGCAAAAACACCTGCCAAATCGGTAAGGTGCTTACCGTGATGCAAACACTCGGCATCAAGCTGGATATTATGCCACCGAATGGAGGACAGTAATATGACGCGTATTCTCGACGTTTATCTCCATCAGCAATTGGTTGGCAAGCTTGTTCAAGACGATCACGGCCAGATGCAATTCAGCTATAACAGCGGGTGGCTGAGTAATGAGAATGCTGTTCCTCTTTCGCATTCCATGCCTTTGCAGGAAGAGCCATTTACACGCAATGAATGCCGTGGCTTTTTTAGCGGCATTTTACCCGAAGAAGATAAGCGTGAGATGGTGGCTAAAAATCTTGGTATCAGCGCTCGTAATGACTTTGCCATGCTGGAACAGATTGGCGGTGAATGCGCCGGAGCCATTACTTTTTTGCTCGAAGGGGAAACGCTGCCAACCCGGCAACCTGATTACCGTCCTTTAAGCAATGAAGACTTGGCTGGCGTATTGGAAATATTGCCGCGCAGGCCGCTCATGGCAGGTGAAGACGGCATTCGACTGTCACTGGCCGGGTCGCAGGATAAAATTGCTGTGCATGTCAAGGATGGTACTATCTCTATTCCGCTTGGCGGTGCTCCCAGTACCCACATCCTCAAACCAGCCATCGAGCGCTTTGCCGGAACGGTGCATAACGAGGCCTATTGCATGACACTGGCGGCGGCTATTGATTTACCTGTTGCTGCGGTCAGTACGCATAAGGTTTCCAGCATCGAGTATTTACTGGTTGAGCGTTATGACCGCAGCCATGATGAAGCAGGCAACGTTGAACGAGTGCATCAGGAAGATTTCTGTCAGGCCTTGGGCATTCCCTCCGATATGAAATATCAATCAGAAGGCGGCGTAGGCCTTCCGCAATCGTTTTTGCTGTTACGGACGGTATCTTCCATGCCAGTGATTGACCTGCAACGTTTTCTGGATGCGGTAATCTTTAATGTTCTGGTTGGCAATAATGACGCGCATGGCAAGAATTTTTCACTGCTGTATCAGGCAGGGAAAGTGCGTATGGCACCGCTTTATGATGTGCTATGCACGGCCTATTATCCAGAGCTATCCTCAAAAATGGCGATGAAAGTAGGCGGTGAATATAATGCAGAAATGCTTTTTGCACGGCATTTTGAACGGTTGGCCAATGATGCTGGTTTGGGGAAAGCTTTGGTCAAAAAGCGAGTGGTGGAAATAGCCGATAGTGTTTTGGAAGCACTGGATTCAATGGAAACTCCGCATGACACTATTGCTGACTTGCCTGAATTTATCGCCAAGCGTTGCGGCACGATCAAAGAGCAGCAAAATTAGGTATATGAAAGCCATGAATGCTTAAATTTTTGTGATATCCGGTAACCGTTTGGACACTCATAGACCACTTAGAATTTTTTCTACGATCTCAGATGATGATGCCAGTTTCAGAGTTAGTCACTATGTGTGGCGGGTCATTTGGCCTTAGCCATCTAAATCTGATATTGCGATTCCTTTATCTACGTCAGGCTCTTCTCTTATTGGTACAGAAACGTGCCCATCGTTTATGGCTTGTTTTAAAATGGTAATAAGCTCATCCAGAAGGGATAAAAACCTATCTTTAAAAACGTCAAAAAAATGAGTAAATAAAGCTATTTTCTTGAAATACGGATCATAAGAAAATAAGATATCAAACTCGTCTAAGGTTTTTGCTTTTTTCAATAAATCTGATACTTCACAAACAAGATCCAAGAATAAAACGCAATCCGTTAGTTCTGGTATGGGGCTATCTTCTGTATAAGAAAAATTCAAAGCATCGTGTTTTTTCCCTGTTTTTATTTCCCAAAAGTTTTTAATGATAGGAGTGAGATACAGCATTATACCTTCACAGAAAAAAAAACGAAGCCTTTCACCGTTTGCATTTTCCTTATACGGCAATAGAGCAGTAATTTCAAAGTTGTCAAAGTACTCTATTTTAGTGCTACAAGCTACTTGCACGGACGACAGCACTTCCCACTCGCCACACCAATATGGATCATGACAACGCCTGCATGATTGAATCTCCCTTTGATCCGATTCATAAGCCAAGTCATACATAGAGCTTTCGTTTTCCAACAAATTTTGTTCAACGCCATGGCATTCATCTTTAGTTTTTAAATATTTTGTTTTCTTCATAATGTACGTCATCAGGCATAGGCCATATTGAACCACGCCCACCTTTTTTCTCTGTCGTCATCTTTCTCCCGGAAGTTCTGGCTATATCCAGCACTATAAATAAAATCTATGTTATATGGATACAAAATTGTTCTCGGAAATTTCGTTTTCTCCATTCCATTGATAGGCGGTCATTGTACCGCCTTTCGCAACAGAATAATCAACACACACAACTTTTTTTGACAACGGCTTGGGAATACCTTGCAACCAGTAATGTCCTATAAATGTAGGCTTTTCAGGCACATTAAAAACATCGGGAATCTTTCTTGAGTTCAGAGATTGCCGCTGATCTTCGGTTAGGTCAGCCTCAGGAAATTCAAGCCGCTGTGACGTTGGAAGATGCGAATCCTTCCACCATCTTACTCTGCAATTAGTACGTTTGTGCCCATCCTTATCATGAAAATGAATCTCCGGAGGCAAAGAATATTCAGGGCCTTTTAAAATACGTTCAAGCGCAATGTAAACATGTGACATATCATTAGCATATTCTAAATACGCAGCATCAAATATGGTTTTATCTGCGTTTAAAAATGATTCAATTGCTTTAAAACTCTTCTCACACCAACATGCATGAACTATACCTATATCTTCCAAATCAAGGTATACAGGCAATGTTTTAAACCATGTAATAACATCATGATGCTCATCCGATCCAAAAGGAAATTCATCTAAAAAAGCTTTATGCTGCTTAGTATTTTTATTTGTATGCGGTCTTATATAACCTTCTTCACCTTCTGTAGCATAACAGATAGCATTAAATTCATGATTTCCCATCACCGCCAATGCTTCTTTTGTCTCAATCATTGGTCTAACAATATCAAGAACGCCCTTTTGGTTTGGGCCACGGTCAATAAAATCACCCAAAAAGATTGCTTGGCGCTCAGGGTGCTTGTAAATACCACCCATATCGGCGTAACCAATTCTTAGTAGCAAAGCTTCTAACTCTTCTGCACATCCGTGAATATCGCCAATAATGTCATACGACTTTTTCATACCAAACTCCTAATTTTAGAATTTTTCTTCATCGGAAAAATCATTATCCTCTTTCAATTGAGCAACTCGCTCTTGCTGGGTTTTATACATCTC